>Ga0209596_1001436_pt1 | contig 20542 bp, 25 predicted proteins | sample M_130807_MF_Meta_FD_187314 | JGI IMG/M metagenome (GOLD analysis project Ga0209596, IMG submission 187314) | Freshwater microbial communities from Lake Montjoie, Canada to study carbon cycling - M_130807_MF_MetaG (SPAdes) (version 2) | ecosystem: Environmental > Aquatic > Freshwater > Lake...
CTCCCCTATTTCCCTATCCGCGTCAGCGCCAGCAAAGGTTTTGGGCAAACTGGATGAGTTTGTTAGCGATCGGCCGCGTTTGGAAACGACCGCTCACAGTGGTTGTTTAGATCACTCTCAAGAGATTGCAGATTTTGCCGAAAAGATACTTGGCGTGATTTTGATGAAATGGCAGCGGCGTGTTCTTGCCGGCATGACGGCTTACAACGTGGTGGATGGTAAAGAAGTTTGGGTGCATCGAGTGTCGTACACATCGGTGGCCAGACAGAACGGTAAAACGGTAACGATTGCGGCGCTTGTCGGTTGGTTTCTTTGTACGCAGGGCAAGGCGCGTGGCACTAAGCAATTGGTGATGTCTGTCGCGCACAAACTTGATTTGGCTACCGTTTTGTTTAATTATCTTGCACCAATTCTTGAAAGCAAGTTTGGTGCAACGGTGATCTGGTCTTATGGCCGTCAAGTGCTCACAATGCCAGACGGTTCGCAATGGATGCCACGCGCCGCCACACCGGGCGTTGGTCACGGTTACTCAATTGATCTGTGCATTGTTGACGAATGGTGGGCAGTGTCTGAGGATGCAATTGACAACGGTTTAATGCCGGCTATGCGTGCACGCAAAAACCCTTTGCTGGCAGGATTTAGCACCAGTGGGGATGCGTCATCCAAATCCATGCTCAGGTGGAGAGAGCAGGGATTACGCGCGGTTGACTCAGGTAAAAACACCGCATTGTATTTTGCTGAATACTCACCACCAGTAATGGATTATATGACACCGGCCGCATGGGTATATTCCAACCCGGCATTGGCAGAGGGATTACTAGACATGAGCGTGATCGAGGCAGAGGCACAATCACCAGACCGCAATAGTTTCTTGCGCGCCTCAGTTAACATTTTTGTGCAATCTCAACATTCATGGATTGAGCCGGGCCAATTCACTGATCTAGCCAACGATCTACCAATGCCCAACGGCGGTGTGCTTGCAATCGAGTCTGCCGTAGATGACTCACGATATGTAGGTGTGCGCGCCGTACAAGACGGCCTCTACACACGTTGCCGTATTGTGTTCGTGGCAGACACTATTAGAGAAATGTGGGAATATGTCGCAGCCGAGATTGAGCAATCACCAATGCTCAAACTGGCGCTTGTGCCGTCAATAGATTTGCATTGCCCACCGATTTACGCGCACCGCAAAACTGTGGTTGGTCATCGTGAGGTAGTCAAATGGACAGGCGCGGTTAGAGCTTTGATTACGGAGAAACGAATTACGCACGCAGGGCAAGCGCAATTGATTGATCAAGTTGAGCGCGCTGTAGCGATCAAGCACAACGGTGTTCTCACGTTGTCGAGCACTAGATCACCGGGTGATATCTCGGCGTGTCGAGCAATGGTGTTTGCTGTCGCTCTGGCCTCAAAACCTATCTTTGCAAACAAGCCCACGATCATCAGCGTTTAGGCTCTAATGTGTGATATGGCATCGGCCTGATGCTTGCTTATCGTCGGGATACCGCATCGCATACCGGGCCGATGCCACCACCAACTAGGCAGATTGTGACACACTAAGAGCATGGCGATATTCTCTAAAACTAAAGCGGCGATCTCACCGCCACCAACTATTGGTGCAGCCGCTATGGGCTCGTTTGCTGGTGGCAATGCCGGCGCGAATATGATTGGCCAGTACTACAGTTATTTTGAGGGCCCGGCAAGAAACGCGGCACAATCTGTACCAGCGATCAGCCGATCAAGAGATTTGATTGCATCAACAATTGGTTGCATGAAATTGCGTCAATTTTCAGAAATGTGGAACGGCACAGAAATGGAAAAAATGCCTCAGCCACCAGCCAGTTGGCTACGCCAAATTGACCCTGCCGTTAGTAACAACTTTTTGTTTAGTTGGTTGGTTGATGATCTTTTTTATTTTGGGCGAGCCATGCTGCACATTGAGTCGCGCTATCCAAACGGCCTGCCAAAAACCATGACCAGAATCCCAATCGCGATGGTGACCACACTCGATCAGCAAGGCCCAGTTTTTTTTGCACCATCCAAACAAGTGATGTTTCAGGGTGCACAACTTAGGTCTCAAGATGTTGTGCAAATCCTTAGTGGCATACAAGGGATTGTTTACTCAAGCGAGCAAACGATTGCTACTACTCGCAAACTTGAGGCTGCACGTCACCGTAACGCATCTAGTGCAATTCCAGCCGGAGTATTGCAAGTGCAGGCTGGGTCAGAGCCACTTTCCAGTACCGAACTTGCAGACTTGGCAGCATCGTTTAACGCAGCGCGCGCTACTAATCAAACGGCGGCTCTTTCGCCTGAGGTTCACTATCTGGAAACACAAACTAGTCCGGACAAGATGTTGCTCATTGATGCCTCAGAGTTTCAGCTAAAAGAGTGCGCTAATTTGTGCGGTGTGCCTCCATACCTTTTGGGCGCATCAGTCGGCTCGTACAGTTACGTTTCAGCTTTAGAAGCCAGAAATGTGCTCTGGACTTTTGGCGCTCGACCTTTCGCAGACGCAATTGCATCAGCGCTCTCAATGTGTCTGCCAGAAAATCAGTATGTTGAGTTTGATGTTGAGGATTATTTAAGTGGCGAATACATCGAGATATCAGACAAAGAAAACGAAATGATGACCAATCCAACACCTACACCTAAGCCGGGAGTAATATCACCATCATGATCAGACTTGAGGCCAGCCCATTTACCGTAGATGCAGCAGCACCAGACGGCGCACCATCACGAACCATCAGTGGCATCGCGGTCACTTACAACACGCCAGCCACCGTTGCAGACGGCACACAAGTGATGTTTCTGCCCGGCTCGCTACCAACCACAGGCCGTAACCCAAAACTGTTTAACCAACACAACGCCGAGCAAATCATTGGCATTGTCAACCAACGTGTGGACAGCGATCAGGGGATGCTATTCAGCGCCAAGATTGCACCAACTTTGCTAGGTAACGAGATTTTGACGTTGTGCGGTATGGGCATTATTGATGGCGTTTCAGTTGGTGTTACACCAACAAAGTGGCATTTTAACGATCAGCAGATCATGGTGATTGAGGAGTGCAAGTGGTCAGAAATCAGTACCGTCAGCGAGGGCGCATTTGCTGGCGCGCTGATCACAGAGGTAGCGGCGAGTATCCCACAAGATGAGCCAGAAATAAGTACTATAGAAACAGAACCCACAGAGGAGACAGAACCCATGAGCGATACATCAGCAACACCAGTCGAGGCAGCACCAGCATCACAATCATTGTGGGCTGAGCCAGCACGCACATTTGCAATGCCAACACCGGGCGAATACATGGCCGCCATGCACATCGGTGGAGACACTTTTGCAAAAGTCAACTTGGCTTACAAGGCAGCAGTCAAAAAAGATCAGACCGCGTTGCAAGCAGCAGCAGGTGACACAGCAACGACCGACACACCGGGCCTCTTGCCAAATCCCGTTTTAGCACCGCTTGTACAAAACCTCAATTACATCCGACCTGTAGTGACATCGTTTGGTGCACGCGCTTTGCCAAACGGTAACGGCACATCATTTATCCGACCAACCATCGGCACGCACACATCAGCAGGACAGCAATCGCCACAAAACTCAGTTGTATCAGCACAGACAATGGTGATTGATGCAAACCAAGTCGAGCGAAAAACTTTCGCAGGCAGCGCCGAAATGAGTATGCAGCTGATTGACATGACCGATCCCGCAGCAATGGGATTAATCCTCAATGACTTGATGGGCCAATATATGTTGGCAACCGATAATTATGCTTGCGATCAATTGCGCCAAGCATCAATTAACTCAGGCACATGGGATGGAACAAGCCCAGAAAACTTGTTGCAAGCAATTTACACCGCCGCGTATGACGCATCAGTTGGCACAAACTTTTTTGTTGACACGATGTACACATCCGTGAAAGTGTGGCAGTTGCTCGGCCAGTTGGTTGACGATCAAAACAGGCCAGTGTTTCCAGCGATTGGTGCACCGGGCTTGCTCGGCATGAACACACTCGGCGCAGGTAATGCTGCATCGTGGTCTGGTCAAAACCCAATGGGTCTCAACATTGTTGTTGATAGCCAGTTTGACGTGCTTGATGAAAACACTTTGATTGTTGCTAACGCATCACGCGCTTTCGAGTGCTACGAAAATATGCGTGGCATGATGTCAGTTGACTCGCCTACTACGATTTCGCGAACATTCAGTTATTATGGATATTTTGCGACATTTGGTGCAATCACTGATCTCATCCGCAACATTGACGTAACCAACCTGTAAACGAGAGGCGGCTTCACCGCCATGAGTACTTACACAGTTACAAGCAAACAGTTGCTAGACAACTATGCAGTAGTGCAAACGCTTGAGCCAACAGAGATCGCTGTTGGTGAAAGTGTCACCATTGCGTCTGTCGCTGTACCGTTTAACGGCACATTTGTTGTACAAGCAATTCCACAATATCTATACATTGGAATTGACTCGGATGGCTTTCCAATGTTTGATACCAATGTGCCGTTACCTAATCAGGTTATGTACCGGTGCACAGGTAACAATGTCGAGCGCGTAGCAACTACCACTGGCACAATTACTTATAATCAAGTGTGCACTTGGGTATCTGCAACAGATGTTGAGGATTGGCTAGGCATTGGCACAGCGACCGCAGCCGATGCCACGTTTCTTACGTTGTGTGCGGCTGCCGCGTCAGCATTTTGTCATCTAAGGAGACAAGAGGCCGGCTACCACGACTCATTAACGGTGCTGCCATCAACGGCCGTAGGTCTCGGAACACGCGCTTATGGCGGTTTCTTGTATCGCCAAAGGGGATCGGTGTCAGACTATGCAATGATGGATGGCATGGTCTCTGGTGGCTCTAACGGCCTTAGCCCAATGATCAAACAGTTGCTAGGTGTCAACCGCGCACAGGTTGCCTAATGCCTACACCAGTTGCCTACACCGATCTTTTTAACGTAGCGCTGGACAACCTTGCAGCTACACTTGGCGCGATAACTGGTCTTGCCGTTGTAACTGATCCGCGCAATATCTCGCCACCATGCGTCTTTATTGATGCACCATCGTTTACAGGTTTTAGCCGGGCAGTGTTTACGCTGTCGTATCCGGTCAGGTTGTTGACTCTTGGGCCGGGCAACTTGGATGCTCAACGCAGCCTGATGAATTTGGCAGCAAAAGTAGTAAGCGCTCAAATAGGTGTTACCGATGGGAGGCCAACTATTGCCATCATCGGTGGCAGCGAGTTAGCAGCGTATGATCTAAACATCAATGTGCAGGCACAAAGTTAGGACATAAAACATGGCATACGTTATTGCATCACCAAGATTGGGCACAGTAGGCGATACCTATGAGCCTGCCGATGGTGTCAACATTGAGGCGTTGATTGAGGGTGGCTTTATCAAATCCACCAGCAAGAGCACAAAATCTGATAAACCTATTAAAGACACCAACGAGGAGTAACCCACATGGCCACCAGCACTTACCTATCTAATCCAGTAGTCACGATCAACGCCGTTGATATGAGCGATCAGTGCACTAGCGCTGTGTTTACTCGCATGATTGAGTCGCTTGAGTCAACCGCATTTGGTCAGACCAATCGCTCATACGTTGGCGGTTTAGAAAACAGCACACTGACCGTGACGATGTACAACTCATTTGCTGCATCAGAAACTTACGCCACACTCAAGGCTCTCGTTGGCACGCAAGTCACTGTCAAGGTCAAGCCAACATCGGCTGCCACATCAGCAACTAATCCAGAGTCAACACTTACCGCCTCATACATGGAGTCATTGCCAATTGTCAACGGTCAACTTGGCGCGCTCGACACCATTGACATCACCTTTACTGGTGGCGCATACTCAGTAGCAGTCGCTTAACTAATTCTCGCCGGCAACGGCCCGACACGAAAGAGGCAAGATGCAATTAAGACTTAAAGCCACGTTTAACGATGGCACAATTAATGAGGTTGTAACCAATCTCTCAACGGTTGTTGCATGGGAACGCAAGTACAAGCGCAAAGCGTCAGAGATGGCACAAGGTATTGGTGTCGAGGATTTGGCGTACTTGTGTTACGAGGCAACCCGTGCATCCGGTACTACCGTGCCCGGCTCTCTTGATCAATTCATCGCCACACTCTTGAGCATTGATGTCTTGGAGACACAAGACCCAAAAGCGGTCACGGCTCAGTAAGGCGCGCGCTGGCAGAGATCGTTGTTGCCACCGGTTACTGGCCGTCAGAGATTACATTTGAGGCAGATGATATGAACGCCGTAATTGAGATACTTAACAAGCAACGTGGCAGCCGCTAATGGCCGCCACACCAGTGCACGCGGTCAACATCACTGGCGTACAACAAACACTAAAAGCACTTAACTCATTTGATAACCGTTATCGCCGCCAAGTAACTAAAGACATTAAAAACGCTGGCGATCAGATCATTAATGAGGCTCGATCAATGGTCGCACATTTTGATAACTCGCTAATGAACGGTGCACCGCTATCTGGCATGGTGCGAGGCCGTGAGAAAAATTGGAAAACGAGCGCAGTGCAGGCAGGGTTTAAGGTCAAGGTTGGTGTGCGCGCAAGCAAAGAGCGCTACGTCAACTACCAGCGCGGTGGCATCCCTAGTGGGCCTAAAGGTCGAGGCACAACAGGCACATATACAGAGCAAGTTGCCTACGGCTCAAAGCCATACCAGTTGATGGTTGTGCAACAGGCTGATGCGGCTGGTGCGATCTACGATCATGCAGGCCGCCAAACTAATAGCACGTTTGTGACCAATCTTGATACTGAGGTAGGGCCAGAACCACGCGCAATAGACGTTGCCATAGAACGCAATAAAGAGGCAGTCATAGACAAAGTGCGTCAAATAGTACAGACTGTAGAAAACCTAATTAGCAGAGACATCGAGGCGCAAAGTGGCAATTAACATCCCAATCATCTCAAGCCTTGATAGCAAAGGATTTGAGAAAGCCATCTTGCAAATTAAAACGCTGGAAACCACCAGCGAAAAAGCAGGGTTTATTGCAGGCAAAGCATTTTTGCCAGCCGTTGCCGCAATGGGTGCACTCACAGTTGCAGCCGGCTACAGCGTTAAGGCAGCCGTTGAGGATGAGGCAGCACAAGCACAACTTGCGCGCGCACTTGTCAACGTCACAGGCGCTACCGATGCACAGATTGCCTCAGTAGAGAAACAGATCAGTGCGATGCAAATGGCAACTGGTGTTGCCGATGACGAATTAAGGCCAGCGTTTGCATCATTGCTACGAGGCACAAACAACGTGGCAATGGCAACAGACGCACTCAGCCTTGCAATGGATATCTCAGCCGGCACAGGGCAAGATTTGGCTGGTGTTTCAGACGCGCTTGCTAAAGCGTATGGCGGCAACTTTAAGGCTCTTAAACAATTGTCACCAGAGATTTACGGGATGATTAAAGATGGTGCATCGCTTGATGATGTCATGGCGGCGTTGGCTGGCACGTTTGGTGGCTCGGCTGCAACGGCCGCAGGTACTGCACAAGGACAATTTAAGCGGCTTAACGTGGCGCTCGATGAGGCTAAAGAGTCAATTGGTAAAGCGCTCTTGCCAGCGATCACAGCGGTGTTGCCATACCTGATTACATTTGGTAATTGGGCAGCCGATCACACAGGCATCTTGTTAGGTGTTGGCACAGCCATTGCCGCAATCTCTACCGCGCTTATTGCGTTTAAGGTTGCACAAGTAGTTGCTAACACCGTCACGGTCATAACTACAGCACTCAACTGGTCGCTTGCTGCCAGCGCTGCCGCTGCCAACACTGCACTCACTCTCGGCGTAGGTGCAGCCGCTATTGCTGCCGGTCTTGTTGTGGCGGCTGGTGCGTTTCTTGTTTACAAGAACGCCACTAAGTCTGCCACTGAGGAAACAGGCAAGTTTAAGGAACAACTAGGGCCGATGCTTGGGCCAGAGTTGACTAACACTTACGACAAAGCCGTTAAGACTGGTGGCGCTGTAGATGACATGGCAGCCAAAGTCAAAAAAGCATCAGACGCATTAAAGACTTACATGGTGACAGCACTTAAAGATGCACAAAGCGCGCTAGAGGATGCACAAGGCGCGTTTAACGATTTTGCCACCAGCGTTTCAGATGGTCTCAAAGACGCGTTTAGTTTTAAGGATGCTAAAGACGCAGGCGATGAAACAGGCAAAGGTTTCTTGGATGGTTTGCGCGCACAAGTTAAAGGCATCCAAACATACAGCAAAGATGTCAGCACGTTGCTCACGCTTGGCCTATCACAAGACGCATTGCAAGCGGTACTCGATGCCGGCGGTGAGTCTGGTGCAGCCATCGCAGCCGAGTTAATTAAGGGTGGCTCTACAGCAATTCTAGAAACCAACGCGCTAGTTGAGTCAAGCAAAGTCGCTGCCGCAATCATCGGCCAACAGGCTGCCAAACAGTGGTATGGCGCTGGCGTGTCTAACGCGCAATCATATTTGCAAGGTGTTGAGGCGGCGTTTGATGAGGCACAAAAACGGCTTGCCAAAAAAGGTCTCAAGATCGCAGACATCAAAGGCATCTCAGCATCGTTCAGTGAGTCGCTTGCTGGCCCATCAGTAACACCAATCAACATGGCTCGACCAGAGCAAGGTGGTGGCATACCGGGTGGCGGCGTAGTCATCAACGTAAGCGGTGTAATGACCAACGCGCAGACAGGGCAAGCGGTCTTAGATAGTCTGACCCAATACACGCAGGTGTACGGCCCACTTAACTTGGCGATTAGGTAATGACTGGTGCAGCCGTCATCTCAGGTGGCGATTACCTACTAGAACTGTCAACAGGTTACGACTCATCAGCGTTTTATTTGGATGACTCAACGCTCAACGGCACTGCCGTGCTAGACGGCGATGGCACGGATTACGTTGACATCTCAAACCTTGTACAAGATATAACAATTAGTCGAGGGCGTAAACGGCCGCGCGATGTGTTCGGGCCGGGACAAATGGCGGTGTCAATAAACATACCTAAAACAAACCGTAACTTAGACCCGTTTAACACCAGTAGCCCGTATTACAACACGCTTACAGAGCAACCCGGATTAGCGCCATTACGAGACATCAGATTAAGCCGTAACGGTGATCGCCTATTTACAGGCAAGATCACCACGTTTAATCAGCAATACACAATGGATGGTTTAACCCAATATGCGGTATTTGCTGCCGATGATATCTATACCCTGTCACAAGGTTTCTTGCCCGAAACCGCCACCAGCGCCCAAACCTCATCAGCGCGCATTACAGCCGTTTTAACGGCCGCAAACTACACAGGCACTACATCGCTTACAGCCTCACCTACAGCCACGCTAGGCGCTTACACAATCGCTAGTGGCACAAACGTAAACGCCTACCTCAACCGCATCCAAGAGGCTGAACAAGGCCGCATCTTTTGCAGCCGCACAAACGTGCTCACCGCACAGGCTCGCACCGGCACAACGCTCTCAACACCTATCGCCACGTTTACAGACACAGGTGCAGGCTCAGATTATGACGTACTACAGGTGGAGTTTGACCAATCACCAGTAATTAACAATGCCAACGTGACTATTGAGGTTGGCGGAACATTACAAAACGCTAAAGATAGTTCATCGATCAGCCAATATTTTACACAAACACAAGCAATCACAGACAGCCTTTTAAGCACAGATGGGCAGGCTGCCACGCTTGCCAGTTACCTACTTGTGCCATTACCGTTGCCACGTTTCACCAGCATCTCCACCAGTTTTATTACTCTCACAGACCCACAAAAAACCGCGCTAACTAAAACGGAGATTGGTGACACGGTTACAGCAGTAAAAACCTTTACATCTGGCACACCATTAGCCATTACTCAAGACCTATCGGTAGAGGGTATAGAGCACCGCATCAATGTCTCTACCGGGCATCGAGTCACGATCTACACGGCAGCCACAACCGTGCTGTCAGACCTAATTTTGGATGACATTACGTTTGGCGTGCTATCTACCACCAACGCGCTGGCATAGGATAAAGTACGACTATGGCAAATACGCAGACCACCGTTCCGTTGTTTGTGGCAAATACCGTGCTGACTGCCGCACAGCAAAACGCTAGCGCAGGCACAGGCGTACCAGTTTTTGCTACAACAGTTACACGTGACGCAGCGTTTGGTGGCAGCAACAAAGCGTTAGCAAAGGGCCAACTTGCTTACATCGAGGCCAGCAACATTGTGCAGTATTACGATGGTGCAGCGTGGGCTACTCTTGGGCCTACTGCAAGCAAAATTGCACAAGTGTTGTCGACAACTTTAACTACAACTTTTACTACAGCGTCTACATCGTTCACCGATATTACGGGTTTAACAGTTTCTATTACTCCTACGCTCAATACATCAAAAATCTTTGTCGTGGTATCGGTTAGCGGTTCTAATGATGTCGGCGTTAATTCTGGTGGTTTTAGATTAGCGCGAGGTGGTACAGGCATTTTTCAAGGTGACACCGCAGGAAGCAGGGTTTCAGGTGAACAAGTTGAGCCACCACTAGCAGACCGCATGATGACAATAGGATTAAGCGTGTTAGATAGTCCTGCAACGACAAGCGCCACAACATATTCAGTACAATGTAGGCAATCTGCTACAGGTACTTTTTATGTAAACCGGTCAAAAACTGACACAGACAGTAATCAGTATTATAGAGGCGCGTCAAGCATCACAGTTATGGAAGTACTTGCATGAACATTGACTACACAGCAATTTTAAGTGCTAACTATCCGGGCAAACAATGGGCTATGAACGGCGATGAGTATGAGGGTTTAGTCTGGTTAGATAGCACACCAAAACCAACACAAGCCGACTTAGACGCACAATGGCCAACAGTGCAATACAACCAGCAATACGCACAAGTAGAAACAAACCGCCGCACACAATACGAAGCACAATCAGACGGCATTTACTTTGCTTGGCAGCGCGGTGACGCAACAGAAGTTGAGTGGCGCACAGCAGTCGCAAAGGTAAAAAGTGACAACCCGTATCCACCAGCGCCATGACCGTTAACAACTTGCCTAAGTTTGTAATCTTGCTTGTCGGTCTTTTGTGTCTAACCGCGCTGATGATATTTGACAAAATAGACATGGCGTCTGGCGTACCGATGCTCACAATGATTATCGGCTACTCAATCGGCAACGGTGTAAACGCTAAACAAGGCGGCGAGTCAAGCAACGTGTTTGGCAACAAACGCAAACAGTGATACCTGCAAACCCTAAAGTCATCGGGTCTAGGCCGTACACAGGCAACAGTGACGGTGCGGTTGATGCACCTCTACCCGGCATGGATGAGATCATCCGCCAATGCGTTAAATATGCCAACGGTGCACTCTGGAATGATGGCTCATGGGGGATACGAGATATGCGCGGCAAGCCCGGCTCATTATCCGTGCACGCCACTGGTCGAGCATGGGATGCCTCGAACCGCATGAGTGAGAAACATCAACAAGCCAACCGCAAAAGCGCGCTTGCGTTTATCAACGCACTGGTAACAAACGCAAACGAATTAGGCGTTGAGATGATTATTGATTACGCAGTAAAAGATTTCGGGCGCGCATGGCAATGCACTCGACAAGCATGGAAAAAGTATGACGTGCAAACAGTTGAGCACGGCGGCTCAGGCGATTGGTTTCATATAGAACACTCACCAGCGTTTGTCAATCAACCGCTAACCCTTATACAGCAAGCGTTTAGACGGGTATTCACCGAATTGCCACACTGATGCCCTAAGGTCGGATGACCGGCGATAAGGGGAGATGCAATATGGCTGATGCCAAAACATACGTTTACGAGGTTTACACAACTCACCTAGACACAGAGCAAATGGTGTTGGTGCAGATATTCCGTGACCCTGAGACAGACAAAGTGCTGCACGCACAATTAGCGTTTAAGAGCGCCGTTGGTGACTCATGGGGAACGCCTTACCAATTGGAGAAAAAATGAGTTACTTTGCAATCAAAATAGGTGCATGGGCAATTACAGGTTTAGCAGCGTTTGTGTTGTTGTGGGATGCCAGCAAACCACCAGAGCGCAAACTACAACCGGGCGAACAGATCACAATTGTGCTCAACAGTGTTGTGCCCACACTGCCCACCACTGCATCCACTACCACGTTGCCATACAAAGGTTGCATGGAATACTTAAACGATGCCATTGTTGCCGGCTGGCCAATAAGCGAGTCACCAACCATCTTGCGAGTCATCCAACGAGAGAGCGCGTGCAACCCTCTGGCGCTCAACTCTAAAGACAGCAACAACGGCAGTCGAGGCTTATTCCAAATCAACTCTGTGCACGATCGCTGGCTTAAAGAGGCTGGCATCATCAAGCAACGCGATGATCTGTTTAACCCGGATGTAAATATCCTTGCTGCGTTACACCTCTGGCGTAAGGTTGGCTGGTCGGCATGGGCGCTGCCCAACCCATGACCGACACACCATATCCCGAACCCGGCATCGGCCAAGAAACGAGACGAGCAATGTATCCCGATACTTACAGCGACAAATACAACAAAGTGTTTAAGGAGTTTATTGATGACATCTTTAGACCAAACCACATTGCAAAACCTGAACAGCCAGACCACTCAATATTGCTTGATGAACTAGTACTAATGTATGACGCACACATGACCATTGGCGGTGAGCAAAACAGATTTAACGCATCAGTGATACGCGCGGCCATCAATGTCATTAAAGCGCTGTAAATTATGTGGGCTAATGATGCGCGGCACACATTATGCAACTAATCCAAGCAAAGTGTTGTGGTGTCATCCCGGCTTAAAAGCGTGTGCTAAAGTCAAACCAATAAACCCGACTAAGGAGACCCGACATGAAAACTAGTGACCATCCATCACTGCCCTACAACGGCAAAAGCGGCCATATCGCTGCATCTAAAACATCTACGGCGCGCGCGTTACATGAGGATGCAACAGGCGTTACAGGTAAACGCCAAATAGCAATACTTGATGTCTTAGACACGGCAGAGTTTGGCAAAACATGGTCAGAGTTAGGCAACGATCTCAACTTGCATCACGGTCAAATATCGGGCGCGCTATCAGTACTACACAACGCTGGTCGAGTGTTTGCATTACGGCGCGAACGCAACAACAGTCAGATTTACTACCATTGCAAATACCGCACCTCATTTGGCGATTATGAGCGCCTAGATTTTCCAGTTAAAACAGCACACGCACAAGCCTCAGACGCACTACAGGCACTCTTGCTGGCCGTAGATCAGTTGCTTGAGTGCCAGACCATGCAAACAGTTGCAGCGGTACGTCACGCCAACGAGATGTACAAGGCAGCCAAACATGGCGTTTGATCTTGCACTTTACGAGACGGTTGCACAACGTCTTGTGCGCTGGTGGACAGAGTTTGAGAACGGCCGCATCATCACCACTATTCACCACTATGACGGCTCAACGATCATTATGCGCGCTGAGGGATACAACAACGAGGACAGGTTGATTGCCACCGGGTATGCAGAGGAGATATTTGGCAATAGTGCAGTTAACAAAACCAGTTTCTTAGAGAACTGTGAGACGAGCGCTATTGGTCGCATGATTAGCAACAGCAAGATTGGGCATACTGGTGAGCGCACATCGTCTGAGGAGATGGCAAAGGTCAACCGGTTAACCGCTACGCCTAAGCCAGACTTACATGGCAGCGCTACAGCCAAACAGATTGGGTTTCTTAAGAGCCTTGCACGCGGTAAGGGTTGGGATGATTTGCAATTGCTCGAATACATCCACAAACTATTACAAGTTGATGACGTTGTAGTTGAGACATTAACCAGTGGGCAATGCCACGCAATCATAGATGGGCTAAAAAAATGAGAAACCCTAACGATGAGTACGACCGCTTGCATGATCACATGACCGCGATAGCGCGCGAGCGTGACCACGCAGTACGCACTATTGACACGCTGACAAAGCAATTAGAGGAACTTAAAGACGCGCTTACATTGGCGCATGAGGCGTTGCGCAGGGAAATGCCATGAGCCGGCACGTTTGGCTTGCATTAGCCCTAACAGTGTTATGCGCCGCGCTGATGGTGCGATCTGATCGCCGATGAGCACGGAATACAGAAAAGCACAGATGCGTGCGTACGCTAACCAACGGTATGCAGCCATGCGCCAATTGGCTGGCTCAACGGTAGGCGCTCGATTACGGTCGCATGGGCAGTTAACGATTGGGCAAGAACGCAGGCGCTACAGCCAGTTAAAAAAGATTGAGATAGGCAAGTGTGAGATATGCGAGTTGGTGTGTGATGAGCACACGCACGTTGCATTTGCATTTGATCATTTAGACCGTAAAACAAAGGTAGGCAACATCTCAAAGATGGTTTATCAAGCGTTTACTATTCAGCAGATTGATAATGAAATAGCCAAGTGCAGATTGTTGTGCCATTGTTGTCATGCGTTTGTAACTTACTTAGGCGATCATCACAAAGATCAAGACATTAGATCAATACCAGACCACCCACAACTATTTGATTACGCATAGACCTAAGCCTGTCGCAGGGTGGTTGGATGACCGGCGGTAACGCCGTTAGACCAGCGCGCACAAAACCTGATACACGAAAGGCGATGTGCAAAGCGTTGGTGCGACCCGTAAACATAATCGGGTAGATGTGCAAGGTAATCGGATTGAGGCAGCCCGATGGGTAGAGCATCATCACACTGTCTCGACTCAAACATAAAGATGACATACACTTAACAAACCGACACAACAGAGAGCAGCCCGTCATGCAACGTCAACAACATCCAACGCAAGCAAGCGCGCCAGCGCGCGGTAGCACAAGCGCAGCGCGTGAGCACAATCATGCCGGCTAAACGCAGATCAACAGAGCACGCATCAGCAACGTACCAACGCAATCGTAAACTCATACTGAGTGACAACCCACCGTGCCATTGGTGTGGCATCAACGCTGCATCAGAGGCAGATCACTTGATTGAGACAGATCGCGGTGGCACATCCGAGTTGGACAATCTTGTTCCAGCCTGTCGCAAATGCAATGCAACAAGAGGCAACAAGTATCGAGCAGCGCGCGATGACCAACGCACACGGCCAAAACAAAAAGCAAAAGTGATGCCAGCAAACCCAATGCCAGCAACGATTTCAGAAACCAAACACTCAGAGCGTTTTTTTCCTGAACAAACTCCTGTCCCCGTCTCCCCTATTTCCCTATCCCATCCAACACCAGCAAGGGTTTTGAGAGATCAGCCTGAACTGGCCGTGCTTGGCGGTGATGAGCCGAGATTGGAAACGACCGCGCACAGTGGTTGTTTAGATCACTCCCAAGAGATATCAGATTTTGCGGAAAAGGTACTTAACGTCAAATTGATGCGGTGGCAACGCCGGGTGCTTGCAGGGATGACGGCGTACAACGTGGTGGATGGCAAAGAGGTGTGGGTGCATCGAGTGTCGTACACATCGGTAGCCAGACAAAACGGCAAGACCGTTACCATTGCCGCGTTGCTTGGATGGTTTCTTTGCACGCAAGGTAAAGCGCGTGGCAATAAACAATTAGTAATGTCGGTCGCTCATAAACTTGATTTGGCAACAGTGCTCTTTAATTATCTTGCACCAATTCTTGAGGCAAAGTTTGGTGCAACGGTGATCTGGTCTTATGGCCGTCAAGTGCTCACAATGCCAGACGGCTCGCAGTGGATGCCGCGCGCTGCCACGCCTGGTGTCGGTCACGGTTACTCAATTGATTTGTGCATTGTTGATGAGTGGTGGGCGGTAAGCGAGGAAGCAATTGATAACGGTTTAATGCCGGCTATGCGTGCACGCAAAAACCCTTTAATGGCAGGTTTCAGCACCGCTGGTGATGCGTCATCAAAATCAATGCTGAGGTGGCGATCACAAGGCTTGCGCGCAATTGACTCAGGCAAAAACACGGCACTGTATTTTGCTGAATACTCGCCACCAGTAATGGACTACATGACACCAGCCGCATGGCGATATTCCAACCCTGCACTAGCAGAGGGTTTATTAGAAATGTCGGTAATTGAGGCTGAGGCACAATCACCAGATCGCAATAGTTTCTTGCGCGCATCCGTCAACATTTTCGTGCAATCACAACACTCATGGATTGAGCCGGGTCAATTCACTGATCTAGCCAACGATCTACCAATGCCCAATAACGGTGTGCTCGCAATTGAGTCTGCCGTAGATGACTCGCGATATGTGGGTGTGCGCGCCGTACAAGACGGCCTGTACACACGTTGCCGCATCGTGTTTGTGGCAGACACCATAAAAGAGATGTGGGAATATGTCGCAGCCGAGATCGAGCAATCACCAATGCTCAAACTGGCGTTAGTGCCATCAATAGATTTGCATTGCCCACCGATCTACGCGCACCGCAAAACGGTGGTTGGCCATCGTGAGGTAGTTAAATGGACAGGCGCGGTCAGAGCGCTAATTACAGAAAAACGCATTACGCACTCAGGGCAAGCGCAATTGATAGATCAGGTAGAGCGCGCCGTAGCGATCAAGCACAACGGTGTGCTCACATTGTCTAGCACCAGATCACCGGGCGATATCTCGGCGTGTCGAGCAATGGTGTTTGCTGTCGCTCTTGCCTCAAAACCTATCTTTGCAAACAAGCCCACGATCATCAGCGTTTAGCCTCTAATGTGTTATTGGCATCGGCCTGATGCTTGCTTATCGTCGGGATACCGCATCGCATACCGGGCCGATGCCACCACAAACTAGACAGGATATGACACACTAAGAGCATGGCACTATTCTCTAAATCTAAAGCGGCGATCTCACCACCGCCAACTAAAGCCGCTGCCGCTGGCTCAAGTTACAACAGCAATCAAGGCGCTGCAATGGTGGGCCAGTATTACACCTACACAGAGGGTGTGCTCTTTAGTCAAGCAATGAGCGTGCCAACAATTGCGCGCGCACAACAATTGATTGCATCAGTGATTGCATCAATGAAATTAAAAATGTACACAGAGATGTGGAACGGCGAGGAAATGGAACAAGTGCCGCTTGCGCCTCGATCATGGTTACGCCGCATTGACAAATCAAACACAAACAACCATATTTTATCTTGGACAGTTTCAGACCTAATGATGTTTGGTCGAGCCTTTTGGTACATCACAGAACGCACCGCTGATGGCTACCCTGCATCGTTTACACGTTTACCTGCCGCAATGTGCACTACACGCGATCAGGCTGGTAGTCCGGCAGGCGTTTGGTTTGCACCATCAAAAGAGGTTTATTTTAACGGTGGCGAAATCAATCCTAAAGATTTAGTGCAATTCTTAAACGGTCAGCCGGGCATTGTGTACTCATCGCAAAAAGCAATTGCTACATCTATCAAACTTGAGGATGCGCGTTTTCGTAATGCGTCTAGTGCAATACCGGCTGGAGTGTTACAGGTGCAGGCTGGATCAGAGCCACTTTCATCTACCGAACTTGCAGACTTGGCAGCATCTTTTAACGCAGCGCGCGCCACTAATCAAACGGCGGCTCTTTCGCCTGAAGTGCACTACTTGGAAACGGCCACAAGTCCAGACAAGATGTTGCTAGTTGACTCAGCAGAGTTTCAGGCTATGGAGATGTCTCGCGTCTGTGGCGTACCTGCCTACTTGCTAAATATCTCGGTTGGCTCATATGCCTACACCAACAGCACAGAGGCTCGACAAGACCTATGGACATTTGGCTGTAAACAGATCGCAGAGTGCATCACACAAACACTGTCAGCAAACAACGTGCTACCAAACAACACTTGCGTTGAGTTTGACATTGACGATTTTATTGATGGCGATCTAATGGAAAAAGCCGATATGGCAGAGATGCCACAACCACCACGCAACAATGGAGTACCGTACTCATCATGATCAAGTTCACCGCAGAGGCAGTAACGATTGACGCAGCCGGGCCAGACGGCATGGCGCGCCGCACTATCTCAGGCATTGCCGTACCTTACGGCGTAGATGCAACCGTCTCAGACGGCACAACGGTGCGTGTACTTGAGGGCGCGCTGCCAGTTGACGGCAAAGCACCTCGACTATTTATGAACCATGACTCAACTAGCGCTATCGGTTTAGTGGTGTCGCGCGAGTCAACTCCAGACGGGATGCTCTTTACAGCCAAGATCAGCGACACAGTGCAAGGCAACGAGGCAATGACCCTTATGAAAGACGGCGTGCTGGACAGCGTTTCCATTGGAATTACGCCTACAGCGTTTGCCTATGACGAGGCAGGAGTTATGGAGATCAGCGCTGCAACGTGGACAGAGTTAAGCGTTGTGGCCGTGCCAGCATTTGCAGGAGCACAGATCACAGAGATCGCCGCGAGTATCCCACAAGATGAGCCAGAAATAAGTACTATAGAAACAGAACCTACACAGGAGACAGAAACCATGAGCGAAACAACACCAGTCGAGGCAGTAGAGGCAACCATCCCAACTGCACCAATTTTTGCATCAGCAAAGCGCGAGCCACGTTTGCCATCAGTTGGCGAGTGGGTTTCAGCAATGCACAAAGGCGGCGAGATCGCAGCATCAGCACAACGCGTGTTTGCCGATTACCGCGCATACCACAAGTCACCACTTGAGGCAGCCGCTGGAGACAACGTACTTTCCAATGACGCCGGCATAGTCCCTGTTCCAATTCTCGGGCCTGTCTTTGCGGATATTAACTACATTGCTCCAGTGCTCAGTGCACTCGGGACAAGGGCGATGCCAAACGCTGGTGCAGGTGCAACTTTCATCCGACCAACATGGACAACCCACCCAACCGCTGCACAGCAATCGACTGAACTCACCGCAGTATCAGCAACAACCGCAGTGATCGCATCCAACACAGTTACAAAAGTAACTTTTGCTGGACAAGCAACACTGTCCTACCAAGTCATTGACTTTACCGATCCTGCCGCAATGCAAATCATTGTGCAAGATTTGGCTGGTCAGTACCTTGTAGCAATTGACAACTACGCAGCAGACAACTTGCTCACCGCAGCAACATCGGCTGGTGTGTGGGATTTGTCAGTAACCGATTTGATGAAATCAATTTACGATGCAGCAGTTGTTTCATCGCAGGCTACAAATATGTTGCCAACGCACATCTTTGTTGATCCAGCAACGTGGGCATTGATGGGTCAACTTGTTGACACCACAGGCCGCCCAATCTTTCCAGCAATTGGCGCACCGGGTCTTAACGGCATGAACACGCTCGGCGCTGGCTCGGCTGCATCATGGTCAGGTATGAACCCACTCGGCTTGGAGATTGTTGTTGATAACAACTTTGCTGCCAAGACAATGGTCATCATGAACAAGAACGCATTTGAGGTGTATCGCCAAGATCGTGGGATGCTCTCAGTTGAGTTGCCATCAACACTTGGCCGCCAGATGAGCGTGTTCGGTTATGCGGCAACTTTTAAGGCCAACGCAAACATGATCCAAAAGATCACACAGGCTTAGTCGAGAGGCGGCCTCACCGCCATGAGTAATTACACAGTCACCAGCAAGCAATTGCTAGACAACTATGCGGTAGTGCAAACACTTGAGCCAACAGAGATCGCTATTGGTGAGAGTGTCACTATCGCGTCAGTTGCCGTACCGTTTAACGGCACATTTGTTGTGCAAGGTTTGCCACAGTATTTATACATTGGTATTGACTCTGATGGTTTCCCGTTGTACAACACCAACGTGGCATTACCCAATCAGGTTTTGTACCGGTGCACAGGCACAGACGTTGATCGAGTAGCAACTACCACTGGCACGCTTACTTATAATCAGGTTTGCACTTGGGTATCTGCAACCGATGTTGAGGATTGGCTTGGCATTGGTACAGCAACGGCGGCTGATGCCACGTTTTTAACTTTGTGTGCGGCCGCTGCATCAGCGTTTTGTTTCTTGCGTAGGCAAGAGGCTGGCTACCACGACTCATTAACAGTGCTGCCATCCACAGCCGTAGGTTTAGGCACACGCGCTTATGGCGGTTTCTTGTATCGTCAGCGCGGCTCGGTTACAGATTTTGCATCGTTTGATGGCATGGTCTCTGGTGGCTCTAATGGCCTCAGCCCAATGATCAAACAATTGCTAGGTGTCAACCGCGCACAGGTTGCCTAATGCCTACACCAGTTGCCTACACCGATCTGTTTAACACGGCGCTAGACAACCTTGCAGCCACTCTCAGCGCCGTTACGGGCTTACAGGTAGTAACAGACCCACGCAATATCTCGCCGCCTTGTGTGTTCATTGATGCACCATCGTTTACAGGTTTTAGCCGTGCCGTGTTTACGTTGTCATATCCGGTCAGGTTGTTGACTCTTGGGCCGGGCAACTTAGATGCTCAACGCAGCCTGATGAACTTGGCAGCAAAAGTAGTGAGCGCTCGAATAGGTGTTACCGATGGCAGGCCAACTATTGCCATCATCGGTGGCAGCGAGTTAGCAGCGTATGATCTAAACATCAATGTGCAGGCACAAAGTTAGGACATAAAACATGGCATACGTTATTGCATCACCAAGATTGGGCACAGTA
>Ga0209596_1001438_pt1 | contig 20535 bp, 19 predicted proteins | sample M_130807_MF_Meta_FD_187314 | JGI IMG/M metagenome (GOLD analysis project Ga0209596, IMG submission 187314) | Freshwater microbial communities from Lake Montjoie, Canada to study carbon cycling - M_130807_MF_MetaG (SPAdes) (version 2) | ecosystem: Environmental > Aquatic > Freshwater > Lake...
TATTCCGCCGATTTTAATTGGCAAAATTTTTGTGGCAAGTCCCGTTTTATTATCAACCTCAACGATACAACCGCAAATCGTCGCCTCGCCTTTCGCCGGCTCCATTTTATCAAATTTTCTTTTGTGTAAAAACATTTGCAACGGCACATTTTTATCCATCCCAATTACCGAATCATAATCGCCACACATGCCCGCATCGGTTTGGTAAGCGGTTCCGCCGTTCATAATGTGGCAATCATTAGTTGGAATATGCGTATGTGAACCTACAACTGCAGTGACTTTACCATCTAAAAATTTACCCATCGCCATTTTTTCTGAAGTCGCCTCAGCATGAAAATCTACAAAAATTGCATCAACTTCTTTGCCGAGTGGATTATTTTTAACAACCTCTTCAACCGCTTCAAACGGACAATTTACTTGATATTTAGTAAAAATTTGTCCAAGTGCATGCACCACTAAAATTTTTTTATTATTCGAGGCCACAAAAATTCTAGCACCAACTCCGGGGCAGGATTTAGGAAAATTTATTGGTCGAAGCAAACGCTTTGAATCATTGATAAAACTCGTTACTTCTCTTTGATCCCAAATATGATCGCCACCCGTCAAAACTTCTGCGCCAGCTTGTATCAACTCTTGCTCGGCATTGCGACTAATTCCAAAACCGCCCGAAGCATTATCGCAATTAATAATTGTAAAATCGATTTTGTAATCATTTTTAATTTTCAATAAATTGTCGCAAACCGCTTTGCGACCAGATCTACCAACGATATCACCGAGAAATAAAATATTCATGAATTTGTATTTAATGTTAATTTTATTTAACTCTAATGAAGAAAAAGAAAAACTCAATTTCATTTATTTTCAAAAATAAATAATTGAAATTGATTTTAATTTCTTTTTTATGTAATTTTTAAAAAACTTTTATAAATTTTCACAATCAAATATAAATACAATACATGCCAAAAACTTTATATGACAAAATTTGGGACTTACATTTAGTCGATGATGATGGCTCTTCCAGCCTTATTTACGTTGATCGCCAACTCATTCATGAAGTTACTTCTCCGCAAGCTTTTGAAGGTTTGAGAATTACTAATCGCAAGCCCAGACACAATAAATCGCATTTAGCGGTTGCCGATCACAATGTTCCAACTACAACCGCCGATCGCCATAATGGCACTCGCGGAATCAAAGACGCAACCTCGAGAATTCAAGTTGAAACTCTCGAACAAAATTGTCGCGATTTCGATATTCAATATTTTGATCTCGATAATAAAAAACAAGGAGTCGTTCATATTGTTGGTCCCGAACAAGGTTTTACGCAACCAGGAATGGTAATTGTTTGTGGAGATAGCCACACCTCAACGCACGGTGCCTTTGGTGCCTTGGCTTTCGGCATCGGCACTTCTGAAGTTGAACATGTTTTAGCCACGCAAACTTTGATCCAAAAAACCGCCAAAAACTTTTTAGTAAAAGTTGATGGCAAGCTTGCTCATGGCACAACCGCCAAAGATATAATTTTAGCAATTATCGCCAAAATCGGCACGGCGGGCGCTACGGGATATGTTATCGAATATGCAGGATCGGCGATTAAAAGCCTGTCGATGGAAGGTCGTATGACTGTTTGCAATATGTCAATCGAAGCTGGTGCGCGCGCTGGATTAATCGCTCCCGATGAAACAACTTTCGAATATATTAAAGGTCGTCCAATGGCGCCAAATGCGGAAAATTGGGATAAAGCGGTAAAATTTTGGAGCTCTTTAAAATCTGATGAAGGTGCAAAATATGACAAAGAACTTCATCTTAATGCCGAAGATATTGCTCCTCAAGTTACTTGGGGCACTAGTCCCGAAGACACTTTGCCAATTAATGCTAAAGTTCCTTCACCGCAAGATTTTGCCGACAAAGGTAAGCAAGAAGCGGTGGCAAGATCGCTTGAATATATGGGTTTGCAAGCGGGCATTCCTTTAGAAGAAATTTATATCGACAAAGTTTTTATCGGCTCTTGCACCAACGGTCGCATTGAAGATTTCCGCGATGTCGCTAAAGTTGTTAAAGGCAAAAAAGTCGCCAAAAATATTAAATTAGCGATGATCGTTCCTGGATCAGGATTAGTAAAAGAACAAGCCGAAGAAGAAGGTTTGGATAAAATTTTTATCGAAGCGGGCTTTGAGTGGCGCGAACCGGGATGCTCAATGTGTTTAGCGATGAATGCCGACAAATTAGAATTTGGTGAAAGATGCGCTTCAACTTCTAACCGAAATTTCGAAGGTCGTCAAGGTCGTGGAGGCAGAACTCACTTGATGAGTCCAGCCATGGCTGGGGCTTCGGCAATCGCTGGTCATTTAGTCGATATTCGTAAATTTTCATAAAAATAATGTTAATTTTTTATCGAAATAATGGTGGAATATCGCGCAGTTATGACCATACGGCAGAAGGCTTTGCGCCACTTCCACTCAATAAAAACGATGCTAATAAAAATTTCACTTGGAATTTATCTTTAGTTCAAGATTTATTGGCAATTTTCTCATCAATTTTTATTTCAGGAGTTGCCTACGGAATCATGATGACAATGATTTCATTTCGTCTCGAAGCTAATGTTGAAAATGAAATTTTAATCTCACTTTCAACCGTAGTACAAATCGGCGCCGGCGTAATTTTTTCAAGATTTTTACCATCCGTTGGTCAAAAAGTCGGCATGATAAAAAGCATCATTATCGGTAGCATCATTGCCTCGATCTGCTCACTATTATTATTCAAATTTGTTTTTTATTGGCTGTGGATAGTTATAATTTATTTTCTAGGTACATCACTCTTCACCACGGCCGTAACGCGCAACACCATCATGATCGATTTATCCCCGCCAAAAATTCGTTCGATAATAATTTCAATTGGCATCACCTTGGTCGCCATCGGCAATGCTTTTGGTCCCATCCTTTTAAATTTAATAAAAACCAATGATAGTTTTTATAGTTTTTTACTAGCGAGCATGCTTTATTTAATCTCAACAATTCCATTATTGCGTTTGAAAAAAGCTGATTCAATCGTCCGCGAACAAAAGAAAATTGCCATTTGGCGTTATATGAAAAATTCTCCAAAAATTTTCTTCGCTGGATTTACCATGAGCTACATCATGGCATCTTGTAGCGCCTTTTCAATCATTTACGGCATCAAAATTGGCATGACACCAAGCGAGGCTTCAATGCTATTCTCGTCACTATTATTTGGCACTATTTTTTACACGGTTTTCGGTTTTTTGTGCAATTATTTCAATCGTCGATTTTTAATAATTTTATCAGCATTTTGTTCACTCTATATAATTTACGTCATCAATTATTATGGTAATAACGAAAATATTTTCATATTATTATTCTTACTTTTCAGCGCCATGTCGGGTATAAAATTACCAACTTTAGTTTTAATCAATGAAAAATATAAACCGACTCAAAGATTAATCGTTAACAGCGCTTTCACTAGAGTAGCATTAATCGGCACTATTTGCGGATTATTAACAACCGGAGCGTTAATGAAACATTTTGGTCATTCAGGCTTGTGGCTTTCTTGCGCAATAATATTAACTTGTTTTATTGTTTTTTGGTTTCTAAATTATTTATACAAATTTATGAATAATGATTTTTCCTACAAAGATATAACAATTTTATATAAAAATTCCAATGAGTCCGAACAAGAAATGTAGCTGTATTTTTACCAAAATTTTTTGCAAAATTTTTAAGAGAAATAAAAATAAAAAAGTCGCCCACCTTACTCTTTCAGGAGTTATCGGCAAGGATTCAAAATTTGAAACTGGCATTAATTTTATCAATAACGCCCCACTTATTAAAAAAGCTTTTGAATCTAAAAAAATTTCGGCAGTAGCACTTTCGATAAACTCACCGGGAGGCTCGCCAGTTCAATCCGAACTGATTTATAATTACATTCGCGAATTAGCGGAAAAAAATAAAATTCCAGTTTATACATTCGCTCAAGATGTTTCAGCATCAGGCGGATATTGGCTCCTCTTAAGTGGCGATGAAATTTACGCCCACAATTCTTCAATCGTTGGCTCCATCGGAGTAATTTTTTCGAGCTTTGGCTTTGTTGATTTAATCAAAAAAATTGGCGTCGATCGTCGCATTTATACCGAAGGCAAAAACAAGGCGATCCTAGACCCGTTCTTGCCCGAGGAGCAAGCCAATATTGAAATTTTGAAGCAAGCGCAAAAAGATATTTTTGATAATTTTAAAGATTTAGTGCGTAAACATCGCGGTGGAAAACTTACTAAAAACGAGGAAGAAATTTTCACGGGAGCATTTTGGGCAGGCAAGACAGCGCTTGATTTAGGGCTGATTGACGGCATAGCAGATATGCGTAAAAAAATGCAGGAAAAATTTGGCGCAGAAGTTGAATTTATTGAAATTACCACGAAGAAATCTTTCATCAAAAGCTTGATTAGCGAGAAATCGACAGGCATTTCAGGTTCAGGAGATTTAGTTGCGAAGGTTTTAAACCAAATCGAAGAACGAGTTTCATTTGGTAAGTTTGGGTTGTAGTTAGCAAATTTATTGCCAATCAAACCGCAAAAGAAGATCCGCAACCGCAATTGGCTGTAGCATTTGGATTAACAACTTTAAAATAACTCGCGCCTAATTCTTCAACGAAATCAATTTTGGCACCTTCGATAAATTGTAAAGAAACTGCATCAGTTTTGGCGATTAGATTCGCCCCACTTCCCGCATTTTCTTCGCAAATTATTAAATCATCGGGGAGGTTTTTATCATCGAGCTCAAAAATATATTGGAAACCGCTACAACCGCCACTCTTAACGGTTAAGCGTAAAAATTTTTGCGGATTGTTGGTGTTGTTTTTAATTTCTAAAATGCGATTTTTGGCACTTGCGGTGAGTTCAATATTATTCATAATTAATGATTATTTCTTTTGTTAAATTCTTCAAAAACTTCTGATAAATTAATTTGATTTTTAGCGAGTAAAACCAAGCTGTGATAGAATAAATCACAAACTTCATTAATAAGATTTTGACGCGAATGTTCTGAATTATTTTTATCGTGCAAAAGCCCAGCAATCGTGACTTCAACGCCCTCTTCGCCAATTTTTTGAACTAAGCGCGCGACATCTCCTTTGGCTAATTTATTAGTATAAGATTTCTCATCATGTGAAGCGATTTTTGCAGAGATTATTGAATATAATTCTTCGAAATTAATTTGTGATTTTTTCATGAGAAATTGATCAATATTTTAATTAAATTTTATAAATTTTAAACGATTAAAATCTCAAAGTAAATTTTAATTTTAAAAGCCAACTGATTTCTTGACTTAGTTTGAAAAATTTTTTAATTTATGTTAGTAAAAATGTTTCTTGGTTAATTAATTTCCCTAAAACATTTACAAATTTTATTAATTTTTTTACACTTAATTATGGCTATCGAACATACTCTATCAATCTTAAAACCCGATGCAACTGAAAGAAGTTTAACTGGCAAAATCAATGCTAAATTTGAAGAAGCAGGCTTAAAAATTGTTGCCCAAAAAATGCTTTTTTTATCCACAAAAGTTGCTGGCGAATTTTATGCAGTTCATCGCGAACGCCCATTTTACAATGATTTAGTTAAATTTATGACTTCTGGCGCCGTTGTGGTTCAAGTTTTAAAAGGCGAAAATGCCGTTGCTAAAAATCGTGAAATCATGGGAGCAACTAACCCTGCTAACGCAGATGCTGGAACGATTCGTAAAGAATTTGCTTTATCAATCGAAGCCAATTCAGTTCATGGTTCTGATAGTCTTGAAAATGCTAAAAATGAAATCGCTTTCTTTTTTGCTACCAATGAAATTGTAGGATAATTGAATGGTAAAATCATTCCAACAAATTATTTTTGATTTACAAAATTTCTGGGCAAATCAAGGATGCACAGTGCTTCAACCGATTGATACCGAAGTCGGTGCCGGCACTTTGCATCCCGCCACGGTTTTACGCGCTTTAGGCAAAAAACCGTGGAAAGTTGCTTATGTTCAACCTTGTCGTCGCCCTACGGATGCAAGGTTTGCCAACAATCCAAATCGTTTAAGCCATTATTATCAATTTCAAGTTTTACTCAAACCAGCACCGCATAATATTAAACAACTTTATTTACAAAGCCTTGATTTAATTGGTCTCAATACCAAAGAAAATGATATTCGTTTTGTTGAAGATGATTGGGAAAATCCGTCGGTTGGCGCTTCTGGCCTTGGTTGGGAAGTCTGGTTCAATGGCATGGAAATCTCTCAATTCACCTATATGCAACAAATTGGTGGAATCGAATGTAGTCTGATTCCCGGAGAAATCACTTATGGTCTAGAACGAATAGCCATGCATATTCAGGGCGTTGATTCAATTTTCGACATTAATTGGAATGGTCAAGAAAATGCCGACAAAGTTACATATAAAGATATTTTTTTCAGAAGCGAAGTTGAAAATTCACACTTCATTTTAAATCACAGCAATGTTGATATTTTACTTAAAAATTTTGAAGAAGCCAAAGCGCAAGCGCAAATTTTAATAGAAAATAATTTGCCAATTCCAGCCTTTGAACAAGCGTTAAAAGCAAGTCATTTACTTAATTTGCTCGATGCTCGACAAGCCCTTTCAGTCAATGAAAGAGCTTCTTTTATTGGTCAAATTCGTCAATTGGTTAAGTCATCTTGTGAGAAGATGATTGAAAATTAAAATATAAATTTATGAACGAAAATAATTCAGGTTTCTTTGATTTTATTAGCAACGCAATCCTTGGAATTCCATATTTGTGGCTTTTATCATTAGCAATTTTTTTAATTTTTGCTTATAAAAAATTAAATTATTTATCATATTTCGTTGTTTTATCGATAATTCTGTTGCCCTTCAATTTAAGTTTACTTTTTTGGCTCCCATTTTGGGCGATTTCAGTTTTGCTTGTTTTCCCAAATATTCGTCAAAAAATTTTAACGCCTTTTATAATTTTCTTAATTAAAAATTTAGGATTATTACCCAAAATTTCTCAAACCGAAAAAATCGCCCTCACCTCAGGAACTACTTGGGTTGATGGTGAATTATTTTCTGGCAATCCTGATTTCAAAAAAATCATGGAAATGAGTTATCCAAAACTTACCCAAGAAGAACAAAATTTCATCGATAATGAAGTTGAAGAACTTTGCAAAATATGCGTTGATTATCAAGTACAAATCTTGCGCGACTTGCCTGAAGAAGTTTGGCAATATTTACGCGACAAAAAGTTTTTTGGCATGATTATTCCAAAAACCTATGGTGGACTTGGCTTTTCAGCCTTCGCCCATAGTTGCATAATTGAAAAATTAGCCTCGCGCTCAGTGCCTTTGGCCATCACCGCCATGGTTCCAAACTCACTTGGACCTGCAGAATTACTTCTACATTATGGCACTAAATCACAACAAGATTTTTATTTACCCCGTCTTGCCGATGGTCGCGAACTTCCATGTTTCGCCTTGACTGAACCAATGGCTGGAAGTGACGCCACCTCAATTCAATCGAACGGCGTCATTTTTAAAAATGAAAATGGTGAAATTAAAATTCGTTTAAATTGGAATAAACGCTATATTACGCTTGGGGCTTACGCGACAGTTATCGGCGTTGCTTTTCAATTGCGCGATCCTGATAAAATTTTATCAGAAAATTCTGAAGTTGGCATTACTTGCGCTCTTATTGCAAACACTACAGCGGGAGTAGTTCAAGGGCGTCGTCATGATCCATTAGCGACACCCTTCGTTAATTCGCCACTCAATGGCATTGATGTTATAATCGGCTTGGATTCAATAATTGGCGAAAAAGACGGACTTGGTAAAGGCTGGAAAATGTTGATGGAATGTTTATCGGCGGGACGCGGAATCTCATTGCCGTCAACCAGCTCAGGCGGTTCAAAATTAGCAATTCGAGTCACCACAGCTTACTCAATGGTTCGCGAACAATTCGGCACTTCAATTGCCAAATTTGAGGGCATTGAAGAGGTTTTAGCGCGTATCGCTTCACGCACTTATGCACTTGACGCCATGCGCTCATTTACCGCTGGCTCGGTTGATTCGGGCGCCAAACCTGCAGTAATTAGCGCTATCGCTAAATATCATTCCACTGAAATTTTCCGTCAAAATATAAATGACGCCATGGATATTTGCGCTGGCGGAGCCATCATCAGAGGTCCACGCAATATTTTAGCTAACGCTTATTTCTCAACTCCAATTTCAATTACGGTCGAAGGTTCAAATATTATGACGCGAAGTTTAATTCATTTTGGACAAGGCGCTATAATGTCTCACCCATATGCTTACAAAGAAATTATTGCCCTTGAAAATAATGATACCAAAGCCTTTGATGAAGCTTTTTTTAGCCACATTAAACATTTATTCAACAATTTATCACGCTCAATTTTACTCTCACTTACCCGCGGATATTTAATTTCTCCAACTAAACATGATTTAATTTCAAAATATCAACGAAAAATTTCATGGTGTAGCGCAACTTTTGCATTACTCGCCGATATTGCCATGGCGCGCTTTGGGGGCAATTTAAAACGCAAAGAAAAAAATAACGGACGCTTTGGCGATGCACTTTCGGCAATGTATTTTGCCACTTGTATTTTGCGTAAATTCAAAGAAAACGGCGCTCCAAAATCCGAGGAGGCAATAGTTGAACATGCTTTAAAAGAGCAATTCTGTAAGGCTCAATATGCTATTGAAGGTTTATATCAAAATTTATTTACCGGATTTTTTGGAATTTTTTTCAAACCCTTTGCGCTTTTCGCAAGATTCAACGCTTTTGTGTGCCCAGCCAATGATTCTCTAGGTCATAAAGTTGTTAAATCTATAACTAAAAATGGCGAAGAAAGAGAAAGTTTAACCAAAGGTATTTTTGTTAGTAAAGATAAAAATGATAATCTCGGACGCCTAGAAAATGCTATGCTTTTGCAAGAAAATTGCGAAGAAATTATTCATAAAATTAAAGTCGCTATCAAAGAAAATAAATTACCAAAAAAATCTTTACGCGATAATCAAAATGAGGCTTTAGAAAAATATATAATTTCTGCCGACGAAAAAAAGCAATTAAACGATATGTTCGAAGCTTGTTATGACGCAATTTTAGTTGATGAATACACGCTCGAAGAATATAAAAATTTATAATTTTTCATAAATAATTATAAAAAACTTACTTATGATTTTATTAATCGATAATTATGACAGCTTTACTTACAACCTCTTCCACTACTTAATTTCCGCTGGTGCCAAAGAAGTTTTGGTTAAAAGAAATGACAAAATATCACTCGAAGAAATTAATATTTTGAAACCCGAAGCCATCGTTTTATCACCCGGCCCGTGCTCTCCAAATGAAGCCGGAATTTGCCTCGATATTATTAAAAATTTTAAAGGAAAATTGCCAATTTTTGGCGTTTGCCTTGGTCATCAAGCCATTGGTCAAGCTTTTGGTGGCAATATTATTCGAACTCATCCGATGCATGGAAAAATTAGTGAAATTTTTCATAATCAACAAAATTTATTTCATGGACTGCCCTCGCCTTTCAAGGCAACTCGCTATCATTCATTGATTATCGAACGCGAAACTTGTCCAAAAAATTTTACCATCACCGCAGAAACTAAAGATGGAATTATTATGGCAATTGCCGATGAATCATTAAAAATTTATGCTGTGCAATTTCATCCAGAATCAATTGCCACAGAGTTTGGACATGAAATTTTTAAGAATTTTATAAATTTAATTTAAGAAAAATTGAGTCTAGAAAAATATTCCTCCCAACAATTTGAAAATATTTTTGATCAAATTTTCGAAAATAAAATCGATAATGATGCGATCAAAGATTTTTTACTCGAATTAAATTCTCAAAATTTGCCGGTTAATTCTTTATTTGGCGCCGTAAATTCCTTAAAAAAAAGAATGATAAGAATCCCCAACCACGAAGACTCGCTTGATGTTTGTGGAACTGGTGGCGATAAGTTAAAAACCCTCAACATTTCAACCGCAGTGGCTTTTGTACTGGCTTGCGCTGGCATAAAAATCGCCAAACATGGTAATCGCGCAGTTTCTTCCGCATCAGGTTCGGCGGATATTTTTACTCATCTTGGAATTGCTTTTGATAATAATATTGAAAATATCGACAAAAATTTACGCAATAATAATTTAAGTTTTTTGTTTGCGCCCTATTTTCATCCTGTTTTAAAAAATGTCGCGGACATTAGAAAATCAATTAATGAACCGACCATTTTTAATTATATTGGACCATTATTAAATCCAACCAATCCACAACATCAAATTATCGGAACTTCGAACAAAGATGTTATGAATAAAATCGCCGAAGTGCTTTTAAAAAATAGTCCGCGCGGTTCATTTTATTTAGTTCACGGCTTTGATGGCATGGATGAAATAACCATTAGCGATAATTCTTATTTGCTCAAAATTTCTCATCAAAAAATTCATGAAATTGAAATTATTAATCCTGAAAATTACGGAATTCAAAAATGTTCAATTACTGAAATTATCGGTGGAAATTCAGAATATAATTCACAAAAAATGCTTGAATTATTTGCCGGAAAAACCTCTAAATACCTTGATATTGTTGTTTTGAACTGCGCTTTCGCTTTGCAATTAATAAATAAATTTGAAAATATTAATGATGGAATTATTTTCTCGCGCGATCTAATAAAAAGCGGTAAGGTTTTGGATTTTTTAAATAAAATTATTAAAGAAGTTTAATTTTAAAATAATCAAAATTTATTCATAAAATATTTGAAAAATGTCATTTATTGTTGTAAATGCCATTAGCGTTAAAACCAAAGCCATCCCAACATTATAACCATAAGTTTGAATTTTTTGCGAAAGCGGTTTGCCTTTAATCGCCTCGATAAAATAATAAAATAAATGCCCGCCATCAAGCACCGGAATCGGCAATAAATTCATAACGCCAAGATTGATTGAAATCATCGCCATGAACCACGCCACAACGACTATGCCCTGATCTACAGTTTTGCCAGAATATTTAGCAATTTTAACCGGACCACCCAATTCTTTTACAGAGCGTTGCCCCGTAATTAATTGATATAAAGTTTTAAAAATTGACATAGAAATATCAAGAGTTTCCTTGTTGGCCTCAACAAAACTACCAACCAAAGTTAATTCTTTTTTAACAACATTTTCGGCAATTAATCCAACCGCGCGCAATTTTACATCATCACCAAAAACATCTTTTTGGGTAATTATTTTTGGAGAAATTTTAATGTTTAATTCTTCACCGTTGCGATTAATTTTAAAATTTAAATCTTTTTCCAAGCCAGTAATTACAAGCTTTCTCATATCTTGGAAATCTTCAATTTCTTTGCCATCAATTGCCAAAACTCTATCGCCTTTTTTCATGCCCGCTTCGAAAGATGCGCTATTTTCAACGACTTCACTAATTAATGGCTCAACTTGAGAAATACCATTTATGCGAAATAAGCATGTAAAAATTAAAATTGCTAAGATAAAATTAGCGATTGGACCCGCGCTAACAATGGCGATTCTTTGATAAACACTTTTACCCAAAAAAGAAATTTTGCGTTCATGTGGCGACATTTTTTTAATCAATTCTATATCTGGAATTGAAGCGCCGTTTTTATCGCCATACATTTTAACATAACCGCCGAAAGGCAATAAACAAAATTTCCACTGAGTGCCTTTTTTATCACGAAAACCAAAGATTTTTTTACCAAAACCGATGGCAAATTCTTCGATTTTAACTCCACACCAACGAGCTACGATAAAGTGTCCGAACTCATGAATAAAAACTATCAAAGAAATTATTGCGATGAATGAAAATAAATTATGTAAAATTACTTGAATTATTGACATGTTTTTAACGCTTAAGGGTTTAAAGGTTTAAATTTCTAGCAAAATCACGGGCTAGCTTATCAATTAACAATACATCATCAATTGAATCAAGTTTTTTATAAGGAATTTTATTTAATGTTTCCAAAACAATTTGCGGAATTTTATCAAAAGTAATTTGCGAATTTAAAAATCTTTCAACGGCAATTTCATTGCTGGCATTTAGAATTGCAGGAGCGTTGCCCTCGACTTCCAGAGCTTCGCGACATATTTTTAAGGATAAAAATTTATTTTCATCAACTTCGAAAAATTCAAGTTTTTTAAGCTTTGCTAGATCAAGTTTTTGATGATTAATTTTCATGCGATGCGGATAATTTATAGCATGAGAAATCGGCACTTGCATGTCTGGTAGACTCATCATTGCAAGCGTTGAGCCATCGTCATAATTAACAATTCCGTGAATTATCGATTGCGGATGCACTAAAATTTTAATTTGTTTTTTAGAAATCGGAAATAAATAAAAGGCCTCAATCATCTCTAAACCCTTATTCATCATGGTCGCGGAATCGATTGAGATTTTTGCGCCCATTTGCCAATTCGGATGTTTCAAAGCTTCGGCGATTGTTATTTCTGAGAATTTTTTTTCTGAATTAAAAAATGGCCCACCCGAAGCGGTTAAAATAATTTCATCAATTAAATTTAAATTATCATTTTCAAAAATTTGAAAAATTGCATTATGTTCCGAATCGATTGGAATAATCGAAACTCCATTTTCTTGAGCCTCTTGTTTTAAAAAATTTCCAGCACAAACTAGCGATTCTTTATTTGCCAAAGCGATGTTGGTTTTAGCACGAATAGCATTTAGAGTAGGAAGCATTCCGGCTGAACCAACAATTGCCGAAATCATTAAATCACAATGAATTTTAGCAACCTCCAAAATCGCATCAAACCCACATAAAATTTGACAATTTTTTAAATTTTTTAAAGCATTTTTTAATTCTTCAAAATGTTGTGAATTTTCAATTACTACAAATTCTGGATTAAGCTCTAAAGCTTGAGAAATAAGGGTTTTGACATCATTTTTCGCAACGAGAATTTTAACTTTAAATTTTTCCGGATCATTCTTAATTACGGCGATAGTATTTTTACCAATCGAGCCTGTTGATCCAAAAATTGCGATGTTTTTCATGCTTTATTTTTTCCTCGGTTTTTTCTTTGAATCATTGGAATCAAATGTGGGTTTATTGTATTTTTTTCCACCAATCTTAATATTTTTTTGAGCATATTTTGGATCCGCAAAATATTGCGCCTCTTGAGTAATCAAGGCTTCAATCGCACTGGCATTTTGAAATGTTTTATCATGAATAAAAACAATTTCTGGAATCATTCTTAAATCAATTTTTTTAGCTAATTCATAGCGAAAATGTGGTGCAAAAGCGCAAATTTTATCAAAAATTTGTTGATGTTTTGACGAATCGCCAAGAAGATCCACAAAAATTTTAACATTTTTAGCGTCCGGAGAAACATCAGCCTCTATGATTGTTATAATATTATTCATCATCACAGAAAAATCTTCTTGCAAAAAAATCTCCGACATAATTCTTTTAATATTTTCGCCAATTTGTAGCTGTCTTTGTGATTTCATGATAGAATTTTTTAATTAAAATTATTTTATTATTTTACTTACGCAACAAATTTTTAGTTAGAATTTTTTATATTGATGAATGCCTTTTAAAGTAATGTTGAAAGTTGCTAATTTAATCGAATTTGGATTTAAAATATCGGTATTTCTAATATCCGCGGTCAACATTTTGCGCTCTTCATCGCTATATGCCAGATATTGATAATCGCTAAAATTATAAGGATGATTTATAAAATACATTTCAGTTTCAAGTTTGCCGAAGCGTGGATGATAAATATTAAAATTAACATGCGGAGCCCTTCCAAAGCTTGCTCCCGGCATTATAGTTATAAAGTGATAATTGCCCAAATTATCCGAGACGGCACGACCCGACATGCTAAAAAATTTATCAATATAACCGCTTCCCGACTCAAGAAGCGTATGATATTTACCCGCCGAATTAGTCTGCCAAACTTCAAGCACCGCATTATGAATCGGCACGCCGAAAGAATCGGTAACAGAACCTTGAATATAAACTATTTCTCCGTAAGCGCGATAAAATGAACCAGCTTTTTTAGCTAAATTATTTGTGGTGCCAAAGCTGTCGGGCATTGATAAATCTGAGGTAAAAAGCCTTGAAGGAGTTGGAAGTTTTGCCACAAAAGGCGATAATTCATTTTCTAAAATTTGAGTATTTTTTGGATCGTCTTTATAAATATCGTTAAATTCTCCAATAGTCATATTTCCTAGATAATTAATTTCATAATTTTCTTGTTTTGCAACTCGTGGATTAGACTCAACCTTATCTTGTGCAAAGACTTGATTGTGTAGCGCAAATAACAATATTAAAATAATATTAATTTGGTGTTTTTTCATGTTAAATTTATACTTTTGGTAAAGTGACTCCGGTTTGTTTCATATATTTTCCTTGACGCTTTTCATAGGAAATTTCGCAAGGTTTATCACCTTTGAAAAATAAAAATTGGCACGCGCCTTCGAAGGCATAAATTTTGGCTGGAAGCGGTGTCGTGTTAGAAAATTCTAGTGTAACATGACCTTCCCAACCAGGTTCGAGTGGCGTCACATTGACAATAATTCCACATCTAGCATAAGTTGATTTGCCCACGCAAATTACTAAAACATCATTGGGAATTCTAAAATATTCAATGGTTCGCGCTAAAGCAAAGCTATTTGGCGGAATTATACAAACATCAGTTTGGCGATTAACAAAACTATTTTCTGAAAAATTTTTAGGGTCAACAATCGCCGAATCAATGTTGGTAAATATTTTGAACTCGTTAGAAACTCTAGCGTCATAACCATATGAAGAATTTCCATAGGAAATTATTTTTTCGCCCTTATCATCCGCCCTCACCTGATTAGAAATAAAAGGTTCAATCATTTTATGATTGTATGCAAGTTCAGCAATCGATTTGTCGCAAAGAATTGTCATTTTTTTATAGTTTTTTTTATTTTAAATGTTAGTTTATATTGAAAATCTTAGCACTAAAAATTTATTATCAAAAAGATTTTTTACAAAATAACAAAAAATTTTTATAACCCTAACTTTTACATCAATCAAATGCACGATATTTCGTATTTACGCGATATTTTAGTTTTACTAATTGCCTCGGTCTTTGTAGTAATTATTTTTCATGAAATTGGATTAAGCCCAGCTCTTGGTTATGTAGTTGCTGGAACTACAATTGGTCCGTTCGGACTTGGAATCGTATCTGGCGTAGAAACAACCAAATCAATCGCCGAACTTGGAATTGTTTTTATGCTTTTTTCAATCGGATTAGAGCTCACATTTGCGAGGTTAATGACTATAAAAAAATATGTCATCGGCTTTGGTGGCCTTCAAGTTGTTCTCACCTCTTTAATGATCTTTTTGATTTGCAAATTCTTTTTCAAAATGTCAAATGAGACTTCGATCATTATTGGCAGTGCTTTATCGATGTCTTCAACCGCAATTGTAATGCAAGTTATCGCTGAAAATGCCGAAAAATCAACGCGGGTCGGACGCCTATCATTTTCAATTTTATTAATGCAAGATTTAGCGGTAATTCCAATTCTAGTCTTGCTTCCAATTTTAAAAAACACTGATTTAAATATTACTCATGCACTCGGCGGAGCCTTAGCTGACGCCACTATCGCCATGGGATTAATTTTTGCCATCGGTCGCATTTGCATTCGTCCAATTTATCGCATGATCGCCAAATCACAAAGCGATGTTTTATTTTTAAGCCTCACATTAATTGTAGTTTTGGGCTCGGCTTACTTCACAAATTATATGGGAATGTCATTTGCGCTCGGAGCTTTCGTCGCAGGGCTTTTGGTTGCGGAGACCGAATATCGTTATCGCGTTGAAGAAGAAATTTTATCACTCAAATCAATTTTACTTGGTTTATTTTTTATGACTATCGGCATGTCTTTTGATTTCGATGTTTTGATAAAAAGTTTTCCTTACATAATACTTGCTTCACTTGGAATTATAGCCCTTAAGGCCTCAATAATTATAGGCTTATGTCGAGTTTTTAAATTCCCTCTTGCCCCCGCCATTCATACTGGACTCCTACTTTCGCAAGGTGGAGAATTCGCTTTTGTAGTTTTTCTCATCGCAGTTCAACAAGATTTTTTAACCACCAATGTATCACAATTTTTGATGACAACAGTTACGCTTACAATGGCTTTAACACCAATATTAGCAACTATCGGACGCAAAACAAAATCTTATCTTTATACCAAAGAAATTTTACACGATAATAAATTAAAAAGAGAGATTGGGCAAATTTCTAAACATATCGTTGTTATTGGTTTTTCTAAGGTCGGACGCATTGTTTCTTATATTTTACGCAAGAAAAATATTAATTATTTAATTCTCGAAAATAATCATCGAGTTGTTACAAATCAAAGAAATAAAGGTTTTAACATTTATTATGGCGACGCACTTAATATTGATATTTTAAAACATATCGGCGTTGAGCGCGCTGAATCAGTGGTTATCGCCATCGAAGACGAATTTGCATGCATGAAAATCACGCGCTTTATTCACGAAAATTTTCCTAATGTGGCGGTAATTACAAAATCTGAAAGCCACCATAATGCCGAGAGATTAAAGAAAGTTGGCGCCAGTTATGTAGTTTCTAAAAATGTCGAAACCGGTTTACAATTAAGCCACGCCGCCCTTTCATCAGTTGGAGTTGGTAGCGAAGAAATTTCCAGCGCTCTTAGCGCTTTTCGCGATATAAATTCCGAAGTGATGAAGGATTTTATTAATATTGAAGAGCGTGATTAATCGACAAAACTAATAACAACAAAAACTATCCAAAATCTTCTAAATTTAATTTAGGGCCTAGGTCGAAAAACATTTCGTCGTGAGAAGTCATGATAATTAAACCGCGATCTTTGATGCGATTTTTTATCAACTCTCGAAGTTGCTCTTTGCCTTCTTTGTCAAGATTATTTGAAGGCTCATCAAGTAACCAAACTGTTGCGGGACATGCTAAAAGCTTGGTTAACATTACTCGTTGTTGCCAGCCAGCGGAAAGTGTTTTTACCTTTGAATCTTGCAATTCTCTCAACAAAAAAAATTCTAAAGCGGGCGTGACGGCGTTTTTCGTTCCGTGAAGATCCGCAAAAAATTCAAGATTTTCTCTGACGGTTAATTCAGGTTTTAAAAAATTTTTATGTCCAATAAATTGCGTGTCGCCATTAAAATCATCACGAAAATTTTCAATATTTTTATTGCCCCACAAAAGCGCTCCGCTTTGTATTTCGTAGATTCCGGCGATTAGTTTTAACAAGGAAGATTTTCCGCATCCATTTTTGCCAGTGACGAATAAAACCGATGAAACACTAAGAGATAAAGATAAGTTGCTAAAAATTTTTTTATTGTTTTTAAAAAAACTTAAATTATCAATAGTAAGCATAAATTAAATAAAAAATTAATTATAAATCATGACCTTGATTACTCACGAATATGGAACGACAAAATCACCAAAATTTTTAGTAATTTTGTTGCACGGTTATGGTGCTAACGGTGAAAATCTTATTGAATTAGCAAATGAATTTCAACCAATTATTCCAGATGCGCATTTCATTGCTCCAAATGCAATTGAACCATGGGAAGGCGGATTTCCAAATAGTTATCAATGGTTCTCGCTTTATGCTGGAACAAAGCGCAGTGCTCTTGATTCCTTGGCTCCAAAAATTAAAAATGCCAACCAAATTTTATTAAAATTTATTGAAGAACAATTGCAAAGATTTGATTTATCATACGAAAATTTGATTTTAATTGGTTTTTCACAAGGGAGCATGATGTCGATTTATCAAGGCTTGATCATGCCTAAAAAAATTGCCGGAATAATAAGTTTTTCAGGAAAAGTTGTTGAGCCGACTAGCATTGGCGATAAAATTATTTCTAAACCAAATATTTGTTTAATCCACGGCACTGACGATTCTGTTTTGCCTTTTTCTAATTTTCAGGAAGCGCAAATAATTTTAAACCAACATGGGGTGCCGTTTGAATCTCACGCTATCGAGCACTTGGATCACACGATTGACATTAGAGCAGTAAGAATCGCTCAGAATTTTATCAAAAAATTGTTTTTTTAACTTAAAATAAATTTATTTATGCAAACAAAACCTCCAATTAACGAATTACTTAGAGCTGCGGAACATGATCTTAAGTATTTAAAAAAAATTGAACATGCTAATTATGGTAAATTATTTACTGAAGAAATAGAGGAATATAAAATTTCTTCTAAAAAAGAAATTAAAATAATTGATACTTTATTAAAAAATTTTAAAGACAAGAAAAGCACAGATGAAAAGGCAAATTTTTTAGATTTAATAGAAGTTCGTTCTCTAATCAAAAAAACTCACCTGGACTCAGAAGTTTTAGATGAGAAAATATATAATGAACAAAAGAAGGACTTCCTTAATGGAAAATTTTCTGGTTATCTGTTTAAAAAAGCGGATAAATATACCAAAATGGAAAATGTTATAAGAAGTGCTGTAAAAAATGCTAATTTACCCGCTTCTCATATTAAAGACGTCGAAGCTATTAAGGAATTGAGAAAAGAAATTAATTCCGAAAGAGAGAAAGGTAACCTTCCTCTTGAAGCTATTCCTAACCTTAAAACACTTCTTGAAGATTCACATAAGAAAATTATTGATTCCGTCGCCTTAATGAATATGCAAGGTGAATCTGCACAAAAATTAGTAAGCTCTTTAGGAGAATTCGGAAGATATGCTTCGCGCCCTGAATCTGAAATTGAAGGATCGAGTAATTCCGACGACAAATCAAGACAAACACCTGAAGAGGCATTGTTTACAAAAATATCTGATTTACCTAAGGGATTTAAGGGATTATTTGGACCCATCCCATCCAAATCATTGCCATTAAAAGAAGCTCCCGGACTTTCAAATTCTGCTATTGGTGCTGGTGCATTTACTTTGCTTGCTCTAGCAGCAGCAACATGGTACTGGATGCGACAAAATGCTAAAACTAAAGAAAAGCCAGTTGAAGAAAAATTTAATCCTGAAGATCTTAAAATAATATCACCACTTTTTGGTAATGAAAATATTAAAATAGAGAATCAAAAGGTACATTTTAATGATTTTCAAGAAGAACTTGTTGAAAACATAAAGCGTTTCTTTAAGGATTATAAAAATATTAAAACAACTGAGAATGATAAGGGACTGACTCTTAATTTAAAAAATTTAAGTGCTAGAGAAGGTAAAGAAGTTTTTAGTAAATTTTTAAAAGAATTTACAGATGATTTGAACAAGCATGCAGAATTATCTCAACAAAAAAGAAATGAAGAGGAATTGCAAAAAACAATAGATCGAAATGAAAAACAAAAAATAAATGATTTAATTGAATTGAAAAATATTATTTTAGAAAGTTTTAAAAAAATTGAAACTATTGAAAATACTAGAGGTGGAAATGAATCAAAAAAAAATAATGATATCGATTTACAAACTAAAAGAATCAGAGCCAACTTAAAAATCTTAGATGATAAAGAACTAAATCCTCAATATATAAAAATTTTATTAGAAAATTCACAAAAACTTTCTACATCTACCAATGATCCCATAGATGTAACAGCACACCAAGCTCGAGAAACAAAATATACAGCCGGAGCTAATCCAAGTGATCCCAGTACCAATCCTGCTTCACTAAATGCTACTAGAGCTGGGGGTGGGGGTGCGGTTGGTAGAAATTAATTTTCTAAATCTAAAAAAACTTAATTACCTTTTAACTATTTTTTGCTTGGAAAAAATGGTTGCATGTAAAAAAGATTGCCCTAAAATCGCGATCATGAAGATTTCCAAAATTCTAATTTGGCGATATATTTAATAATCCAAAACAATTTAAACAAAATGGCTAGAATAACTGTTGAAGACTGCGTTGAAGTAGTTCCGAATCGTTTTGAATTGTGCTTAATTGCTAGCAATCGCGCTAAAGCGATATTGTCTGGTTCTAACACAAATCTTGATCGCAAAGAAAAGCCTGCGGTTATTGCTCTTCGTGAGATTGCCAGCGATTTAATTGATGTTGACGCTCAGCGTAAAAACATTATTAATTCGATTAAAAATCGTGGTATGATTGATGTTAACATTAATTCTTCTGATGAAAATATCATGGAAGCAATTTCTGAAGAAACTGAATCAAATATTACTTTAAAAGATGATAGTTTTGTTTCAGAAAATATTGAAGTAAACGACTAAACAATTTTCAATTTAATTTGCGGATAAACGCTTCATCTTTTTTTTCAAAAAAGATTCGCGACTGGGATTGCTTCGCTCACGCTCATGATCCCGTTCTTCGCTAAAAATAGCCCGTTTAGGCTATTTTTTTTACGCAAAGAACCTTCACGTCGAGTAAATCGACGTATTCGCGATAAGATTTGGGTTTTTTTGGAGATGAATTTATATAACACCGATTAATTCTTTAATTATGCTCACCTCAAACGAATTAATTGCCAAAATAAAATTATATAATCCCCAAGTTAATTCTTCACTAATTCAAAAAGCTTACA
>Ga0209596_1001440_pt1 | contig 20523 bp, 20 predicted proteins | sample M_130807_MF_Meta_FD_187314 | JGI IMG/M metagenome (GOLD analysis project Ga0209596, IMG submission 187314) | Freshwater microbial communities from Lake Montjoie, Canada to study carbon cycling - M_130807_MF_MetaG (SPAdes) (version 2) | ecosystem: Environmental > Aquatic > Freshwater > Lake...
CTCGCAATCAGCGCTGCAACTCTTGCAACTTCCCTCTAAGTCATCTGATCTGTGCGACTCGCCTAGCTGATCAACTGCGCTTGAGGTCGGTGACAACGCCACCAGCGACACGCACGATGTCATTCGGGTTTGCACCGAAGTTGTCGTTCCACGTTCCCGCTGCAGCCCACACTTCGTCGTACTGCAACAAATCCAGGTCTACAAACACACGCAGTTGTGTGCTGTGACCAAACGGAGGCACACCGCCGATCGGATAACCAGTTGCAGCGCGCACAGCATCAGCGTCAACACGCGAACACTTTGCGCCGCCAGCGGCTGCGGCGAGCTTCTTTTCATCTAATTGATTTGATCCACTCACCAAGGCCATCACAATTTCACTGTCAACACCAAATACCAAGCTCTTAACTATTTGACCGACGCAAACGCCGATTGCCGCAGCGGCATCGGCAGCAGTTTTCGTGCCTTCAGGAAATCTGCGCGTCGTAATTTCGAGGCCCGCCTCGCGAGCCGCTGCGATTACTCGCAAAGTATTTGGATGAACATCAGACATAACTATTTGAACTCTATTAAGAAAACTGAATACTTATTGTTGCGCCACCGCCTGGGGTATCAACCACATCAACAACTGCATCGTGGTCATCGGCAAATTGTTTGACGATTGCTAGCCCGAGACCAGAGCCCGGCAATGCCCGCGTCGCCACTGCACGATAAAACCGATCAAAAATATGTGGCTTGTCAGCATCAGAAATACCTGGACCATGATCACAAACTTCAATTCGTTTATTCGAAACAATAACTTCAACAGGCTGCGGAGTTGGAGAAAATTTAAGTGCGTTATCAATTAAATTTGATATCGCCCGATCGAGTTGAGATGCTCGAACACTTATTCTCGCCGGTGACATTCGTTGAAGATTTATTACTCGATTGCTGCGACGACGTGCTCGATCAATTACTTCTTCAACTGCATCACCCAGATCTACTATTTGTAAAGGTTCAACTAAGCGTTGGTCACTTGCTAGCGACGAAAGTTCACCTGTTAGAGCGGCAAGTTCATCAACTTCGGTTCGAATATCACGGAGAATTGCATTCTTCGTTTCAATGTCTAAATTTTCTCGCCCAAGCAACTCTGAATTTGCGCGCAAACTAGTTAGCGGCGTACGAAGTTCGTGACTGGCGTCCTGTACTAATTGTTGTTGCTGCTCACGACTTGACCGCAGTGCGACCAACATCGTGTTGAAACTAGTTGCGAGTTGTTCAATTTCAGTGTCGCCAGTTATATCTAATGTCGTTGTCAGTTCGCGAGTAGCAGCAATATGTTCTGCCGCTGCAGCTAGTTTTTGAATCGGCCGCGCGGTTCGCCGAGCAACAATCCAACCGGCGCCGCCCGAAACCAGAATTGCAAACCATCCAAGAACAAAAAGCCATATTTTGATGCCGGCTCTTGCCGAATCAATGTCGCTGATGTCTTTACCGAGTTGCAGTGCCCCACCACTCAGCAATGGCACCGCCAACATTCGATATGGATCACCATCGATTTTTATTGTGAAACGAATTGGTTGGGCGAAAGGGTTGCGCACGATCGCCAAGACATCGTTTGTGATCGGTAGATCAACTTGCCCCAACGCGATTACTACTGTGCCTTGGGGATCAAGAACTTGTGTGACAGTGTCAAAACGAATCGGCAATAACGCTTCTTCAAGTGGATTTCGCTGTCTTCGATTGCCTGATGCCGAAGTCGTCGGTCGAAGATTATTGCGAGACCGAATTGACTCGGTGATTGCAATTATTCGCGAGTCAAGAGTGTTATCTATTTCGTTGATTAGATGTCTTGAAACAGTTGTATAAAGACCAAACGAGAGAATCGTCACGGTTAAAAATGCAATCGCACTTGTGGCGATAGATAAGCGGGTTTGAAGTTTCATGAAACTCGCACCACATAGCCGACGCCGCGAACTGTGTGCAGAAGTTTCGCTTCACCATCTTGTTCAATTTTTCGACGAAGGTAGCCGATATATACGTCAAGAGATTTTGAGTTTGTCTCAAAATCAAAACCCCAAATATGTTCGTAAAGATATTCTCGTGACAGCACGATGCCGGTTTGCTCAAGCAACACTTGCAGAAGATCAAATTCGGTTTTGGTTAAATCAACTATCCGTGACCCGCGCCGAACTTCGCGACGAGTCGAGTCGAGTGACATATCAGCAAGTTGTAGAACGCCTGACTTTGCAGTTGTTTCATTGCGCCGTAGCAATGCTCTCACGCGTGCAAGAAGTTCATCAACGCTAAATGGTTTGACTAAATAATCGTCGGCGCCTGCATCAAGACCGGCAACGCGATCACCAACTTCATGGCGAGCAGTAAGCAACAAAACTGGCGTGCGGTTCGCACGACGGCGCAACTCACGACACACTGATAATCCATCCGAGAAGGGCATCATCACATCCATCACTACTGCATCAGGTGAAGTTGTGAGAATTGCGTCGAGTGCGGCGACACCATCTTTGACCGCCGTTACCGTATAACCCTCAAGTTCAAGTACTCGCAGAACTGCATTACGTACCGCAGGGTCGTCTTCAGCGACAACTATTTTGAGCGTTTTATTTGATGCAGCTTTCATCTTGCGGCTTTCATTTATATAACGGTACTCACCGCAAATGCCTAGAAATGGCTCGAATGTCAAGTCTCGCCAAGTTCTTAATTGTTTCTTAAGTTGCGCTGTTCTAATTCTTAATAACAAGTCGCAAGATCTATTCGTTCACGGAATTCCCCGAGAACTTTACGAAAGGATAATTTAATGATGAACAAACGAAATATCGCAATTTTCGTCGGCATGGCAATAGCCGGCGCAATCGCAGGATCGACACTTGGTGTACCAAGTGGAGTGAGTGCACAATCGCAATCAATTTCAGTTGAGATGAAAAATACTGGTGAAGCTAAACACCAGCGTGGACCAGGCAAAAATGCCGAAGAGATCGCTGCGATTCTTAAGCTGACTAAAGAAGATCTTCGAACTCAAGTACGAAGTGGCAAGACACTCGCACAAATTGCGACTACACAAAAAGTTGATATCAAATTAGTTATTGATTCAATTGTTACAAATATTAAGACTTATATTGCCGAAGAATTAGCTTCTGGCGAAATTACACAAGCCGAAGCTGACAAAAAGTTGGCCAATGTGACAACAAAGGTGACCGAAATGGTTAACAACCTTCCACCAGCACGCGGTGAGCGCGGTTCAAAAACTCGTAGCGAAAGCTAAGACGAATCAACTGAAACACAAAAGACTGGCGCTTAACTCCCTCAATTAAGCGCTTAGTGCGGCCGGTGTCTAGAAGTTCTAGACACCGGCCGCTTTTTTGTTTAAGCCTTAAATAACTTCATCGTTATTTGATGCAGAGCCCGCAAACGAAAACATTGTTGCGCCGATCAGCGAGCACACCGCAGCAGCGAGATAGGCCGCACGATATCCGCCGGCCACATCGTAGAGCCAACCCAAAAGCAGTGGTCCGAGTGCGGTGCCAGAAAATGAAATCAAACCAGATCGCGCCGCGATGCGTGGATAGTCGCGAACACCGAACCGCTCTGCGATCAACAGAGATTGCATCATCACCATGTTGCCGATCGTGACACCGAATAATGCAATCGAAAGCAACAAACCGATTCGCGATTCGTTGAGTGCGATACTGGCCAGCGACAAACCCTGAACTGTGGCGAGGCCAACGGTGAACTTTGTCATGTCAATGTGCGGGATAATTCGACCAGCAACAAACCGAGAGATGATTGACATCGACGAAAGCGCGATTGTCGCCAAAGTTGCAGTTGAACGATTTGTTCGCTCTTCAACAAGTTTGACTAGTTGCAACGCGCCACCGACTTGGGCACCGAGTGCGAAAATATATCCGATGGTGACACTACAAAAAAATCTTGTGCGAACTGCAGTTGCAAGCGATGTACCAGAAATATCTCCGACTTGACCAGGCTCGGCTCTTTCTCCATCTGGTAGCCAGCCATAAGGTTGCGGAAACGCGCGCAACAGAAACAGAGTCACCGGTACTGTTCCGCAAAACCAAATAAGCGCTAGCCAAGGTGAGCCGTTACGAATACCTTGACTGTCGAGAATCCATTTAATAAATGGTGTTACGACGATTCCGCCCATTGATAAACCAGTTGAAGCGATTGCCAGCGCACTTGCTCGGCGCACATGAAACCAACGTGTGACTACTGTCGTGACTGGCCCCATGCCTGATGCCGACCAACCCAAGGAGTAAAAAACATAAACAGCGAAAAGTTGCCACCGCTGTTCGACGAATCGCATCGAAAATAGTGCGATAGTTGCGAGAGTCGCTCCACCAAGCACCATGATTCGCACATCGTGTTTGGCGATAAATTTTGCAATCCACACCCCAGAGATACCGCCAACTAAGAAAAACAAAGTTGTCGCTAATGAAATCGATGACACTGACCACTGACGCTCGCGACTGAACGCCTGCAAATAAACCGCGAGGCCGTAAAAACCGAGACCCGAAGAAAAAGTTAAAAGTGTGAAACAGGCGCCGAGCACCCACCGCCCCGGAAACTTCTTAGTTTGCTTGAAAACACTTTGCATAACTCTTATGCCAGCAGTTCATCAATTGCATTAGCAAGATCGTGATCACGTTTTGTGATTGCACCCTTGTCATGCGAGCGCAAATAAATTTCAACCGTGTTCCAAGAATTTGACCAATCTGGATGATGATTTTGCTCTTCAGCAATTGCCGCCACCCGAGTCATAAATGCAAACGCTTCAGCGAAATCGGCGAATACAAACTTTCGATACAGAGCTCCGTCAGTCTCAACCCAAGCATCTGCCACGCAGACACCTTATGTCGTGAAGCGTAGGGTGTTCTAGTTCAGCGGGGCGTGACAAGCAACGGCACCGTGCTTGCTGGCATTAAGTGCCGGTCGGTCACTTGCACATCGCGCCGCAAGTTCAGGTGACAAAGTCGCGCGAACATGACAACGGGTGTGAAAGCGGCAGCCCGACGGTGGGTTCGCTGGGCTTGGCAATTCGCCCTGTAGCAAAATTCGCTTTCGCACGCGCTCTACTTTTGGATCAGGAATCGGCACCGCTGATAACAGCGCCTGCGTATACGGATGTTGCGGATTAGCAAACACTTCACCAACGGGGCCCGATTCAACAATTGAACCGAGATACATCACTGCAATGTCGTCGGCAACATGTTGCACGACAGCCAAGTCATGTGAGACGAACAAGTAACTCAAGTGAAGTTTTTCTTGTAATTCTGCGAGCAGGTTAAGCACACCAGCACGAACGCTGACATCAAGCGCCGAGACTGGCTCGTCGAGCGCGATAATTTTGGGGTTCAGCGCCAACGCTCGCGCGATCGCAATTCGTTGTCGCTGCCCACCCGAAAACTCGTTTGGATATTTCATTGCTTGATTGCGATTTAGTCCGACAAGTTCGAGCAATTCATCGACACGTTTATTCTGATCTTGTGGCGACATGCCAAAGTTTTCGAGCGGTTCGGCAATCGCATCACCAATTGGCAATCTCGGGTCAAGCGACGCGAAAGGATCTTGAAACACAATCTGCAAGTCTTTGCGCATCGCTAAGCGATCGGACTTTGTGAGTTCAGAAACATCACGACCCAAAATAGAAATCGTTCCTGATTCAGGTGCTACCAAATTTAAAATTTCAAGAAGTGTTGTAGTTTTGCCGCAGCCAGACTCTCCGACGAGCGCCAAACTGTGCCCCTGACGCAAAACAAGATCGACACCATCAACTGCATAAACCGAACCAACACGACGGCGCAACAGTGAGCCTTTCAACAGTGGAAAAGTCTTTTTCAGACCGCGCACATCAAGAGCGACCGCATCGCTGGTCGAACTAATCGCAATATGTGCTGCACCTTGCTGAAAAAGATTCCCGGATTTTTGCAAGCCAAAAATTTCACTCTGTCGAGCACACGCTGTCATTCTCGTTGGTGAAAAGTTGACCAACTCAGGAGTCTTAGCCGTGCACACATCGCTTGCGGCTGGGCAACGGGGTGCAAATGCGCAACCAATCGGCAGATTCACCGGCGATACAGGTGAACCAGAAATTGAAACCAGACGCTCACCCGAGGCGATGTCAAGTCGCGGAATCGACCGCAACAAACCGATCGTGTAGGGCATCGCAGGTTGTGCATAGACCTCATCGACTGGCCCAACCTCAACGACTTTGCCCGCATACATAATCGCCACGCGATCAGCGATGCCGGCGACAACGCCAAGGTCGTGCGTAACTAAGACAATTGCCGCACCAGTCATGTCTCGCGCAGTTTTCAGAACATCAAGAATTTGCGCCTGCACTGTCACATCAAGCGCGGTCGTCGGTTCGTCGGCGAGCAATACTTTTGGTTCATTAGCAATTGCGAGAGCAATCATCACACGCTGGCGCATTCCGCCAGAAAACTCATGCGGGTACGACTGCGCACGCTCGGCTGGTCGTGGAATGCCAACTATTTCGAGCAACTCGATGGCTCGCTTGTGCGCGGCCTCAGTTGAAATTTCTTTGTGGATTAACAACGCTTCGGCAATTTGACGTCCAATCGTATGCACAGGATTGAGTGCCGAGAGCGGGTCTTGAAAGATCATCGCAATTTCATTGCCACGATATTTCGACATCTGATCGTCGTTTAACTCGAGCAAATTCACACCGTTGAACATGACCGACCCAGAAACTGTTGCACTATCGGGTAACAAGCCAATCGCTGCGAGAGAAGTTACGGTCTTACCCGAACCAGATTCGCCCACGATGCCGAGCACCTCGCCAGCACGAATGTCAAGTGAAACATCACGTACCGCTTGAACGATGCCAGCCTCACTTGGGAACGTGACTGAGAGGTTGCGAATCTCAATTAATGAGTTATTGGCGTTGCTTGTCATGATGCGATTTTCATGAGACAGTGCTTTTCTTGACGCGCAATGCACCTGGGTCAAACGCGTCACGAAGGCCATCACCGATAAAACTGACTGCCAAAACAGTTAACACGAGAAGTGAACCCGCGAATATAAACAACCATGGATAAGTCAAGGCTGCGCCTGTGCCTTCGGCAATTAGCGTGCCCAGTGAAACATCAGGTGCGGCAACACCAAAACCGAGATAAGACAAACCAGTCTCGGCCAAAATTGCGCCACCGACATTTAAAGTTGCGGCAATAATCAGAATCGAAGCCATGTTTGGCAACAAGTGGCGGAGAATTATTTTTCGTGTCGGCACACCCATGTAGCGCGCCGCTCGCACAAAATCGCGCTCGCGCAAACTCATTGCGAGACCGCGAATCACACGCGCAGTAATCATCCAGTCGAAAATTGTCAAACCAACAACCAGCAACAACCAAGTTTTGCCCTGATAAAAACGCGAGAGAATTACAAGTACCAAAAACGACGGCAAAACCAGAAACAAATCAACAAACCACATGACGAATCTGTCGGTGCGCCCCCCGAGATAACCGGCTACGGCGCCAACGAGTGCTGATAACCCGGTTGAAAAAACGGCAACCAGCAGACCGATGATCAGTGATTTTTGCAAACCACGAGTTGTTTGCGCGAACACGTCAACTCCGACTTGGGTTGTACCGAACCAGTGCGACAGTGAAGGACCTTTGAGCAGACTTGAGAAATCATTATCGGTGTAGCTCCACTGAGACATAAACGGCCCACCGAAGGCAAAAAGAAACATGAACACAATTACCCAGAGACCGAATACTGCGGTTTTATTACGTAAGAAACGTCGACGAATTAATTGGCCGCGTGAGATGCGGTCAATTGCCGCATCTACTGAAACTTGCTCGGTTGTCACGCGCGCGACCTAACTCGTGGGTCAAGAATTGCCAAAATCACATCGGCCAAAAAACCAGAAAACAAAACGAGCACAGCAGTAAACGTTACGAATGCACTAACTGAGTTAATGTCATTTTTACTGACTGACGAGAGAAACCACTGTCCCATGCCATACCAACCATAAATAGTTTCTGTAAATGCGGCACCGGCAATCAGCAGACCAAAACCGTAGGCAAAAAAAGTTGCCATCGGAGAAATCGCAACTCGAAGACCGTGCTTAAACAACGCTTGACGCTTAGTAAGACCTTTCGCGCGTGCCGTACGCAAGTGATCGCTGCTTAAAACATCGAGCATCGTGTTGCGCTGATAACGCGAGTAAAAAGAAATGCTGCCGAGCGCAATTGAAAGTGTCGGCAAAATCAAATGTTGAAGTCTGTCAACGAAGCGACCAGCTGAAGAACCGATGTAGCCAGACGTGTATTCACCCTGAGTGAAGAAAAAGGTCGAACCGATTGAATCATTAAATTTAATGCCGACAAACTTGAGCAAAATCGCCAACAAGAAAACCGGTGTCGACAAAATAAAATAAGCGAACAAACTTGTACTACGATCAAAAATCTCATATTGCCGAACAGCACTGACAACGCCAACGATCACGCCGATTGTTGCGCCAAGCAAAGTGCCGAGCATCAGTAATCGCAAACTCACCCAAACTCGGCGCGCGAATTCTTCGTTGACGCGGTTCTGATCTAGGTCTTCACCGAAGTCGCCCTGCAAAACATTGCCAGCCCACTTGACATATCGCGTTGTGAATGGCACTTCGTCGTTGACATTGGCCCGATTCAACACCGCATCGATTGATTCTTTCGGAATTGGCGGATTTGCGGCCTCATAGTTTCCACGAGGGTTGAGTGCGACCGACGCCAAAAAATATCCCATGGATGACGCAATCAGCACCATCAATACAAAATTTATGAAACGTTTAGTGATGAACCCGAGCATTATGAAACCGGCGAACCCCAATATTCAAGCGTAAATGTTAAAAACTGAAGGCTAGCAGTGCCTCATTTCGGATGAACCTTAAGTTAATTAAGAGTGAACAAATCGGCTTTTTCATTGTTAGTTTTATACCTAATTAATCCGAGGCAATAGCCACGGAAAACAACTAAGAAGGGAAACAAATGAAAAGCAAACTAGTCAAGCGTGTTATCGCTCTGGCTTTGATAGGCGCAGTTGTCGCACCGTTTGGTATGACAACTCAAGCCGGTGCCGCCAAAGATGGCGGCTCGCGTCAAATTAATGAAGTGCCGGTTGCCAATCTAAAAACAGGTGGCGTATTCAGGTTCGTGCAAGTAGATATCTGCCCGAACTTCAACACCAGCGCAATTGAAGGAAACCTTCTCAACTGCAGCCAAGTGATGGATGCAATGCTCCCGCGTTTTATCTATTTTGATAAGAACGCGCAGATTCAAATTGATCAGAACTACGCACTGGATATCAAAGCAACTCGAGTCGACGGCAAACAGACCGTTACTTACCTGCTTAACCCGAAGGCTAAGTGGAGTGATGGCAAGACGATAGGTCTCGCAGACTTCGTAGGCATGTGGAATGCTCAAAAGAAAACTGGTCAAGGCTTCAACATCACATCAACTGTTGGGTACGAAAAGATTGAATCGGTTAAGAAGGGTAAGACTGCGAATGAAATCGTCGTCACCTTTACTGAGACCTACCCAGACTGGCAACCACTCTTCAGTTCGTTGAAGCCAGCATCGTTGACTGCAACACCTGACGCGTTTAACACTTCGTGGAAAGCAGCACCATTGGTAACTGCTGGACCATTCAAGTTTGTTGCTCTTGACAAAGTCACAAAGACAACTACGCTTGCGCCCAACAAAAAATGGTGGGGTGACAAGCCAGTGCTTGACACAATTATCTTCAAGGCATTACCACAGGCTGCTCAGATCGATGCTTTGCTTAACGGCGAAATCGACTACATGGACGTCGGTAACGACACCAACGCTCTCAAGCGCGCTCGTGATAATTCAAAGATTGATGTGCGTGTTGCGAAAGCACCAACACACGAACACTTCACTTTTGGTCCAGTGAATGCAGTGACTTCAGATGTTGCAGTTCGTCAGGCGATCATGCTTTCGATTGACCGTCAACAGATTGCTACAGCAATCCAAGGCATTGTTGATCCGAAAGTAAAGCCAAACAATAACCACATTTTCCTTGACGGAACTGCGTGCAATCAAGACAACACCGGCAACCTCGGCAAGCGTGATCTTGTTGCTGCTGCCAAATTGCTCGATGGTGCAGGCTGGGTCAAAGGCACAGACGGTATTCGTGCAAAGGGTGGCACTCGCCTCTCGGTCAAGTTGATCTACCCAAGTGGTAACGACAACCGACGTGACACAGTGCTTCTTGCATCAGCAATGGCAAAAGAAGCAGGTATCGAATTGGTACCGACTTTGATTCCATCCGCTGACTACTTCGGCAAGTACGTGCTCGTTTCAAAGTTTGAGATGGCAATCTTCGCTTGGAGTGGAACAAACTTCCCAATCTCAAGTGCACCAAATATCTACAAGGTTGGCTCGGCACAAAACTTTGGCAATATTGGTAACGCGACGATCGATGGGATTTTCGCCAAGGCAAACAACATTCTTGATCTCAAGAAGCGTTGCGAACTTGCAAACCAAGGCGACAAAGAGATTTTCCAAGTCGTGCACTCGATCACATTGTTCCAACGAAATAACGTCGTTGGTGTGCCAAAGAATGTTGCCAACTTTGGCGCATTCGGTTTCACATCAATTGACTGGACAAAGGTCGGATTTACAAAGAACAAGTAAAACTTAGTTAAGTAAGAGAATGGCGGGTGGTCCGAAAGGACTACCCGCCATTTTTATTTATACGTTTAGTTAAACGTTTGAGTAGGCGGCGTAGCCAGTGATTTCAAGTTCGTCGGCTAATTCTGGGCCGGCACTTTTCACGATTCGTCCGTTTGTCAAGATGTGTACGAAGTCAGGCTTGAGTTGATCAAACAACCTGCTGTAGTGGGTGATCACTAAAACGCCGAGATTTGTTTCGTGAGTTGCGTCTTCAACTCGTTGTGCGCAATCCTGCAGAGCGTCAATGTCAAGACCCGAGTCAAGTTCGTCAAGGATCGCAATCTTTGGCTGCAGGACTGCAAGTTGCAAAGTCTCGCTTCGCTTTTTCTCGCCACCAGAAAAGTCGACATTCACCGAACGCATCACTAGTTCTGGGTCGAAACCAATTCGCTTGGCTTCAGTTTCAATGAGTTTCTTTAGTTGCCCCGAATCTTTGTTACGCGTATCCAACGCCGCCGACATCGCTTCTTGCAGCATCACGCCCGGAATCTCTGTTGGGTATTGCATAATCAAATGCAAACCCGCTGTTGCCCGTTGCCAAGTTGGTAAGCCCAGCATTTCAACACCGTCGAGAGTGACCGAGCCGCCAGTAACGACATAACCAGGTTTACCCATTAGCGCAGCCGACAAAGTTGACTTGCCCGCGCCGTTCGGACCCATCACGGCGTGCACTTCACCAGACTTTATTGTCAGCGAAACATCGCTAAGAATCTGTGTGCCGCCAACTGAAACGGCCAAATTTTTGATTGCAAGAGTAGTCATTTGCTTGGCCTCATTTAACTTCAATTACGACTGCGTCGTTTTCGATAGTCGCGATATAAACAACAACGGGTTGAGTTGCGGGCAATGTGTTCGGCTTGCCGGTTTCGAGACTAAATGAACTCGCATGGCGAATGCATTCGATTTCTTTGGTGTCACATAAAACTTCGCCATCCGACAGTGACACATCGGCATGACTGCACTTGTCACCGATTGCATAGACATTGTCATCGATCCGCACAACGGCGATTGCTCGATCACCAACCACAAAGCGTTTCGCTTTGCCCGAGACGAGTTCACCTAATTTACAAATTGTCGTCTTCAATTTGAATCTCCAAGAAGTTTTGTGCTTACGCGCTCGCGCAGATCGGCAATAAATGGCACGGCTGGCAGACGATCAAGAACTTCACCAAAAAACCCAAGCACGACAAGTCTCTCGGCAATGTCGGGCATGATTCCACGACTCTCAAGATAAAAACGCTGTTCGTCGTCGACTGGACCAACAGTGCTGGCGTGACTGCACTTCACATCATTAGTTTCAATTTCGAGATTCGGCACGCTCTCTGCCCACGCGCCATGCGACAAAGTCAAATTTCGATTGGTCTGAAAAGCTTCTGACTTAGTGGCGTTTTCACGAATTCGAATCAAGCCGGTGTAGACACTTTTTGCAGTGTCTTTGACTGCGCCTTTGAAAAGCAAACTGCTGTGCGTTCGTGGTGCCGCATGATCTTGCAGAGTTCGAAAGTCGTGCATCTGAGTTGAGTCAGCGAAATATAAAGCGACTTGCTGAGAGTTAGCGCCTTGTCCTTCGAGGCGAACCTCGGCACGAACCCGCGCATAGTCGCCGCCGAGAGCCACGGTGAACAACTTCATCATTGAATCGCGTTGACCAACTGCCTGCTGATAACCGATTTGCCATGTTGCATTGCCAAGTTCGTTGATCGCCACATAAGTAACGCGTGCCGATTGGGCTGCGCGCACATCAACAACAGGTACAACCAACGACTTCGCGTTGCTTCCAGAAACGAACCGCTCAACGATTGTGACTTCGCTGTTTTCTTGCGCGTCAATAACCAGTCGTGGATAAACAACGACACCAGACTTGTCTAGCGAGTGAGTAATGATTATCGGCTCTGCAACGATCTGATTCTTCGCAACGCTGATAGCCGTTAGTTGAGCATGTCGAACATTTAGGTCTTCAAAGATGTCTGTTGCATCGCGTGGCGCGACATTCGTCGATGATGAAACAAATTGTTTTGCCTGGCTAGAAGCGTCAATTTTTGTAGCAACTTTGCCGAGGTCAAACTGGTCGAGATTGAGTTCGCCGATGCGGCTATAACGCCAGATTTCTTCATCGACCGTTGGCAATGCAAGTGTGCTCATTTGCGTTTGCGCTTTTTCTTTTTGTTCTGTTTTTCTTTAATTTCAGCTGCAATATCAGTCGCCATTGCATTAATTATCGCCTCTGCTTCGCTCAAAACAGATGCCGCTGTGCCGTCTTTTACGCTCGTCGGCTCGGCTGGCGTCACATTCGGCACGATCGTGCCGTGTGCCCAACCAATGTCAACTGCTCGATGATCAAATTTCTCGCAAGCGTCTGGGCAGCGCCACGGTGCATCGGGCGCAAGGTCGAGCCGGCAACGACGCATCGCATCGCCATTTGAGTACGTGCGACTTTCAAAGTGCTTGCACTCAGTTCGCATCGACATAATTAGATTTTACTTCAGTGGGCTTTGATCAGCCGACCGAGCCTTCCATCTGCAATTCGATCAAGCGACTCCACTCAACGGCGTACTCCATTGGCAGGGTGCGCGTTACCGGCTCGATGAAACCGTTGACGATCATGCTCATCGCTTGTTCTTGCGACAGGCCACGGCTCTGCAGATAGAAAAGTTGCTCATCGGCGATTTTTGAGACAGTTGCTTCGTGGCCGATTTGAGCATCGCGCTCGCCAACCTCCATATATGGAAATGTGCGGCTCTCGCTGGCTTCATCAAGAATTAACGCATCACACTGCACATGGCTCTTGCAATTAGTTGCGCCTTCTTCGACTCGAACCAAACCGCGATACGCAGTGATTCCACCGTCTTTGGAGATTGATTTTGAAACAATCTTTGAAGTTGTCTCGGGTGCGGCGTGAATCATTTTTGCACCAGCATCTTGATGCTGACCGGCACCTGCGTAAGCAACAGAGAGAACTTCGCCAGTGGCTTTTGGTCCCATCAAATAAACACTTGGATATTTCATCGTCAGTTTTGAACCGATGTTGCCGTCAATCCACTCCATGTGGCCTTCTGCTTCGACACGCGCACGCTTTGTGACCAAGTTGTAAACGTTTGGCGACCAGTTTTGAATAGTCGTATACGTGACATGGGCACTTGGCTTGACGACGATTTCAACAACTGCCGAGTGCAACGAATCTTTTGTGTACACCGGAGCAGAGCAACCTTCGATGTAGTGAACTTTTGAACCTTCGTCGGCAATAATTAATGTGCGCTCGAATTGACCGGCATTTTCGCTGTTGATTCTGAAATACGCCTGCAACGGCATTTCGCACTCAACGCCTGGCGGAACATAAATAAAAGAGCCACCTGACCAAACAGATGTGTTGAGTGCAGAAAACTTGTTGTCACCAGGTGGGATAACCGATCCAAAATATTGTTTAACGAGATCTGGGTACTCGCGCAACGCGGTGTCCATGTCGCAAAACAAGATGCCGAGTTTTTCGAGGTCTTCACGATTGCGATGAAACACAACTTCGCTTTCGTATTGCGCCGTAACACCTGCGAGATATTTTCGTTCTGCTTCTGGAATACCAAGTTTTTCGTAAGTCTTGCGCATCTCTTCTGGGAGGTCTTCCCATTCGCTGACTTGGGCTGTGGCTGGCTTCAAGTAATAGTAAATATCTTGAAAATCAATGTCAGGCATATTGACGGCAAACCAGTCGAGCATCGGCTTGCGTTCGAAAGTTTGCAGAGAGCGCAATCGCATTTTGCGCATCCACTCTGGCTCGCCTTTCCACCACGAGATTTGCTCTACAACGCCCGTGTTTAATCCTTTAACTGGTTCAAAGGCATACTCAACTTCATCGCTCCAACCGAGTTGGTACTTGCTGAGATCTAGATCAAATGACGTCACTTCTGATTCTCCTTGGACTGGATAAACAACTAGTCGTTTGCCAACTAATTAACACTGTCTGCATAGTAACAATTATCGCAAGTAAATGCTCAAAACCAGACAGGCAGTTCGTCACAGATAGCCTGACGCATCTCATGGAACGCTTCGGGCTCGTCGGTTTGCCAAACGCTGGAAAGTCGTCCTTATATAACGCTCTAACTGGTTCGAATGCACTCGCCGCACCGTACCCATTTGCAACCAAAGACCCAAACATTGGCATGGCCAAAGTTCTTGACCCGCGACTTGATGCGCTAGCAGAGATGTCAAAGACACAAAAAACTGTTTACGCCACTGTTGAAGTTGTTGACATCGGCGGACTCGTCGAAGGCGCAAGCAAAGGTGAGGGACTCGGAAATAAATTTCTCGCCAACATTCGCGAAGTAGATGCAATTGTCTATGTATTGCGTGCGTTTGCCGACGATGACATTCCTGGGCCGAGTGACCCGCTCGAACATTTACGAGTACTCGAAATCGAACTTGCGCTCGCCGATCTTGAATCTGTTGAGACAAAAATTAATCGGATGCAAAAGGCTGCCCGCATGGATAAATCTCTTGAAGACGAACTTGGCGCGTTGACGCGTGCGCAGGCGAATCTTGCCGAAGGTCGACCGCTATATCGAGCGGTGATTTCAAAAGATGATCTTGAGTTGCTTGCACCACATTTTCTGTTGACGACTCGCCGAGTGCTCGCAGTTGTTAATGTCGCCGAAGACGACTTGGCGCGAATTCCAGAATTTGAGGCAATCGTGCGCAAAGAACTTGCGCCACCTGGCTCGGCAAGCGAGAATCAAGTTGAAGTTCTTGGCATGAGCGTGCAACTTGAAGCCGAAGCCGCACAGTTAGAGCCAAAAGATCGCAAAGAAATGCTCGAGGCACTTGGTCTAGGCGAAGGTGCTTTGCCACGAATGGTTCGCTCGGCATATCACCTGCTTGGGCTCCGAACTTATTTCACGACTGGCGAAAAAGAAACTCGCGCCTGGACATTTCATGCTGGCGCAAAAGCACCCGAGTGTGCAGGAAAAATTCACAGCGATCTGCAACGCGGTTTCATTCGCGCCGATGTCATTGCATGGGATGAACTGCTGGCGATTGGCTCATGGAACAAAGCAAAAGATGTCGGCAAGATTCGCGTTGAAGGAAAAGATTACGAGGTCGTTGACGGCGACACCCTAGAAATTCGCCACAACACATAAATTAGCGATGAGCAAGCCGACTCAATTTAAGGCTGGCTGGCTAATGTGCCAAGCGCAAGTGCTTTCAAGTTTGAATATTGCCGATACTGCAAAGACACGGCGACACGGCTTGATCGGTCAATCCGAAATTGAAACGCCGCTATTTATTGACAGTTGTAAGTGGATCCATACATTTGGCGTGAAATGTTCGCTCGATGTCGCATATCTTGATTCCGAATTTAAAGTCATCAAGATTCAAACCATCAAACCACGACGAGTTGCATTGCCTGTGTTTGGTGCGAGCCATGTACTTGAGGCTGGCGCGGGCACATTTGAAAATTGGGGACTTGTAATTGGCCACACTCTTGAAGCGCGACTCACATGAGTAACGGATTGAGTTCAAAGTCGTCCGGCTCATTAGTTTTAGTTGCAACGCCGATTGGCAATCTTGGTGACATGACGCAACGAGCAATCGAAGTGTTACAGAGTGCAAACGTAATTTGCTGTGAAGACACGCGACACTCTGGAAAACTTCTCGTACATTTTGGCGTAACTGGCAAAAAACTTATCGTGATCAACGAACACACCGAATACGACGCCCGAGAAGAAATAGTCTCACTTGTTACGTCAGGGTCAACAGTTGCGCTAATCACCGACGCCGGAACACCAGGCATCAGCGACCCGGGCGAACGGTTAGTTGTCGCGGTTGTTGAAGCTGGTGGCAATGTAACTGCTGTGCCTGGCGCGTCGGCACTAACGATGGCACTCGTGATTAGTGGATTACCAACTTCGAGATTTGTGTTTGAGGGATTCTTGCCGCGCAGTGGGGCTGAGCGCACTGATCGGCTTGCGATGACTACAACAGAGTCGCGCACGATTGTGCTTTACGAAGCACCGCATCGACTTGCGAAAACTTTGAGCGACCTAACAACGGCATGTGGCGCGATGCGTCGTGTTGTATTAGCGCGCGAACTTACAAAACTGCACGAACAGATTTGGCGCGGAACTTTGCAAGATGCAAACATGCTCGTCGCGGCGACCGAGCCTCGCGGTGAATATGTGATCATTATTGAGCCAGCCAAACCACCTGCTCCGCCAACTGATGCAGAACTAGTCGCCGCAATCAAAGCCGAAATTGCCAAAGGCGTAAGTCGCAAAGATTCTGCGGCGCGAGTTTCGGCTCGCTTTGGCGTTGCCAAACGCCATGTCTATGAACTTGCACTGCAAGTTCGTGATGATAACTAACGAGCGCTATTGCATCCGCTAATACAACCATTAGCAACAAGCCTGAAACTGTAAGTTATATACGTGAAAAAGTTCTCGGCAACGACGCCAATTTATTACGTCAATGCCAAACCACATCTAGGTCACGCTTACACGACGATCATCGCTGACGCTGTTTGCCGCTGGCACAAACTTTGTGGCGAAGAAGTACACCTATTAACTGGCACAGACGAGCATGGTTTAAAGATTCAGCAGTTCGCCGATGCCGAAGGTATCTCGCCCAAAGAATTTGTCGACAAAATTGCACCGTTATTCGCAGATGCGTGGGATCGCCTGGATATCGATATCAATGATTTTATTCGCACAACCGAAGAACGCCACAAAATTGGCGTGCAAAAACTATTGCAAGCCTGCTATGACGCAGGCGACATTGAAGTAGATGTTTATCGCGGACATTATTGCGTTGCGTGCGAGGCTTATTACACACCCGAAGAGCTTGACAACGGCAAATGTAAAATCCATAACACGAAGGCCGAGTATGTCGAAGAAGAAAACTATTTCTTTCGCCTGTCACGCTACGAAGAAAAACTTCTGAAGTGGTACGCAGACCACCCTGACGCAATCAAACCAGATCATCGTGTCAATGAAGTAACTGGTTTCATTAAGCAGGGTCTCAGAGATTTTTCGGTGAGTCGAAAAACTTTGACATGGGGCATCAAGTTGCCGTGGGATGACTCGCATGTTGCATATGTTTGGTTTGACGCATTGGCGAATTACATCACTGCACACGGATACGGAACCGACGAAAAACAGTTTGCTGCTAACTGGCCTGTCGACTATCACTTCATCGGCAAGGACATCATTCGTTTTCACTGCGTGTACTGGCCGGCGATGTTGATGTCGGCAGGCTTGGAGCCACCAAAGGGTTGGGCAGTCGGCGGTTGGCTATTAGTTGGCGGCGAAAAGATGTCGAAGACAACCGGCAACGTAGTGAACCCGCTTGACCTGATCGATGAAATCGGTGTAGACGGTTTTAGATATTACGTTTTGGCCGACACTAACTATGGCAATGACGGCGACTTTTCTTATGAAGGATTACTCTCGCGCTACAACTCAGATCTCGCAAACAATTTTGGAAATCTTGCTGCGCGTGTTGCAACCGTTGTTGAAAAAAAATGCGGTGGTATCGGGCCTATGCCGTCTTCAACTAGCCCGCTTGCGGCAATTGCCGCGCAAAGTGTCAGCGAAACAATTGCCGAATGGAAAAATGTTCAACCTGGTCGCGCGCTTGATGCCACATGGTCACTAATTCGCGCAACGAATGCTTACCTTGAAACGAACGAACCGTGGAAGATGGAACCAGGCAAAGATCTTGACTTGGTAATGGGCGACGCGCTTGAAGCATTGCGGATTGTGACAATTTTGGCAAGCCCAGCAATGCCGGCGACAACTCAAGATGTGTGGCAACGCCTCGGAATGTCTGGCCAGGTTTCTGATCAACGAGTCGGCACTGATACACAATGGGGTCGCTACCCCGGTGGCACGACCGTGACGAAAGGCGAACCGCTGTTTCCTCGCAAGAAGATTTAGCAATGACAAGTTTGCAAAACGAGTTGCCCGAGTGGGTTGACACGCATTGTCATGTGACCTACGAAGATATTCCTGGGGGCGCAGACGCAGCACTTGACGCGGCTCGTCACGCAGGCGTTAAGCGGATGATCACCATCGGCACCGATGTAACAACTTCGCGCGCGGCGATCGATCTTGCAGCAAAACACAAAGATGTGTGGGCCACGGTCGGCTTGCATCCGCATGATGCAAAGCATGGTCTCAATGGCTTGCATGAGTTAATCACCCAGCGTCGAGTTGTAGCGATCGGTGAATGTGGTCTTGACTATTTTTACGATCATTCTGACCGTGCCGTGCAACGTGAAATCTTTGCCGAGCAGATTGCTTTGGCACATGAATACAAACTTTCACTCGTGATTCACACTCGTGACGCATGGGATGAAACATTTGAGATTCTTGATTCATGCGGTGTACCTGAGCGAACTATTTTTCATTGCTTCACGGGTTCGCCGATTGAAGCAAAGAAATGTCTTGATCGTGGCGCATTTATTTCATTTTCAGGAATCGTCACTTTTAAAAAAGCCGAAGAAATTCGCGATGCTGCAAAAATTTGTAGCATCGACAAAATGCTCGTTGAAACTGACAGCCCGTTTCTTGCACCGGTGCCACATCGCGGAGTTTCGAATCAGCCGGCATATCTCGTTGATGTTGGCGCATGTTTAGCACAAGTACGAAATGTTTCAATAAATGAGATTGCAAATCAAACAACCAGCAACGCGCTGATTGCTTTCGCAGGGCTATGTGCGTAGCCTTGTTTACTGCAGAACCAATTAAGTAACAGGGAGAAATTAAATTGTTACTATCGACTTTTCAGCGCCGACGGATCGTCGTTTTGACAGTAATAACCATAATTTTATTTCCTATTTTGAGATCTTGTAGCGGAAATAATTCCTCTGAATCCGTAACTACAGCGACGACCATTGACCCTGCCTTCAGCACGATTGCGCCAAGTTCTGGAGTTGTCTCAGACGAAGAGTCACCCGCTCCGATAATTCTCAGTGGCCCTGCGCCAATTGTTCAGGACGGCTCGGCACAAATCGCTTACCCAGCCACCGAAACTAGCGGATTGCAACTAATTGCAACTTTTAGTAACTTCGACAACGCCCCAGATGTCGTTTGCTTTGTGCCTGCAGCACCATTTGGTATTTCATTAACGATAAAAAATATCAATAACGGCAGAACCACAAAGTGCACCAACGTTTACCGTGAGACAATGCCAGCAGGAGCGACAGCGTTGTTACACACCAAAGTTTTTGAAAGGATTTCAAATCTTGTTGACGCGCCGATCCCAGTGAACGTCTCCTGGTGACATTCACACGAACAGAAGTTTCTGCGCTATTAACCAAACATGGGCTAGCGCCACGGCGAGCATTCGGTCAAAACTTTGTAGTTGATGCCAACACAGTTCGAAAGATTGCTCGTCTTGCCGATGTTCGAACTGGAGATTTTGTACTTGAAATCGGCGCTGGCCTCGGTTCGCTAACACTCGCACTTGCCGAAACTGGCGCACAGATTGTCGCCGTCGAAATAGATAATGGATTAGTTGAAGTGCTGCGAGAAAATACTGCGTTACTGCCAAATGTTGAGATAATCCACGGGGATGCAATGCAACTTGACTGGCAACCATTACTTACAAAGTCAAAAAACTGGCATGTTGTGGCTAACTTGCCTTACAACTTGGCGACCCCAATTGTCGCCGACATATTGGATGGACTATCACAAGTAGATCATCTATTAGTGATGGTGCAAAGTGAAGTTGCCGATCGATTAGTCGCCCAAGTTGGTAGCGATGCCTATGGCGCTGTCAGCGTCAAAATTAATTACTGGGCAATAGCCAAAATCGTTGGCGC
>Ga0209596_1001441_pt1 | contig 20510 bp, 18 predicted proteins | sample M_130807_MF_Meta_FD_187314 | JGI IMG/M metagenome (GOLD analysis project Ga0209596, IMG submission 187314) | Freshwater microbial communities from Lake Montjoie, Canada to study carbon cycling - M_130807_MF_MetaG (SPAdes) (version 2) | ecosystem: Environmental > Aquatic > Freshwater > Lake...
GTTTCTTTATTACTTATGGACAAAGAATCAGATTTTCTTTTGGTTTCATTTAAAAATCTATCACCAAATACAAAGTCTTGAACTTGTGATGTAGATTCTTCACCTTCACCTTGGTTGTTTGAAGATCCGGCTATCACTTGATTTGCCTGCATATTAGAAATTGTAGATGTAAATGATAAATTTTTAATTATATTAGTTCCACTGGACATGTCAAATTGATATATTCCAGGTGGTGTTTTAAATTCTTCAGGAGATATAAATTTTTGGTCAATGATATGTATATAATCATCACCATGTACCATCTTTAAATCCCAAAAAGAATTCACCGCATCATTTAATCCCTGTAAAAGTTTTTCATAAAATTCTCCACTCGTTTTACATTCTTTAACTGAATCTGTGACAAAATCAGTGTCAACAAATATATCCTCTAAATATCCGAAATATCCCAATGGTTTTTCAGTTTTCTCAGTTGGAGGTTTTGTAGTTGTAGGAAAAGAATGGGAACCTACTGGATCGAATGTGGCAGTCGATGTTCTATCTTTAACTGGGAAATATAAAAATCTATTTAATACTTTATCAAGATTATCTCTGGCTACCCCAGTCGTAGTATTCTTTCCCGTAGCAAAATTCTTATATACAGCACTGTTTGAATAATTTCTTGAATTATTAATACTATCAGAACCTGTGATAACAACAAAATTGTCATCTATAAAATTTTTCGTTTCAACAAATGATTGAACTAATAAATTATCAGAAGGTGAAATTGTTTGTAAATCATACTTATCTTTTTGAGCATCGGAACTCAATGAAGATGTATATTTTATAGGTATAGTACCATTGTTATATTTAGGAGATGATGCATTTGGTATTAGACAGACATTACTGTCTGCTGAAATTAAATTTGGATGAGCACCAATTATTGATTTTCCATTAGGATTTATTTGATAAAATTGAAAAGCATCTCCATCAACATCAACAGTACTACTCTTTTTAGTAAAAAAGAAATTAAATAATTCCATCAGAAATCCCATTGTAACCCAAACTTTATCAGAATCTTTATAGTCCCAATCACCGTCTTCTGCAGGAGCAATATATGATGGTTTTGATTTATCGCTTGTCTCATCTAAATTGGGATTTCTACCTATAAATACTCTGTTTTCCGGCTGACCATTATAAAATTTATTTTTGTGTTCTACACTTTGAAAAAATTGAATTTCAGTGTCATCTAAAGCATCAAAGAAATTTTTGTTATCAGTTAAACAATTTTTTACTTTCTTCAATCTCTTTTCAACAAATTGAGGAAACGTTAGTGATGTACTAGATTGACCTGCCGTAGCAGATCCTCCAGCACCATCTGTACTTATTTGCGTGTTTGGATTGTGTAATGGAATTCCACTGAAATTTCTATGTTTTGACCCTATTGTAGTTGTACATTCCCATTTTATTCCATCCTGCGTCGAAAATTCAAAATTGGTAATTATGCCAAATGTTACATCATACATCCCTCTTGAAATTCTAACATTACAGTCATATAAAGGATTACCGTCTTGCCACAACTCTCTTAAACTTAAATCAGTTTTAGGTGTTGCGTTTTTTGCATCTGATACATATGAATATTCAACTTCTTTGCCATCTCCATTTAATACTAAATACTTATTTTTGGCATCCATTCTTAAATCCAATAAAGAATTTTGATTAAAATGATTCCATCCAAACTCGACAATCATACTAATTCCAGGCGTTAAAAAATAAGGAGTCATATACTCCAATTGTGCAAATCCATAACAAACCCATTTCATCGTCACATTTCGTATTAATTCTTTTTGTATAGTAGTATCAATAGATATAATGCCGGGTGGAGGAAGAAATGGGGGAACCGTTCTAATATTTCCATCTACATTTACAAAATAATTAATACCTGCTCCATCGGTAGGAATAATATGAGGATTTCCGTATACATCATATCCCATCACTGTTTTATTATCTTCTATGCCGAAGCTGTCTTTAAATCCTTGACCACCATAAAGTACAAATCCTCCATCTAGTCTAACTTGAGTTTTTCCTGCAAATGGTTTTAAAAATTTACTTTTACCATTACCGTTACTACATATTCTTGCCCAAGGTGTCATAGGACCTTTATATTGATTCCAAGTCCCATCCTCCGTCCACTGTGTTTGACTTACATCATTGGATTGATATGTAATACCAAAATCATTTTTTCTTCTGGTTAATTCTTTCATTAACCACGATGAAATTGGTCTTGGTACCCACGGCCTATTATCTAATGGTGCGATTTCTGCCATAACTTATTTATTATATCAATTAGTTGTTTTTAAATTATTTAAAACTGCCGTTGAACTTCTTGGTATTCTTAATTGTATACCACCCATCACACTTAATCTACCCTTACCTAAATTATTAGCCTGTGCTATAATCCACCAAAGTGATGGGTCTTTATAATATGTATAAGCCAATTGATCCAAATACATAGTATCATTAGTTATTATATAAATATCATCAGGAGCAATTGGTATTGGAGTCATTAATAATGTTTTATATATCTGTTTTCCATCCCACCTTGTATCTGTTTTAGTATAAGAATATCTATTCATAAATCATTTGACTGTGGTTGCTGGAGCAACATTTTTTGCATGTAAATTAGCGGAAAATGAATTGTTTTTAGACCCAAATGAATTTGTCTGTGTAGTGTCAAAATAATAATCTCCATAATTTGACCCACCCGTATGGGGTAATTCTTTTTCAAGAAGATTCATTTGTATGGTTATTTCACATTCTTTTGGAAGTTGAGCATAGTTTCCTTTGCCCGCAGAATCTTGCCATTTTATATTTCCTGCTAATGCAGTCCAATCATACGTATCCGCATATTCTTCTCCCAATAATTCCCAAGAAGCGTTTTCAGGTATAGTGATTCCAATTTGGGTAATTACGGCTGGTTGATTTTTATACATATCACCAATCGTAAATTTTATTAAAGGTGGTATCATGAATCTTGAATAAACCGTTCCGTCTGTATAATTCGCTGGTTTTGTTAATCCGACTAAATAATTAATTCTTTTCCAAGTAGGCATCAATTCTTTTATGGAACTTATTACTACGGTAAAATTAAATCCTAAAGTTCTTGTAAATCCTCCATAAGTATATAGTGAATCAGCTCTATTTATATATTTAACCGCATTCCATTCCGCAGATAAGCTTTCCTGTATTCCTTTTACCGTAGCTCTAAATGGTATATATTTATCATTTACCAGATCATGAAAATTAAAAGCAATTAAATCATCAGCACGAGGATTATAAGTGTTTACATTGCCATAAACATTTGAAGGTAATAGTTCAGGTAATAATTGACTACCACTTATTATTCCTTTTAAATTAATTGAATCAGGTGTATTTGTATCAATTCCTTTATTTATTAATGTGTATCGAGAATTACTCGCTAATTGATAAGCTTTTAAATTTCCTGTAGAAGTATAGTTTAATGGACTTGTTCCATCCTGACCTACTGCTGTTCCTTGACCTTGTTGTTTTGCACCAATTAAATCTTTATAAGATTTCGCAACATATGAAGTATTGGACACAGTGTATAGAGGATTGTTACTATCTTTAGTAGTTATTGCTTTTAATAAATTATTTAATTGATTTGTAGTATCTACTACACTATAAGTGTCTGTCTTGTCTTGAAATCTTGTATCTATTGGTCTACTTACCTTATCTGGAGCATTTAAATATGAACTGGAATATTGTTGTAACATACCAGACGATGGTACTTCGCCTGGAAAACCTAATTGATTATCTAATTGTATTCTATATGTTCCTCGCGCATATCCATATCTACGATTTTTTCCACCTATTCCTGTTCCACCACTCCAAAATTGTGTGATTTCGGTAGAACCGTCTGACTCCCATTTATAAGCACCGATATTTCCAGAATTAGTTGATCCTACAAGCAATCCATTTGTTTTGTCTTTTTTAAATACACCGTAACTTTTTTCGCCAACTTTATATTTTTCGCCATTTGGTTGTCCTACTGGCAAGAATGTTCCAAGTGCTGAATTGGCTTTGAAAAAATTGCCTATTGAACCAAATAAGCTACTTGCTGTGTCTCCTTGTCCCCATTTTATATTAAACTTTGCATCGGCATCACTTGCAGTTTTACCTCTTAACAATCCTTTACCTCCATCTTTACCTGTTGTTGGAAGTGCTCCGCCACCTACCGTACCTTTTGGTGGTGTGGGAACAGCATTAATACCAAATAGACTAGAAATTCCCGTCAATCCTAAAGCTCCTAAAGCACCACCTAAATTTGGTTCAATAAATCTAGTTGGACTTTGTATTAATCCAAGACTTGCATGACTTGTAGCACCAAGAATTGGCATTGCAGGATTATATAATTTAGTTTCATTAAATAAGTTTAATCCTTGTAATAATGCTTGTTTTATAACAAATTGACCACCAGTTCTGGAAAACTGCCAACTCGAAATTAATTTAACATCGTTTAAACCCCATTGAAAAGTACTTTGGGTATCTCCAATTTTATATGATCCGTTATATGGTAATTTATAAGAATATTTATTATAAATAGCTTTTGCGTTTCCTTTAACCCTATACAATGCTTCCAATTCTCCAATTTTACGACTATTATTAAATCCTATTGGTAATTTTAACCCAGCCCCTAATATTTGACTATTAGTTGTTGATATTGTACCATCTATGTTATTTAAATTTGCCATATGTTATAAATATTAAGCAGTAGCTCCTAATCCACCACGTTCTCTAGTATTCTTGGCTAATAAATAACTAGCTCTGTTACCATCAATGTTAACTCCAATAGCTCCAGATTTCATTAAATTAATCAATTCATCAATTTTTTGAACAAGTTGTTGATTTGGATTCTTTTCTTCTTTTGCAGATTCTTTCTCTTTTGATTCGACTTTTAATCCTAATTTATTTGCTATTTCCATTGGGGTTGGTTTGAGTGGTGTTACACTTTTCATTTCCGTTGTCGGTTCTTCTTTTTTAGATGAAAATACCCCTTTAGCTCCACGACCAATTGATCCGCCTATTGATGATGCAAACCCAATCACTTTTCCTATCATCTTAAATGGAAATAGTAAAACTTTCAATACTGTTCCTACTATCCCACTCACAACTTTATACCATAATTTAAATGGATATGTCAATACATCCAATAACATGCCACCGACAGCTTTTAATCCGGTCACAATTCCTAACCCTAATTTAGATGGAGATTTTCCATGAAATTTATCGTTTATCCAATTATAAACATTAACAAATGGTTTTAAAAATACATCATATAAAGCCAATCCTATAGCTTTCAACCCGCCTAGAAACCCTTTAGGGGTTTCTTGCCAACGTTTCATTAAAGCTCCAATAAATTGAATTACATTTATTATAAGTCCTAAAGGACCTAAAAATTTACCAAATGTTCCTAATATTTTCATCGCAAATCCACCAATTTTACCAAAAAATCCTAAAGCTTTTTCAGCAGGTGCAGCAATTTTTACAACTGGTGTAATGATTTTTCCTAAAAATGATGAAATTTTAGAAACCGTTGTGCCAATTTTTGAAAACATGGATCCTATTTTTCCAATCATTCCAGAAGCTTTTGATAGTCCACTTCCAATCATTGATATTGTGGCACCTACAACTTTTAATCCGATTGACCACAATTTTATGAATGCGAATAGTGAGATGGAATATTTAATAATACTAGGAAGATATTTCACAGCAATTTCCATTATTGGATCCATAGCATCAACAATTGGCTTAATTGCTTCCATGAACAATTGATTTATTTTGGCTTGTAATGCTGCCATTCTTTCTTGATTTTGTTCCATTTGAATTCGTTTTAAGAATTCCGCACCTGTGTCTTTGGCTTCCTTTTCCTTCATCTTCTTCATATTTTCATATGCTTCAAGTTGTGCCTTTTGTTCTTTGGTTCCATTTCTTTTTATGTTTGTTATTTCTTTATCAGCTTGTAACATATCCTGTAATTCCCCTACAGATTTTCCTGAAGCTTTTGCGAATGCTTCCATTTGTAATGGATCCATACTTGAAAAATCAACTTGTTTGGCAATTTTTAATACTTCTTTACTTGCTCCTACAGCATCTTTTCTAAAAGCTAATTCACGAGCACGTTGAAAGTTTACATTTTTACCCAATAGTACACTGGCTTCCATTTCATCACCAATACTACTTTGGAAATCTAACATTTTTCTTGAGGTATCAGCCATTTGTTGTAATGATGTACCCATCTGTCTGGCTTCTACAGCGGCTTTAATTAATGCAACTCCTGAGGCTTTTATATATGACGAACTGTTTTTAGCAGCTTCAGATACGTCTTTCATTACTTTTCCAAGAGGAACCCCTGCAGCTTTAGACATTTGAGCGGCAAATCCCATTAAATTTTGATTTGAAGCAGCCGTACTTCTTGTTACACCACCAAGATTCTTTAAAAACTCAGCGGATTCGTCAGCAGATACTCCCATTTGTGTACTAAATACTGCTATGTTTTTTGTTAATTCTTTATTTTGAGCAGTAAAGGTATTAAAATTATTTCCTATAGCTTTTATAGTTTCTCCAACTTTAGCAAAATCTACTCCTAAATGTGCCGTTTCCATACCAATTTCATTTATGTTCTTTTGAAATGCGGCTCCATCACTACGAAGTACTCCAAATGACTTTCTAACATCCGTGGCAGCTTTATCAATTCCTTCAAATATTTGAAATGCTTTACTCAAAACTGCTACTGCTGCACCTATTGCTATTGCCCAAGGACCTCCCATTTTTGCTAAATTTCCAAATTCACTCGAAAGTCCTCCAGTTATTTTATCCATTGCACCCATCGCAGCATTGGTTCCAATTTGGGCAGCTTTCATTCTATCCATTTGACCCGCAACTTTATTTAAACCTGCATAGTTTGCTCGAGTTTGTTCCTCATTGGCTTGTATCTGTAATTGTGCTATTCCTAAAGCTTCTCCTGACAAATCTTTTGATGCTTTCTTTAAGTCTTCAATTTCTTTATAATCTCGCATTAAAGAACCTTGATAAGCTTCTAGTGATTTTTCATGTTCATTAATTTTCTCGTGAATTTTTGCAGATATTGATAAGTTTTCTATATTTTTTCCCCATGATTTACTAATTTTGTCGAAATCTTGATTTTGACCTTTTGCATGCTTTGCAATTTCACCCATTAAATCACGTTGTTGCGTTAAACCTTCTATACCACTTTTAATTGTTTCACTACGTTCCGCATCTAAACTGGCCAGTTTTCTGGTTTCTTCGGCAAGAGTTTTGTAATCTATTTTGTCAGCCATAATTTTATATTATACTATATAAATATATAATTATTTGACTTTTGGCGGTTTTGCCACATTATTTTTTGGGGATTCCGAACTTGTAGTGTCACTTTCTTCAGTTTCTCGTTGTTTAGCATCAACTAAACACTTATAATAGAAGTTTCTTAGAAATACAGGTAGGCTGTAAACTATATCTTGATTAAATCCCCCTTGGGAATAATAAGCTAATTCAAATATTTGTTTATGTAAGAAAACCCTATATTCAGGAGGTAGGCCAAAAAAACTGGACCGTCATGGGCACATCCATCCTTTCCGATTTATCACATTGTTCACAAGTAAAATCAAAATTTAAATCCAAATCTGGAGTATTTTGTTTTATATTATTTCTCAATGCGATACTGTCTCTTGACAGTAATTCAGTGTCCACAAATTTTCTAATAGCTCCTTTATCACTATTTCCATTTACAGATACAATAATGTTCTTTAATCTGGTAGTTATTTCGGAACTGTTATTTTTATTAATTTTTTGTAATGATTTTAATTCGGCTTCGATAACATCTTCATCTTCGCCACAGGGAATTTTATATTCTATTTCATGTTTACTATATGGTAAAGAGAATTTAAATGAATTCTTACCTTTTTCAAATTTAGAAAAATCAAATTCTTTATTTTTGATTACGGATAAATCTATGGTTGTTTCACTATCTTGTTGACAATGTTTACAAGTTATTTTGAGAGGTCCATAATTATCACCATATGCTAATCTTCTTGATGATATAAACAATGCATTTTTATCTCCAATTAACAAATCTTTTATACTTATATCTTTATTAACAATTAATGACCCCAACAATTTGTTTAATACTTCTCCCTTTTTAATTAAATTTTCATTGGTGAGAATATCTTCTTCTTTGGCTGTCATCATCTTTAATTCGACTAAACCAGTACTAAGTGGATTGGATATATCATAGAAATGACCTTTACTGGGTAATTCTATTGTTTCAGTGGGATATTTTGTTTCTGGTTTAGGTTGTGTACTAATACCAGATGATTGCGGTCTTGTAATACTAATTGTTTGTTCTTCCATAACTTTATAATTAATCTATATACTAATACATATATAGATGTATAATTATTTAATTATTTTATTTCTTGTTTTTTTGGATATGGGTGTATTGTTTTCTTTAACCCACTTAATATAGCTTTTTTACTTTTATCATCGACAATATACATATAAAAATGTTTACCACTCATTTTCTTCAATTTTAATGGACTATCTTGGTTATGCATTGCATCCTTAACAGCATCTCTCATGGTATCAAATCCATATTTTTTAAGTCTATCAGTTCTATATATAAAATCTCCAGTTTGTTTATCAGCTAATCTAACTCTATCATCACTTAAACCTAAATATATAGCATTTGTAGCCTGATAAATGGCACCTGTATGACCCACTCCACTATCAGCTCTAGTTATAATAATTTTCAAATCTGGTTTATCCATTTTTACTTGTTTATTACCTTTAGCTATAACAAATGATGCTAAATTTTTTAATTCGGGGTTTTGTTTTGTTTCTGGAGTAAGGTATAATCTTAATAATTCTAACATTTCATTTGATTGTATTAATGGATTACCTTCATCATCTATGGCTATATCTAAATTTTCATTGGGTTTAGTAGATTGTCCATATAATATAGCTCCGACCATTTCTTTACTTCCATCATCTTTTAAATACATTATACCATAGTTTTTAAATACCGCAGATGGATATTTACTTAAATAATGTTTAGATATTAATTCTTCCACTTCTGACTTACTTTTGGGTTCCAATGTTATTCTATCACTTACCCCTTCTTTTAAAATATTTTCTTTGATTGAACTTAATTCGGTTTTTGCAGCCGTGGTAATTTTTTTAGCACTATCCAAACTTTCTTTACTTTTATCAACGTCATCTCTAGATTTTTCAATTTTACTATCAGCTTCTGGACTCGTATCTTTTAAAGCCATTTTAAAAGCATCTTGTTTTAATTTCAATTGACCAGCTACACTTTTTTCAATTTCACTTTTTTCTTTTACTTTATCCGCAGCAACTTTTTTTCTTAAAGCAATAATTTTACTTCTATCTTTTTCAGCAAATTCCTCTTCTTTCAACATACTCATGATAATTTTTCTAAACGATTCCTTCATTGATTGTTTATTTGATTTATATGCATCATCTCCATTTATTGGATCTTTACCCATAACCACCTGTAATGCATTATATATATCTTTAGCAACTTTTTCATCGGATATCATGGTTTTAAATAATTCCCAATTGCCAGTTTTGGCATATTCCCTAGCTTTAGTTGCACTTACTCCAGATATGCCTTCTGCGTCAGGATCTCGTTGACCACTACTAACTATTTGAATACTATTAAACGGTACTCTTCCTCTTGCTTTTTCTTTTTCACTAACACCATAACCATGTAATATTTTATTAAATTGTTCTTTTCTATCTTCACCACAAACATAAACAATATCAGTATATCCTTTTTTTTGTAAATACTCCAATACTTCTGATATAGTCTTTATTTTTTCATTTTGAACTATATGACTGGCTGCGTATGGAAACAAAGCTCTCATAAATCCAATTTTTTCACTATATTCTAATGGATTTGATTCATCGTCCTGTGTTTGAGATGTAAATATATAATAATCTCCTCCTCCAGCTAAATTTACAATCTTGTCAATTAATTGTTTATGACCAATTGTAGCAGGTTGAAATCTTCCAAATGTAAGTGTAGCTGTTTTATTCATTGTATATAAATATAAGTATATAAAAGAAAAACCGTCATTCTTTTATATTGAATGACGGTCTTTATGTAAACATTATTTAATTTATCAATATTGAAGAATTGCGTAATCAATCGACAAGGTTAAAGAAATGGTGAATGCTTCACCGCCGTCAGCCCAATCGCCTTCACCGAAATCAGCTGTTTCGATGAATGCACCTTTGAGTGTCCATTCTTCTACTTTATCACCAACGGGACCAAGAACATTGATAGTCAAGTCTTTCTTGTAGAAATCTTGATATCCGTCACGACCTGTGACAGATTCATGTCCTAAACGTACCCATTCCATAACGGCTTGAGCACCACTTGGTACTACTGGGTCATAAAGTTCCATAGTAACACTGTCCCAAGTACTTTTACCTTTGTAATATCTTTGTAAATTGATATGGTCAAGGATTTTCTTTTCGGATTTGAATGAGGGACGTTTTGCTTTCTTGATTAAAAAAGATGGAATACCGTCCATGTAAAGTATAAACCGATTTTTTACTTTAGGTTCCCAATTACGATAGAATATCTCATTTGAATTTAGTAAATCTGCCATATTATTTGTCCTCTGCTGTTGTTAATACATCTCTCATATATTATTATTCAAATACAGTTTGATTAATTTTATAGAAATTCTTTAACTTAATTATCGGTATTTTATTATATACTTACCAATAATAATAGTTTATTTTTCTATATAATAAATATTTAAAAAAAACAATTTTTATTATATATTGACTAATTTGATTAATACTTATAGAATATAGGAACCTAAATATAATTATGAGTAGATTAAAAACAAATCCATCAACAGTAAAAAAGACATGTCCTACATGTAATAATGAATTTGATGTTAATTTTTATAAACGAAATATACAAATTTTTTGTAGTAAAAAGTGTAGTTGTAATAATGAACAAACCAAAGAAAAGAATAGAAATGGGGTTAAAAAGACATTTGATGATAAATATGGTACACATCCAATGAAAACAGTTCGAGGTAAACAAAACTTAAAAAATGCTGTTATGGATAAGTATGGAGTTGATTGGATAAGTAAGAAAGATGACTGGTATGATGTTGTTAAAAAGAATAATTTGGTTAAATATGGTATAGAACATTATAATAACATTGATAAGATTAAAAAAACAATGTCAAGTAGACCTAAAGGCCAACTTGATGATATTAATGAACGTACTAAGAATACTAAATTTAAAAATCATTATGAGTATCTATCTAATTTATTTGACATAGGTAAGATTAAGATGCTTTGTTCATTTGAAGATTATAAAGGTTACCACTTTAATTTTAACTACATGTTCCAATGTTTAAAATGTGATAGACAATTTGAAAGTAATGTATATAAACCCAATGATGTTTTTTGTAAATTCTGTAATCCTGAAAGGGTTAATACTGCGGAAAGTAAATTTTTAAGATTTTTACAAGAAATTTTACCTAAAGATGTAATTATAAAACAAAGGGATAGAACTGTCTTGGTTGGTAAAGAATTAGATTTTTATATACCTCAGAAAAATATAGCTGTGGAATTAAATGGATTATATTGGCATAGTGAAAATGGCAAGAAATTAACTAAATCATATCATTTGAATAAAACCAAGTCATGTTCATGTCATGGTATTCATTTGGTTCATATATTCGAAAATGAATTAAATGATAAAGAAAAAATAGTTAAATCAGTCATTAAAAATATATTAAATATTACCACCAATGTTTCTAAAATATATGCTAGAGAATGTGAAATACGAGAAGTTCCTATTAAAGAAAAAAATGAATTTTTAAATAATAATCATTTACAAGGAGAAGATAAGTCAACCATTAAAATTGGATTATATAAAAATGATGAACTGGTGTCGTTAATGTCATTTAGGAAAACTTCACGATTTGACAAAGAAAGTGATTGGGAGTTAATGAGATTTTGTAATAAATTAGATACCGTTGTTGTGGGAGGAGCTAGTAAGTTATTCAGTCACTTTATAAATAATTATACATATAAGCAAATTGTTAGTTATAGTGACCGTAGATATTTCTCAGGTGAGATTTATAATACTCTTGGGTTTAAGTTTGTTGGATATACACCACCGAATTATTACTACATTGTGAATAACTATAAAGATTTAAGACATCGTATGAGTTTTCAAAAGCATAAGTTACCGAAGTTATTGAAAGAATATGATGAGAAGTTATCGGAGTGGGAAAACATGAAGAATAATGGATATGACAGAATTTGGGATTGTGGCAACAGTAAGTTTATTTATATTAACCCACACTAACTGTTTTATCGTAAGCTTTATCAATGGCTTGTCTTAGATTATCTAGGTGATTTTTGGTTCTTAATAATTTAAAAACAACATTTTCTGTACTAAATTCTCCAGCTCTGTCTAATCCTGATTGACGTAGGTCATATACATCTTTGAGTACATTTTTCATGGATTCTAGGTTTTGTTCTTTAATGGCTTCATGGATACGAGTAACTATATCGCTGTATTTCTTTTGTATTAATTCTTTATCTAGAACCACATTTTGTTTTACCGGTTTAGTAATCCAAGTATTATTTAATAAACTATAAATACCAGTGGATGCATTTTTGGCAGACGCATCCTGAATATACATTTCTACGTTATAAGTTTTTATATGTATATCATGTTCTGTGTTCCATTTATATTTTATTAGGTTGGTATATTCTTTGGCATCTTCTGGGGACATACCTATCTTATTAAAATCAATTAATATGTGTGTATCTAAATCACTAGTGGGTGTCCAGTTATAGTTTGCGTTACTTCCTAATAAGAGTATATCTTTAATAGGAATAGATAATTTACTTTGTTTATAGAAATCGTTAGCTATTTGAAGTAACTTAGTTCTTATTTCTGGTTTAATTTCATTTTCATTAAGCCAGATATCGGGATTTAAAGTATCATTATAAATTCTCATTGACGTAAAATTTGTTGTAATTCGTTGATAGTCTGAGTTGCATTTACATGTAATATACCTATTCCTCCGTTGGCTTTCCATTCATTGATATTTGATGATAAGTCGTCTATGAGTATATAATTTGGTTTTGCGTATTTTTGTTTATCGTGACTACTATCTGTGACTATGACGGGGATGATTGCACTTAAATTTTTTAAACACCAGTCTTTTTTACCTTCAATGGCTAATTTACCTGAATTTTTAGTACTTCCTGCGGTTAATATAGTTACATCTCTATTTCTAATGAAGCTCCATAATTTATGACCTTCAGCTATCCAAGGTAGGGTAGCCCACCAAATACTACCATTTTTATTAATGACATCCCATAAACTATCATATCCTTTAATTTTAACATAATCTTCAAAACTAATACCGCCAGTGAGTTGTTTAACACCTTTATCAAAATCTACAAGAACACCATCCAAATCACAAAATATTTTATAATCACCATTATTTTCTAATAAATTGGTGTCAAAAATTTCATTTAGTATGTTTTTTAACTTAATCATTTAATATAAATATTAATATTTAATATAAAAAGTTGACAAATGTGAATATATAAAGCATAATATAAACATATTAAATATTAGTAATTAATATGGTCCTTATATCTTAAATGGTCCTTATACTAATATTAAGTATATTATACATTTTATATTTATCAGAAATTATAGGTAGTAAATAATAAATGGAATGACGATTTTCGGACCATTTTAATTTTCCATTACTATTTCCATAATCAGGTCCATTTTCCACATGATGAATATTATTATCATTATATTCTTCGTACATGTCTCTATCATGATTCACATATATAAATATTTTTATAAAATATTAAAAATGAAAAACGCATAAAATTAATTATGCGTTTTGAATATTTATCAGTATATTTAACTTTTATTTTTTTGCAGGAGTAAATGTACCATCTTTAAGTGAAAGATTACCTTCTCCATATTTTGAAGTAATTTTTTCCATCCAAGACTGTTCTAATTTTTGAGTATCAATTAAACCTTGTTTTAATTTATCTTCCATAGTCTCAATTTCTTTTTCTTTTTCATTTAAATTGAGCTTTTCTATATAAAGTTGACCAAAAGCAAAAGTTTTATCTTGGTACGAATTTTGGATATTTTTTAGTTCATCCAATTCATCCTGAGTTAACTTAATCGTATCAGACATAATAATTAAATAGTTTTTGGTTGTACTTGAATATTGTCTTGAGGAGCTTGTTGATTCCTCTTAGCTAATTCTTCATTAATAGCTCTTAGATTTGATTGAGCCGATTGGAGTTTAGCTAATTCGTCATAAGCTATAGCCTTTAATTCTACTTCTGTAAATTCGGATATTTGTTTGTTCATATATGTATAAGTATATTTCTATATTTTTATTTATTTTTTATATTTTGATATTAAACTGTGAAAAATAGTCTACTAAAGCTTCACCTAGTACTTCTGTAGGTGACGCACTTTCTTTCTTTAATTGCGGTCTAATTTTATGTAAATCTTTTAACTTCCAACCACTTTCATCTTTTTCCGCTTGGTTGTTTTGAATATTATTAAAATCGTAACCATCATATGATTCAATACCGAAAAAATTATAAACGTCTGTTAATACTTTATTTGGATTGTTTACAATATCATCATATTGAAGAAACAAAAGGTTTTCTTTATTTGTTTTAATTGCATTTACAATAACTGAATGAGGAATAGATACATAATCACTCCAAATAGTCATAGCTCTATTTTTATCATTGATTTCTATACCTTTCTTGGTTAATAACTCATCAATGAAATTTGGAGAGGTAGGATTCTTTTTAATTAATGAAATATAGGATGTAATTATTTCAGGAACAGGTCTTAAAGTAACTATCATTTTAGGATTTTCAAAACCCATTTTTTTCAATGGATTAATTAGATTGGGCCAAGCTCTATGTTTATCAAAAATAAATTCTTTATTTATGCTTTTATAATATGACTCAAACATATTAAGATATAAATTAATTTCTTGTTCCGCAGTAATTTCATACAATCCTCTATTGAATTGAACTGCATTGGCTTGAGCAACTAATAAATCCAATAAAGCACTTGTAGCTGATGCGTGTATATTAGGGTGTTGGTTTAATATACTTGCCAACAATGTGGAACCTGTGCGTGGTAAACTAGCTAAAAAATAATATTTCTTCATAACCATAATATATAGTATAATGACTTAAAGATCAAGTTATTATATTAATTAAAATCTACTAATTATAATCCAAACCTAGCTTTTAATGCAGTATAATTTTGTAATTGTTCTGATGCACTTAAACTTCTATTATACATATAACAAGATGCTATTTTGCCACTCAAATCTTTCCATGTACCACTGCCACTATTATATGATAAACTATTAGCTGCATCGTAATGAGCAATTAAACCATTTGTAACTATACCGTTTCTTGTATATACTCCCATAACATTTTATTTATTTTCTAATTGAGATATTCTAATTTCTAATTGTTCTATTTTAGTATTAGCTTCTTGTAATGCTTTAACGGTTAATGCTAATATACCATCATAATCTAATCCATACGTACCACCTGAATCTGCACCATCACCTAAAACTAATTCTGGTTTTACGGTTAATACATCTTGAGCTATAAATCCGTGACGAGCAACTCCTAAATTACTATTAAATTCAAACTTAGCAGGTTTTAATTGATTTATAGTTGGTAATGCATTATCATAAATATACTCAATATTATTTTTAACTCTTGCATCTGATGTACCACCGCCCGGAGTACTTAACACACCTGCATTTGTCAAAGTTAATATTATTAAACCATAATTACTTCTAACAATTTCAATATCACCACTGCCATTTAATCTAAAATATTTATTTGGATTTGTTATACTAGCTGATGTATTAGTCACCGCTAAAAAGTCAATATAACTACTTCCACCTCTAGAATTTGAACCGGATATATAAATTGCTTCAGCATTGTTATTTTGTGGAGGAACAACTAATATACTTTGAGAAAGTGAATTGCTTTGAGCTATTACATCAAGAGTGCCAAGAGGATTAGTCGTTCCTATACCAAAATTACCAGTACTTGTTAATGTAACACTAGAAGTACTTGTTGGACTACCAGCGAAGAAATAAAGATTTTTACTAGGTGTAATATTTCCAATGTAGAAATTACTACCTGTATTATATAAATAACCATCATTAGCTTGTCCAATATCACCATTAGGAACGTGACCACTACTATTAATACCTAAATCAACATAGTTACCAGTTTCTGTTCCTGTATTATTTGTAGCTACTATATCACTACTTCCTGTTGCACCACTGTTACTATTTTTAATGTTCAGCTGTATGTAATTATTAATATTTCCATAACCACTAATAACGTTAAATGTTGAACCTGATACTAATAATTTTTCTGGTGCAACACTGTTAAATGTTGTATTTCCTATACCAACATTTCCACTACTAGTTATATATAAAGTAGTTGTACTGCCACTGATAAATGATAATGATGGTGTATAATAATGTGTACTAGCAGTTATTGCACTTGCACTTATATTACCAACAACATCTAATGTGTTAACTGGATTATTTTTTCCGATACCAACTCTTCCATTTGTTTGTGCCGTTGAAGTGGATGATGAACCACTATAAATATTTAAGCCAAACAATACATTACCAATGTTAAATTGATTATTAGCACTATTAGCAGTTCCTTTACCAATCGCTATAGAATCGCTATTACCAGCGGTACTTGTATAATCACCAATTAATATTGATGACTTAGGACCAACACTATTATTTACAGTATCACTTAAACCAGCTTGATAACCTATAAAAGTACTATTATTTGCATTAGTTGCACCATTACCAGCTTGATAACCGTGGAAATTACTACTATTTGCATTAGTTGCACCATAACCAGCACTATTTCCTAAGAAATTACTATAATTTGCATTAGTTGCACCATAACCAGCATTATTTCCTAAGAAATTACTATGACGTGCATAATAAGCATTATAACCAGCATTTAGTCCAAAGAAATTACTATAATATGCATTATATGCACCATTACCAGCATTTAGTCCAAAGAAATTACTATTAGATGCACCATTATCAGCACCAGCCATATAACCAGCCTGATTACCAAAGAAATTACTATTATGTGCATTATTATTTCCACTAGTATATCCAGCATTATAACCCATGAAATTACTATGATTCGCTGCATTATAATTACCAGCAAAACCAGCTTGTCTTCCAAAAAAATTACTATAATTTATATTCATTGAATAATTATTACTTCCACAATGTCCAGCTTTATATCCTTGAGCATTAACGTTATTAGCATTGTAATTACCATAACCAGCTTCCATTCCAAAGAAATTACTATTTCTAGCATAATTTACACCCGCACCGGCATTTTTACCAAGATACATGGTATTAATAAAATATCCATTGCTATAATTACTAAATTGTGCTACCTGATAACCATTACTATAAACATGAAATTGACCATTAGAACTTATTCTAGTATCGCCGCCACTAGAAAAATAAAATCGGTTTACACTATCTGTAGATGTAATATTTGTACCAACGGGGAAAGTAGGGACATATCCACTACTGCTTACAATTAATGCACCATTGGCAATAGATACATTACCATTTGAATAAACTTTAACACCTTCACTTCCATACTTACCAATATTAACGGTACCATCACTAAAAGCTTCTAAGACGGGTAAACCAATACTATTATTAACATTAAATAAGCTTCCACTATTAACGTCATCAACTATGAATAAAGTTCCGGTACTACCAGTGATATTTAATACAATTGATCCACTAGCTCCAGAACCGCTAATGTTTAAACTTCCTGTTATACCTGTTCTTTGTAATGTTGCCATATGTTATATAAATATCTAAACTCTATTATAAATATCAATTAATACTGTTTATTATAATCCAAACCTAGCTTTTGATCCACTATATAATGTAACTACTTCGCCACTTGATAATGTTCTATTGTATATTAACAGATTTGAAATATTACCGTTAAAAAATTCATTGTTATATCTCGGTTCACGTCCTAATGACACAATTGAATTTGGATTATTATAAATACCTGAAGAAATGCCAGTTGATGTGGAAGACAAAACGCCATTTACATAAATACAAATTTGAGATGAATTAATTGTTCCTGTAATATTACACCAAGTTAAATTTGTCAATACTGCACTATTTGTACTCCTCCAAGATCCATTGTCATTAACATAAAAAATAAAATAATTGCCGCCACCATGCATTAACCAAACACTTGAAACCATACTATCGTTATTATCAGTTGACTGTCCACATCCGGGTCGACCTATACTTCCATTTGGTCTTACCCACCAACTTACCGAAAGTTGATTGGTATATTTATAAAAAGGTGCACCTGTAGGAACAATAGCCGCACTACCATTAACAGTAAAACTTCCACTACCAACACCAGTACTTGTATATGTAGGACTATTTATTAAAGTTGCATTAGGTCCAGCAATACTATACCAATTAACATTATCACCAGCCACACCATAACTACTTGATAATAAACTAGCAGTAGCATCAAGATATAATACTAATCCATCTTTAATACCACCAATAAAAGTTTGATTTCCCGCATGACCACTCATAGTTATAAACCCCACTTTCGTTTTAAATATACATAACCGTTATATAAATTGTCATCGGTTTGATCTCCAGAAACAAACACCAATTCTCCAATATAACATTGCATAATTCCTTGACCAACTACATTTAAAATTCTACCACCACCACTCATAGTTGAAAGCATTGTACCGCCATTTGTTTGACCTTTTAAACTTCCATTTGTAAAAACTCTTTTATTACCACCAGTTCCCCAACACCATGTACTAATATGCCAATTAGAACCAAATGAATACGGAGGATAAAAATCATTTCCCCAATGATTTATACGATATGTCGATGAATCTGACCAACCTATATGAGCCGAATTATTACTACTTCCTCCACTTGCTGCACCGTAAAGATTGTTGTATGTAATTGGTTTTATAGCTGCATAAACCGCATGTGGAGTACCAGACATCCAATCTAAATAAATATTCCAATACTCAGTTCCTGTAGCATTAACAGCTGAAAGTCCATTAGGAGCCGTGGTAAACTGTAAAGAACCTGCACCTAATGTCGGATTTCTACCATTTCCACTTTTATCAACCCATGTACCTGAACTAGCATCAAGCCAAATTTGAACACTTGAGAAAAAAGAACCAGAATTAGAAGAATTAAAAGTTTGATTGCCAAATTTCATAATCCAAACCTTCCTTTTGAACCACTGTATATGGTTGCTATTTCTGTAGATGATAATACTCTGTTATATACCATAGCCATTGCTACACTACCACTTAAATATGTGAAAAAACTATTAGCTCCACATCTTGAGCCTAAACAAAATGTTGAAAAATCAATAGTTGATGAACCATTGTTAACTCTACTTGCCGAAACTTTTGCTATACCATTTACATAAGAAGTAATAAAAGAAGAATCTACAGTAAATGTAAAATTATACCATTGATTTAAAGTAGGAGTCATACCAAAAAAATTTGTGGTATTATATCCATTACCACCTCTAAATCCACCCTCTATCGTTATCCCAGGTCCTAAAGTTGATTCGTAATAAATACAAAATCCATTATTAAAATCATAACTTCCATTACTAACCTGATTACAACAAGAAGCCACAGCACCGTCATCTGCTGAGATTTGAAACCATGCGGTAAAGGTGGTATTTGTTAAAACTGGACCACTACTATTATATGTTGCATTTTGATTGCTACTTTTATAGAATTTAACGTTGCCACCAACACTACCGGTATATGTTGGACTACCATATAATGTAAGATTTGGACCAATTACGCTATTCCAATTTACACCATCACCAGCTACACCATAACTACTAGATACAAAACTGCTGGTGGCATCAAGATATAATATTAATCCATTTTTAATACCACCATTTAATGTAAAATTTTGGTTTCCACGATGTAACGACATAACTTATTATTTATTTTTTAATTTATCAATTTCAATTTGTTGATTGTCAATGATTTGTTTTAAATCTTTGATACTTTGAATTAATACCGAAGTAATTTTACCATAACTAATTGCGTCATGATTTTGTGTGGTAAATTCAGGATAAATTTGACCAACTTCTTCGGCAATTAAACCAATACTATCTTCATTATTAACCTTATAAGTAAATGATACAGGATTTAATTGCATCACTTTATCCAATTGATATGGAAGTGATAATATATTTGATTTAGCTGCAACCGTTGAAGTTTC
>Ga0209596_1001444_pt1 | contig 20477 bp, 15 predicted proteins | sample M_130807_MF_Meta_FD_187314 | JGI IMG/M metagenome (GOLD analysis project Ga0209596, IMG submission 187314) | Freshwater microbial communities from Lake Montjoie, Canada to study carbon cycling - M_130807_MF_MetaG (SPAdes) (version 2) | ecosystem: Environmental > Aquatic > Freshwater > Lake...
GACAGCCAGTCCAGCCCATTGCACCGCCTGCGCCACGCGCGCAGAACGGCTGGACCCTCCGCCCCATCAATCCCACCCCGCTCGGGCTTCGTGCCCCGTTGCGGGGTGTCGGCGTTTCAGCCCTGTTCGGCGAGGTGTCATGTCTCACCGGAGCGTTCACCGCATCGCACTACCCCGTGCAGCCCGTGGTATTTCCCGCCATCACCGTCGCGTGCTCGCCCGGCAGGAAAAGCGACACGTCAAGCGTTCGACTTTCCGTGATTGTGGGCGGCGCTGTGTCTACTGCAGTACGATCCTTGGGTTAGACATCACGACGCTGGACCACGTCTTTCCGCTCTCGCGCGGCGGGACGAACGCTCCGGGCAACCTGGTGGCCGCCTGCCAGCAGTGCAACCAACTGAAAGGGTCCTTACTGCCGCAGGAGTTCTTTGCGCGGTATCCCTGGGCGGGGGCGAATTTTATCCGCTACGCGCGGGTGGTACACCGCACGCTCAAACGCGGGGCTCGACGGGCGGTAAGCCTGGCATACGCGCAGGCGTACGCGCAGGCGGCGTAGCTAATCAGCGATGCTCGCGCGAACTCTCCAGCGCGAGCATCACCCGCTTCCGGTCCGGGCCCCAGGCGTAGCCGCCGAGTTCTCCGCTCGCACGAATCACGCGATGGCAGGGAATCAGATAGCTGATCGGGTTCGCCCCGACCGCCCCGCCCACCGCTCGCGCACCCCCCGGAGACCCAATCGCCTGGGCGATGGCGCCGTAGGTGGTGACCGCGCCGTCGCCGACCTGTAGCAACGCGTTCCACACCTTGAGCTGGAAGTTCGTCCCCTTCACATGCAGCGCAATCGCGCAACGTGGGGCGTCCGGCGCGGGAAAAGCCTGCGCCGCAACGCTCCGCGTCTCCTCCTGATCCTGCACGAGCTCGGCCTTGGGCCAGTCGGTGCGCAAGCGCGCCAATGCGTCGTCGCGCGACACGGGATGCACAAACGCCAAGTGGCAGATCCCGCGCGCGGTCACCGCAATCAGACAATCGCCGAACAGCGTGGGATGGAAGCCGAAGCGCACCGTGAGTCCCGCACCACCACGCTGCAGCTCCCCGGGGGTTACCGCTTCGGCGTTCACGACTAAATCGTGCAGCCGCCCAGGGCCGCTCAAGCCAGCTTCGAAGCTCACGTCGAGCACGATTCGCTCCTCGGCGAGCAACCGCTTGACCACTTCAGCGGTCCGATACTGCACAAATCGCTTGGGGCTGATGCCGGCCCATCGCGTAAACAGCTTCTGAAAATGCGCCTCGCTCAGCCCAACGTGCGCGGCGACGTCGGCCAGCGACGGTTGGGTGGCGCGATTCGCGGCGCGATGCGCATCGAGGAAGCGGATGGCTCGCTCGATGCGTGCGTAGTCGGTACCCTCAATCTCAAGCGTCATGGCCAACTCCGGTGACCTGCGTTGGCTGCATGGTACGCCCTGCGGGACAGCGTCTCAATCCGATTCTTGCGATGCCGCGTGGGGCGCGCGCTCAGTAATCCACCGGACGCAGATAACTCTCGCCGATGGCCGCACCACTCACGAGCGCCACGGTGGGGAGGCGACGCTTCCAGTGCGTGCCGTCCAACCGTTTGCGCACGATCTCCACCTCAGCCGCATCAAAGCCCCGTGCGACCAACTCGGTTGGTGTCCACCCATGCACGAGCCAGTTGAGAATGACATCGGCCTTGGCGTAGGAAATGCCGAAATCCTTCTCGTCGGTTTGCCCCTGTTCGAGGTCCGCCGAGGCGGGTTTCCCGATGATTTCGCTAGGGACACCAAGGTGACGCGCAAGCGCCCACACCTGCGTCTTGAAGAGATCACCAATGGCATTCACCGGCGGCGAATCGTCCGCGTGCCAGGTGAAGTAGCCGAGCAGTCGCTCGCTCTTGTTGCCCGTGCCGAGCGGGAGTGCGCGATGCTTAGCGGAGAGATCAAAGAGGGCGATCATGCGCGTGCGGGCCATGACGTTGCCGCGACGTGCGGCATCCGCCTCCGGTTCTTGCGCGAGATAGCCGTCCACAGCGGCGCTGATGTCCACGGTGCGCTCGGTGATGCCGAGTTGCGTGAGGAGCAGCGAGGCGTGGTCGAGTGAGTCGGTGCTTGAGGTACGGTATGGGAGCCGCACCCCGATCACGTGTTCGGGGCCCAAGGCCCGCGCCGCGAGCGCGGCGACCACGGCTGAGTCGACGCCGCCGGAGACGCCAACAACAGCGTCGGTGAAGCCCCGTCGTTTGAACTCATCGCGGAGGAAGGCCACCAGCCACTGTTCGAGCATCGGCGCGTCGATCTGTAGTGACGGCGGGGTTCCGCGCCCGCGGTCGCCACCGACCACCACCGTCAGCGGCGCTGCAAGCGACGACGTCCCGGTATGCACCGCATCGCGCGGCGCAGGACTGACGGGTGTTTCTGCCGCACCCGCCACGCTGGCCCAGCCTGCGGCGTTCGGATCGACGCGATCGCCGGCTGCGGCACGATCGAGTTCGGCGCGCAACGTTGGCAGCGCGGTCTTGAGATCGCTGAGGAGATTTCCCTCGGCGCGTGCGCGCCCAATATCGTCGAGGTCGACCGTCGCGGTGAGCAATGCTTCGTCCCACACGGGGGCGCGGCTTCGGGTGTCGCCGCGCGGGCCCATGACCAGCGACGAGCCTTGGAACATCTTCCCCCCTTCGCTCCCCACCAGATTCGACAGGGTCACGAAGATCCCATGCTCCTCGGCGATGTCGCGGATCAGTCGCGTCCAGCGCGCCACCGTGGCGGGGACCGAGTCGCCGTCCTCGCGCTCAAAGGCGCCACGCGCTGGTGCAGCCGACGACACAAAGACGATCTGCGCGCCGTCGAGCGCGGCAATCGTACCGGTGAGCGAATGCCATGCGTCCTCGCAGACGAGCATCGCCGCGCGCCCCCAGGGGGTGTCGAAGGCGCGCACGCCGTAGCCGCGCTCCACGAACCGCTCTTCGTCGAACATGCCGTACGTCGGGAGGAAGTTCTTGCGATGCACGTGCAGCACGCGTGCCGTGCCGCCCTCGAGCTGCACGTAGGCCACGCTGTTGTGCAGCGTCCCGTCGAGCCGCTCGTAGAAGCCCACAACTGCAGCAATCGGCGCCACGTCCGTCGATGCAAACCCACCTGCCGCGGCGTACGCGGCCGCGAGTCTCGTTGTGAGTTCCGCGACGGTCAACGAACACTCGCGGACCCCCCCTTCTACGAAATACGCCGAGGTGGCGGTTTCGGGGAAATGCACCACGTGCGGGCGCGGGGAGAGCGTGGCCGCTTGTGCGAGTACCTCACCAATACGCGTGAGGTTTCCCGGCACATCGGCTTTGCGGGGTCGGAACTGGGCGATTGCGAGGTGGAGCAGCGACATGAGTGAAAGTTCGCACTCTCGGTGGGGTGGGGGTAGGGTGTCGGCAATGTTCGCCCCCTGCGCTGGTACCGATTGGCGCCCGGGAGGGTACAATTCGTACAATGCTTTCACCGATTCTTGAGTCCGTCCGCCGCGCCACGACCGCCTTGGTACTGGCGGGATCGCTGGCGGGGTCGCTGGCGGGGTCGCCGGCGCGCGCGCAGAGTGTGCCGGCAGGGGGCGTCCGCCCCAAGGCCGCGCCCGTCTCGACCGGGGAGCCCTGGAGCATCATCGCGCTTCCCCAGTCGTCGTTGGTGTACGCGCGCGACGGCTCGTTTATTGGGGAAATCGGTCGTCAGTGGCGGACGAGCGTCGCGCTCCGGTCACTGCCCAGGTACGTGTATCAGGCCTTTGTCGCCGTTGAGGACCACCGCTTTTACCAGCACGACGGGGTGGACATGGTCGGCGTTGCCGGCGCGATTAAGGGGAAAATGCTCGGGCAGTCGCGCGGTGGGGCGAGCACCATCACGCAGCAGCTCGTGGGCAACCTGCATCCGGACCAAATCGACCGGCGCAACAAGAGCGCGCTTCGCAAGCTTCGCGAGCAGCGCGCGGCACGCGAGATGGAGAAGCACTACAACAAGGAACAGATCCTTGAGGCCTACCTGAACTGCATTTCTTTCGGGCGCGGCTGGTATGGGATCGAATCGGCCGCGCGGCATTACTTCGGCAAGAATGCGTCTCGGTTGACGCTCGCCGAGGCAGCGTCACTGGCCGCGCTCCCAAAGGGGCCGGCCATTTATGATCCCGCGCGCAACCCGGACAAGAACCGCGCGCGGCGCAATCTCATTCTCGACCTCATGGTCGATCAGAAACTGATTGCCAAGAGCGACGGGGACGCGGCGAAGGCCACTCCGGTCCAGACAGACGGGAACGCCGGCGTCTCCGCCCCCTCGGGCTACTTCGTGGATGTTGTCAGGGGGCAGGCCGAAGCGGCGGGGATTCCCGTCAGTGCCGGTGGGTACAAGGTGTACACCACGCTGGAACCGGCGCTGCAGCGCGCCGCGGTCTCCGCGCTGGTCGAAGGCACCGCTGCAGTCGAAGCACGCCCGGGGTACACCAATGCCACCTTCGACAAACACCCCAAGGGGAGCACTGACTACCTCCAGGGACTCGCGATCGCGATCGATCCGACCAGCGGCGATGTGAAAGCGCTCGTTGGGGGACGCAACTATCAGGAGTCGCAGTTCAATCGCGCCGTGAACGGCATGCGTCAGCCTGGGTCGAGCTTCAAGCCGCTGGTGTACGCGCGCGCTATTAGCGACTCCATCCCGCCCAACACGATTGTCCCCGACACGAATCTGCATGTGATGTTCGATCGGCAGGAGTACAGCCCCAAGAACTCCGACGGGCTGTTCTTGGGCAACATCACGCTGCGCGAGGCCATTACTAAGTCGCGCAATCCGGTTGCTGTGCAGTTGTGGCTCAAGAGCGGCCCCGATTCGGTCATCGCGTTAGCGCGCCGACTCGGCATCTCCACGCCGATCGCGCCCTACCCCTCGAGCGCGATTGGCGCCTCGGAAGTACAGCCGCTCGACTTCGTGGTCGCCTACACGGCCTTCGCAAATCTCGGAACGCCCGTCGAACCGCGCTTTGTGTATCGCGTGGAAGACGCCGCCGGAAAGACGGTCTGGGGCCAATCCGTGCGTATGCTTCCACCAGCCATGGACGCCTCGGTCACCTTTGTCGTGCGTGACATGATGCGCGATGTGATTGAACGCGGCACCGCGACCATCATTCGCAAATATCTCCCCATCACCGTGCCGGTGGCCGGTAAAACGGGCACCACCGACGACAACGCCGACGTCTGGTTTGTGGGACTCACCCCGGAAATCGTGGGCGGCGTTTGGCTCGGCATGGACAAACGGCAGCCGATCGCTGAACGCGGTGTGGCCGGCGGCACACTCGCCGCACCGATCTGGGCGCAGATGATCGCACGCGGCGGCTACGCGCGGCCGTCCAGTGCGTGGGCGGTGCCGGAAGGGGTGGTGTCGGCTCAGCTAGATCGAGCCACCGGGACGCTTGCGACCCCCTCGACGCCTGCCGAGCGTCGTTACGTCGAGTATTTTCTTTCCGGGACCGAACCGGGAGCGCTGCGCGTCGACGCGCGTCGCATCTTCGCCCTCGGCCCGCTGGTGTTTTGATGGCTGATCGTCACCCCCCGAGAAGACTCGTCATGCGCACACTCCGTCGTTCCGTTGTTGCTCTCCTCGCTGCGGCGGCTACCGCATGCAGTGGAAAGGAAGCCACCAAGGTCGTTGTCCCGGCGTCGATTACGCTTGGAGCGACCAACTCCGGGCTCACCGCCACGGTAGGAACGGCGCTCGCCACGGCCCCAACGTTCATCGTGAAGGACGCAGCAGGCAGCGTGCTTTCTGGAGTGCCGGTGACGGTGACGGTGGCCTCCGGGGCCGGAACGATTACTGGAGCGCCCACGACGACCGCGAGCGGCGAGACCTCCGTTGGGGTCTGGAAGCTTGGGAATATCTCGGGCGCCAACACGCTCCGGGTCACCGCCGGTTCGGCACCTGTGTTGACGATCTCAGCGATCGGTACACCAGGTGCCGCCGCGAGCATCGCGGTGCTCAGCGGAAACAATCAGAGTGGACTTGGTGGCACCGTCGTCCCGACCGCCGTTCGCTTCAAGGTGGCCGATCAGTACGGGAACGGTGTACCGGCAACCGCGGTGGTGTTCAGCATCAGTGGCGGCAACGGCTTTCTGTCCGGCTCGTCGAATGTCACGACCGATTCCACGGGAGCAGCAACGGCCCCCTTCTGGACCCTCGGTCGGCGCGCGGAGCCACAGGCGTTGCGCGCCGTCGTTGGCGCCGCCGCGGCGACCGTGTCGGCGACCATTCTGACCAACTACAACGTCGATCTGCGCCAATACGGACCGGCGACACTGCCAGCAATCGCCGATGCGGTGAACAGCGCGTTCCTCAACGCGGCCACGCGGATCAGCGCCGAAATCATCGGCGGCGCGCGCACAGCCAACCTCAATAACTTCAATATCCAGAGCTGTGGCCCAGGCGGCACGCTGAACGAAGTGGTCTCGTCGATCGTGATCTTCTGGCAGGTCGTCCCCATCGATGGCGTCGGCAACATCCTGGGGAGTGCGGGGCCCTGCTTTCTTCGCGCCGACGGTACCAACATGCCCGTCCTGGCGCAAATGCGCTTCGATGAGGCGGATATCGCGGGAATGGTCACCAATGGAACACTCAACGACGTGATTCTGCACGAGATGCATCACGCGCTCGGGTTTGGCACCATTTGGAGCTATGTCACTCCCGCGGTTCGTATCCGCGCCGGGACGGCGCTGACCGCCTTCGTTGGCTCCAACACGATAACGGCGTGCAAGGCGCTCGGTGGGCTGTCCACCGCATGCGACAGCGTTCCGCTCGAGAACACCGGGGGCTCCGGCACCGCTGATGCCCACTGGCGAGAAACGACGTTCCGTTCTGAGCTCATGACGGGATACATCTCGGGAACCGTGCGACCGCTCTCGACCATCTCGATCGCATCCATGCAGGACCTGGGCTATCAGGTGAATATGAACGTCGCCGATGCCTACGTCGTGGGTCAGTTGCTCCGTACGCCATTCAGCCCCGGTACTGGACTGATAGACATCACCGCGGTGCCCTTCGGCGAAGAACTGTTGAAGCCGATCGGATACATTCCCGCGAGCGGCACACCGTCGTACGTCAGAAAGCCATGATGCGTGCCGCACTGGGCAGTCTCTTGGTCGTGCTCGTCGCCTGTGCTCCGGCTCCGAAGGAGAGTCAGCCGCCGGCAGTGTCGCCACCGCCCGCCGTCGTGCCAGCGGAAAGCGTCGTGCGTGCGCGTCCGGCGAGCGTCCCCACGAAGTCCAAGGCAGCGCCTGCGGAAAATCGACTCCGCGATAGTGTTACAATGCCTATTGGCATGGTGGACTCGAACGGGAAATTCGTCCCGCTCCAGAAGCGTCCGTAGTCGCTCGCGTCACTGATCAGGTAAACTGCATGCGTCCCATTCGTTTGTTCGCGCTCTGCTCGCTGATGGCGCTTCTCGCCGCCTGTTCGAGCTCGTCGCCGACGGCCGTCACCCCCGCGCCACCCGTCAGCACACGATTTTCTATCCAGGTCATTTACCTGAGTACGCCGAGCGCGGCGTTCCAGCTGGCCATGGACTCTGTAGTGAAGCGCCTCACGGCGATTGTCACCTCGGGGCCTGCGGGCTACCCGATCTCCATGAGCGCATCGGACGCGGCGTCGTACACCACCACGATCCGCAAGACCACCGCGAACGGCGGGTGCGGCCTCGGCAACGCGACACTGCCCTCCGGTGCGTATCCGGGAATCGTGATTTTCGCGCAGGACACGGCGACGCTCGGATCTGCGCAAATCATTGCGCAGGCCGGTCCCTGCCTGGTGCGCACTGGCGGGCTTCCGATTGTCGCCTCCATGCGATTCCGCACGGACTACCTCGCACCGCTCGCGACCAACAACCAATTGGTCGATGTCATGACGCACGAGATGCTCCACACCCTCGGCTTCAACTCGACCATCTTCGGCACGCGTCCCGATTCGATCACTCCGCTCATCACGGGCGCTGGGACAAATGCCACGGCGTTTCGGGGGTCCAACGCGAAGAGTGCGTGCCTGACGTTCTCGCCGACTGTATCCGCGACTTGCTCGCCGACGATTCCGCTCGAGAACATCGGCGGCTCCGGCACCGCGGACGATCACTGGCGTGAATCCATCTTCAAGACGGAACTCATGACCGGCACCATTGAAGCGCGCGGTGTGAAAATGCCGCTCTCGGCCATGACGATCGGCTCGCTCGCCGACATGGGCTACACGGTCACCGCCAGCTTGGCCGAACCGTACACACTGCCCGTCGGTTCGTCGCCGCTGATGCATCTTCTCGCTGGCGACGCCCCGGCGAACAGCGGCACGCCGATCCCCGAAATCATTACCCGCGCTGTTGCCGTGTTCCGTCCGGGACAGAAGCCCTAATACGCGACGCAATGCAGAAGCGGGCCAGCCCTAGTGAGGGCTGGCCCGCTTTCGTTTCGATTGGAACTCAAATGACCTGCAGTTGCGGCTCCGTCTCCGATTCCGGCACGAGCGCCAACTTCAGCACATCCTCCAGCGTCTCCGCCAGATGGAAGGTGAGCTGCTTCTTGGCCTCTTCCGGCACATCCTCAAGATCCGATTCGTTCTCCTTGGGGAGCACAATGGTCTTGATGCCGGCCCGCAGCGCGCCGAGCACTTTTTCCTTGACGCCGCCAATCGGCAACACGCGACCGCGCAGCGTGATCTCACCAGTCATGGCGAGGTGCTTTCGCACGGGGCGTCCGGTCATCTCGCTCGCGAGTGCGGTGGCAATCGCCACGCCGGCCGACGGTCCGTCCTTGGGAATCGCGCCTTGCGGCACGTGAATGTGTGTTTCCACCGCGCCCAACCGCGACCGCGGAATCCCGAGTCGCACCGCGTTGTTTGTGACATAGGTGAAGGCTGCGCGCGCCGACTCCTTCATCACATCGCCGAGTTGGCCGGTCAGGATTAAGGCGACCGGACCACCACCGTTGCTCGCGCTCGTCGTGCCGTCGGCGGAGACCGGCGCTTCGAGGCGACGCGTGCTCGCCTCGACGAACATGATGTCGCCGCCCATCGGCGTGTAGTACATGCCGGTGGCGATCCCAACCTCGTGATGCGCGTTGGCTTTCTCAGGACGCACTTTCGGGCGTCCGAGCAGCTCACGCACTTCCTCAGCGGAAATCACGCCATCCTCAATGCCGGTGTGCGCGCTCTTGCTCGCGATGCGACGCGCCACCTTGCGGGTCACCGCGCCAATCTCGCGCTCGAGCTGACGCACTCCACTCTCGCGGGTGTAGTTCGACACCAGGCTCGCGACCGCTGCGTCGGTGAAGACGACCTTCTTCTCCCCGAGTCCCGAATCTTCGAGCTGACGCGGGATCAAATACTTCTTGGCAATCTCCGATTTCTCACGCTCGGTGTAGCCGGCGAAGTCCACGACTTCCATACGGTCGAGTAGCGGACCGGGGATGTTCTGAATGAAGTTCGCCGTCGCGATGAAGATGACTTCGCTGAGGTCGAACGGCACGCCGACGTAGTGGTCGGTGAAGCTGTCGTTCTGCGCGGGGTCGAGCACCTCGAGCAGCGCACTCGACGGATCGCCCTGGAAGCTGACGCCGAGCTTGTCGATTTCGTCGAGGAGGAACACCGGGTTCTTGGTGCCGGCCTGCTTCATCCCCTGAATCACGCGGCCGGGCATTGCGCCCACGTACGTGCGGCGATGTCCGCGAATATCGGCTTCGTCGCGCGCGCCGCCCAAGGCCACGCGCACATACTCGCGGTCGAGGGAGCGCGCGATGCTCTTCGCAATCGAGGTCTTGCCCACGCCCGGGGGACCCACGAATAGTAGAATCGGGCCCTTGGCCATCGCGCGGCTCTTGGCTTCGCGCTGGTCGGTAATCGGGCGCGACTCGTCGTCGGCCTTGCTCAAACTCGGGGTCGCCGTCTCCCTCGACACGCGGAGCTTGGCGGCGGGAAACTCGCCCGTCGTCGCAATCTCTTCGGCCATTTGCTGTGCGCGAAGCTGACGCACCGCCAAGAACTCGAGCACGCGATCCTTCACGTCCTTTAGGCCGTAGTGGTCTTCGTCCAGCACCGTGGTGGCGTGCGACAGGTCGAGCTGGTCGTCGCTCCGCTTGTTCCACGGCAGTTCGGCCATCCATTCCAGATACGTGCGAATGACCTGCGCTTCCATGGACTCGCGTCCCGAGCGTTCCAGTCGGCCGAGTTCACGCTCGACTTCGATACGCGCCTGCTTGGGGAGTTCGAGCTTGTTCAGCTTCTCGCGGAGTTCGGCGATTTCTTTGTTCTGGTCGTCGTCACCGAGCTCCTTCTGAATGGCTTTGATCTGCTCGCGGAGGAACATCTCGCGCTGACGTTCGCCGAGTTCTTCTTGCACCTGCGACTTGATCTCCTCCTGTGCTTCGAGAAGGGAGATCTGACGCTGTACGTGCACGAGCACGCGGCGGAGTCGCTCTTCAACGGAGAGCGTCTCGAGCAGCCCCTGCTTTTCGGGGACAGTGAGTTCGATGTATCCGGCCACGAGATCGGCAAACTTCCCCGGCTCGGTGACGGAGTCGAGGACCTGGTGCACGACCTCCTCGGGCAGTCCGCGGCGCTCGCCCAGTTCGGCGGCGCGTTCGCGGATTTCCTTGTGGAGGGCTTCGAAGGCGGCGTCCTTGTCGTCGAGGGGGGACATCTCCTCGGTGTCCATCACGACCGCCGAGAGGAACCCGTCGCCCTCCATGAACTGAAGGGCGGTGGCGCGCTGTTCACCCTGCAGGAGCAGTTGCACCCCACCGAGTCCGCGCTGGACCTGCCCGATGCGCGCCACGACACCCATGGAGTACAAGATGTCGGAGGTGGGTTCTTCGGAGTTATCACGTTGCGCCACGGCAAAGACGAGGCGATCACCCTTGAGGGCGGCCTCGATGGCGCGCAATGTGCCCGGACGCCCCGCCGCGATGGGCGCGGTGAGTCCGGGGAAGATGACCGTCCCGCGGAGCGGGAGGACGGGCAGGGTCTGGCGAGTGCTCATCTGAACGACTTCTCCTTCGTGCCGAAACCAGCGGATGGTGGCCGGGTAATGGACTGGACCCGGGAATGCGGTATTTCAGTGCAAACCTTGAGCCACTCTGACTTACGACATAACGGCACAGTTTGCAACTTTCGTATGCCTTGGTGACGCAGCGACTGTCAGGTTGGACCGCGGACCGGCGCTTGCTGTTGTGCTCAGCTTGCAGATGTGGGGGGATCTAGCGCTGGTGCTGAGGATTTGGTCCCTCTGGACCCTAGCGGAAATCCCAAAAAGTGGTATCCTTACTAGTCAGGGCCCTCGATCGGCGGGGGTTTTGGCATATCCTGTTGTCTGGCAATGGTTTAGCACGGGGCGTCCAGAATTGACTGCACCGATTACTCCGACACTTCCTGTCTTAGCGCCGCCGCCGGCTCCGCCGGCTCCGCCGGTGCGTGTTCGCTTTCCCATCACTTGGTTGATGGCGAACGCGTCACCTCCGATACAGTATCGCGCCATGATTGAGGTGGCGAAGCTCGCGGACAAAGTTCCGCCCGAGTTTCACCTCCTCCCGATGACGTACCGGCCGGCCCTTGAGCTCGCGATCCGCCAGTACGGCGATGGCATTTGGAATCATGCCATGCTCAGCCTGCCACCCCGCGGCGAAGGGGTCGAAGGGGTGGGGACGATCAACGCCTTCAACCGGTTGCTGGAGTATGGCTGGAGCAAGGACGCCCCAGCGGTGCATCAGGCGCGGAAGATTCTATTCCGACTGCTTGCAGATGATGACGATCCGGCCTTGCTGTTCGAGTTTGCGCCTGCCGTTGGTCCCAAGACCAAGCCGATGGCGGAGGAGTCACGGTTGATGCTCCGACAGACGCTCCGCGAAGCCGCGGGCGCAGCATTGGCGCAGGCGGGCTACGAAGCAGACCCTCGCCTCCGTGGCATGGCTCGGCGGACCCTCGAACGCACGATGGACTTTTTGCGTTCGCCCTTCGGCGCCAAACCGTGGATTCGCATCGGGAATCAGCAGGTGCTCGCGCCTGACGCCTTCCCGCCCAGCATCCATGCACTCCGGATGTATGCCCATATGCCGCTCTTCCGGACCGAGCACTACGAAGGAATGGAAATGCTCTATCGCTGGCTGTGCCGAGCGTTGCCGCGTCAGGAGCAGATGCAGCAGGTGGGCAAGAAGATTCTTCAGGTGCCCCTGTATGTGATGGGCGATCGCCTGCCGCATCGCAATGCGGTCGAGGCGGACGTACCGGCCGCGATTGCGTGGCTCGAGCTCATGGCGCGCCTCGGGTTCCTCAAGCGCAACGAGCACTGGCTCAAAATGTACGAGCGGTTCGTCGATGACTGCGACCGCACCGGTCTCTGGCATCCGCACAAGGGCATGGCGAGTCCGAAAAGTACGACGCCGTGGGTCTGGTCGTCGTATCCGCTCGAGCCGGTGCACGGCGGCGACGAGCGCTGGTGCGACATCACGTTTCGCATCGGGTTGATTGCGCGACTGGTCGGACGTCCCGTCGACCTGATCTGATTGGCTCGGGTGCGGCGGTGATCCGCCGTACCCGAGGCCCTCGCTCCGACGGTCATGCCCCTCGAACGCCTTCCCCCCGAGCAGTGGTGGCCTGCGGGTCACTCGGCGATCGAGCGACGTCGAGTGACGCTTGCTGATGGCACCACGTTGCGGGTGCTGGTAGCGGGGCCATCGACGGGGCCCGCCGTGGTGCTTGTCCACGGCTGGGCGATCACTGCCTACCTCTGGCGTCACAACATCGAACCCCTCGCCCGTGCGGGGTACCACGTGTTCGCCTGTGATATGCCCGGGCACGGACTGAGCGATGCGCCACAGGAGAAGGGGAGCTACTCGCTCGCGGTGCAGACGCGGCGGCTGATCATGCTGTTCGATGCACTCGGGCTCGATTCCCCCAAGCTTGTGGCGCAGTCGATGGGAGGGCGGGTCGCGTTTGAAGTGGCGTTGACTGGCCGAGTGGAGCGACTGGTGCTGTTCGGCGCGGTGGGCTTCGGTCTCGTGCGCCCCGCGCGGGAACTGGTCCCCTTCATTCCCGATATCCGAGGCGACCTCCTCTCGATTTTCTTTCCACGGACTGCGGTGGAGCTCGTACAGCGCCGTGTGTACGGCACGATCGGCTGTTTCACGGATCGCGATGTCGATGAGTATTGGGCACCGTCGCAGTTCCCGGAGATTCTGCGCGCGCAGCTCCAGATGTTGCGCGAGTTCACCTGGACGCCGCTCGACCCAGCGGTTGTGGCGCGCTGCACGGTGCCGACGCTCGTGGTGTTCGGAACCCACGACCGCACCGTGCGCCCTGATACAACGCCAGCGCTGGTCGCGGCCATGCCACACGCGCGCCTCGAACTGATTGCGGGGGGTGGTCATGTGGTGATGGAAGAGGCTCCTGACCGGATCAACACACTCCTGATCGAGTTCCTCTCCGGCTGAGGGTATCGGACGTCCCGGAACGGTGTCTCCGCCTCCCATTCCAGCGGCGCCCCTCCCGCGGGATTACCTTTCGACAACTTGAAAAAAACCACGACTGCACCGCCCGAAGCGCTCCCAACTGAAGAGGAACGCGCCACGCTCGCCGCCGCTGAGGCCGCGACCGTCACTGTGACATTCGCCGATCTTGGACTCTCCGAGCCGATGCTCGAAGCGCTTCGAGATGCCGGATACAAGCATCCCACGCCGATTCAGGCGCAAGCCGTCCCGCTCGCGCTCAAGGGGCGCGACCTGATCGGCCTCGCGCAGACTGGCACCGGGAAGACCGCTGCCTTTACTATCCCGATTATCGAGCGACTCCTCGGTGGTCCGCACCGGACGCGCGCGCTCATTCTCACCCCCACGCGTGAGCTGTGCGTGCAGGTGGAGGAGAGCTTCGCGAAGTACGGCAAGCACTCCGGGCTCGATGTGATTCCGGTGTACGGCGGGGTCGGCTACGAGCCGCAGGTGAAGGCGCTCCGCGACGGCGTGGACGTGATTGTCGCGACGCCCGGACGCTTGCTGGATCATCTGGAGAAGCAAAATGTGGTACTCGACGAGGTCGAGGTGTTGGTGCTCGACGAAGCCGACCGCATGCTCGATATGGGGTTCGCGCCGCAGTTGAATCGCATTGTGGCGCAGATGCATTCGTATCGGCAGACGTTGCTCTTTAGTGCGACCATGCCGCCCGAGGTCGAGGCGTTGGCACGCAAGTATCTGCGTCGTCCGGTGGTGGTGCAGGTCGGGCGCCGCTCGGGTGCGGCGACCACGGTGCAACATTACGTGTATCCGTGCCCCAAGGAGAAGAAGAGCGCGTTGCTCGTTGAACTGCTCAAGCAGAAGGCGATGGACACGGTGCTGATCTTCACTCGCACCAAGCACGGCGCCGACAAGATCGTCCGGCATCTCGAGGACGCCGACATTGCGTCCACCGCAATGCACGCCGACAAGACGCAGGGCCAGCGCACGCAGGCCCTCGAGGACTTCAAGTCGGGGAAGGTGCGCGTGCTTGTCGCCACCGATATTGCGCAGCGCGGGCTCGACATCTCCGGTATCACGCACGTCATCAACTACGACGTGCCGCAGCAGGCCGAAGATTACGTGCACCGCATCGGACGTACCGGCCGCGCCGCCTCGACGGGGGACGCCTATACCTTCATGTGTGCCGACGAGATTGCGATGGTCAAGACGATCGAACGGGTCATCCAGCAGTCGATTCCGCGCGTGTCGGTGGTCGGCTACGATTTCGGAACCTGAGGGGGTGTAGCATCAGCGTTACCGCACCCGACCGAGGCGCGATACGGTAATAGTGTCCGCGAGATCTCGTCGCGTGACCGTGACGGTGGTATTGGCCGCGCCCCAGCCTTGGCCATTGGGCGCATAGTTGATGGAGTCGCGTGTGAGCGCCAGGGTGAGGCCGCGGGCGCCGAGGTCGCGGAAGAACAGGGTGTCGACACCGCTGACCACACGGATGCGGCCTCGAGCGGCATCGCCAACAAACGCCACGAGTTCGCCCCGTCGCACGGCTTGGTTCCGTGCGATGGTGAGCGCGGTTCGCACGTCGTACGTACCGGAACGCAGCGAGAGCCGTGACGAGAGCGCTGAGAATCGGGGCACCACGATTGCCGACGTCACCCCGATGATAGTGCAGGCGACCGCTAGCTCGGGGAGGGTTATGCCTCGGCGATGCTGGAATCTGACGTCGTGCATGGAGCCTCCCGTAGTGTGAGGGGGGGAGATACGTTCCGACACAAGCGATCGGCGCACCATTTGGTTGCGTGCGGTACCAGTTCCACGCGCCGCCCTCCGCGGCGCTCTTACCTCAGGAGCAGAGCATGATTCGTTGTGACGCGATGCAATCCTCCCGGTCGGCCGCGTGCCGAGCACTTCTGACGGCGGCTGTTGTGGTGGTCGGTGCGGCGTCGTGCAGCACGCCGCAATCGGAGGCCCTACGCACGCAGCAGGTCCTCGAGATTGGCGATGCGGTGAACGCGACCAAGAACGAAATATCCGAACTGCGCGGGACGCTCGATTCGCTGCGGGTGGTGGTCGCCAAGCAGGACACCACCATCGCGCGGCTCGCGAACGTCACGGGCGTGGTGGTGCTCAAGTAGGTGCCGCCAGGCGCGAGCGCTGGCGCCGGTACTTCTCCGCATATTGCAGCGACCGTCCGACCCCGATTATGCATATCAACATCGAATATTGCAGCGTCTGAAACTACGAACCCCGAGCTGTCGGTCTGGCAGCTGCGATTCGTGAGATTTATCCCGACATCGACGTGTCGATGGAACCGTCGCGCGGTGGCCGGTTCGAAGTCAGCGTCGATTCGGTCCTCATTTTCGAGAAATCGAAACTCGGACGCCATGCCAAGCCAGGGGAAGTGCTAGCGCTCGTAGAGGAGATCAGACAACGGTGAGGATCGCAATTTCTACCGGCGGTGGCGACGCCCCGGGACTCAACGCCGTCATTCGCGCCGCCGTGCTTTCGGCGCTTGATCGCGGCTGGCATGTGCTCGGCATCAAGCGTGGTTATGCCGGACTTCTCGGTGAAGAGGATGTCGTTCCGCTCACGCGCGATACGGTGCGGGGCATCGGGCATCTCGGAGGGACGATCCTTCACACGACGAACCGGGGCAACCCGTTCTCGTATCCCGTGCTCCAGCCCGACGGCTCGTACATCGAAATCAACCGCTCTGTGGAGTTGGTCGAGAACGCGCGGAACCTCGGGATCGACGCGATTATCGCGATCGGCGGTGACGGCTCGCTCGCGATTGCCCAGCAGTTGGGGAAGGTCGGGCTCCGGATGGTCTGCGTGCCGAAGACGATCGACAACGATGTGAGCGGCACGATCACGACATTCGGCTTTGACACGGCGGTCAACACCGCCATGGAAGCCATCGACAAGCTGCACACCACCGCCGAAAGCCACGATCGGGTGATCGTGATGGAGGTGATGGGGCGCAACGCCGGCTTTATTGCGTTGCATTCCGGCGTCTCAGGAGCAGCGCACGTGATCCTGATCCCGGAGATCCCCTACGACGTCGACGTGGTGTGTCGGTCGATCATGGCACGCGATGCGCGTGGGCGTCATTTCGCGATCGTGGTGGTCGCAGAAGGCGCCTTCGAGCGCGGTGGGAGCGAGTCCACGTTGGGGGTGTCACTCCCCGGGCAGGCCAAGCGTGTCGGTGGGGTCGCGGAACGGCTCGCCACGCAGATTCAGGAGCGGACCGGGAAAGAGTGCCGGTCGCTCGTGCTGGGGCACCTGCAGCGTGGCGGAATGCCCACGGGCTACGATCGCATGCTGGCGACCCGGTTCGGTTCGGCGGCTGTGCAGGCCGTGGAGGACGGAAAGTGGGGGCATATGGTGGCGCTGCAGTCCCCGGATATCGTGACGGTGCCGATCGAACAGGTACTCGGGCATCCGAAACGGGTGGATCCGACCCATGACGTCGTGCGAACCGCACGGCGGCTGGGCATCAGTTTCGGGGATCAGGGGTAGTACCGAATGCCACGGAAGCCCGGCAGATTGTGTTGGGTGGGGCCGTGGGGTCGTCCCCGGGTACGAACCGGGAAACCGAGGGGGGAGGTAGTCGTGTCGCGAGGATTCATGCCGTTGCAGCAGCTGGCGCCTATGATGGCGCTCCTGATAGCGCTCCCACTGGGAGCGCAGGATCGGGGCGTATCAGAACGGGAGCAGCCGCTCATCCCGCGGTCCGCGATGCCCCCAGCGGGGATGTGCCGTGTTTGGCTGAAGGATGTCGCGGCGTCGCAACAGCCCGCCCCGACCGATTGTGCTGCCGCGATTCGCGCTCGGCCTCAGGGTGCCTCGGTCCTCTTTGGCGGCGTGGTCAAGAACACACCGGTCGACGCGAACGCCAGCGGGCGCTCGCGAGCCGCACAGCCGGTGAATTTGTGGGAGCTCCCGACTGACCCGAATGCCCGCCAGCGGCTGTTGTCGCGACGCGCACTGCAGGAGCAGACCATGCGGGCTGCGCTGCAACCGCCGGACCGCGCAGTTACCGTGAAAATCGTGACGGAGTTGCCGCAGGCCAAGACACCGACGGGGCCCCAGGTCACCGTTCCGTCGCCAGGCACGAAGGTTCCCTGAGGGACCGGCCTCCGAGTCCCGTGTTACGCGATGTCCGCGACCCGTATCTCCCTCCCGATCACGACGCGTTCGTTGGATCGGGGGAGACTCGCCGTATCATCATCATCGCGCCCACGCGCGCGGCGTGCGAAACGATCGAGCTGGCCTTCGCCCTCGACATCGAGACGGTCTTGTGGAAAGCTCGCGGCGTAGAACTCCGCGCACTCGCCGAACGATTCCGCACCCATGACCTCGAAGCACCGATCACCGCGCCGCGCCGTGGCTTTGGGATCGTTGCAGGAACCGGAACGGGCAAGACGCTCAGCGTCAAACCGATCGCACAGGAATTGCTCGGCACCAAGGAACTGCGCGTTGGCGTCATCAATCGCGAGCGCGAAGCGACGCCCGAATCGCCGAGCTGGAATGTGGTGATTGTGACCACGGGGATCGCGCGGCGCTGGTTTCAGGACGGTGATATTCGCCGTCAAGACACGCTCGTGGTGGACGAAATCCACCAGACGAGCGCAGAACTTGAGCTCTGCCTTGCACTGGGTAAGCGCGTGGGCTGCCGCTTTATCTGGTTGTCGGCCACGGTCGATCCGGAATTTTATCGTCGGTATCTCGATGCTGACGCGGTGGTGGAATCGAGCGCCTTTGATCCGACAAAAGCGGCGACTGTTGAAGTGGTGCGCGCCAATCCGCAGCATTTCATTGACGACAAGTTCCTCGCGAAGGTTGTCAAGGAAAAGCGCGGGGTGGGGGTGTTCCTCCCCACGCGCGCGGGTGTCGAACAAGTGGCGGCGAGTGTGCAGGCGCGTTTCCGGGGAATCACTGCGCAGTTCTATCATGGCGGCGAACCCATTCGCGTGATTCGACCGTTCTTGGATGGCACGGTTGAGAAGCCCTATTTGCTCGCCATGACCGCAGCGGGCCAGAGTGCGCTCAATGTGCAGGGGCTCGACACGGTGGTGATCGATGACACGCGCTTTGCGAATGTGATTGATCGCGGCAAAAATGTATTGACGCGGGTGCATTTAGGCGCGAACGAGATTCTGCAGATGGCGGGGCGCGTGCACGGTCGCGTGGCGGGCGGTCGCGTCTTCATTTTGAGCGATCGCGATATCGCGTTCAGCACGCTGCGGCCAACGCCGCCGGAGTTCCAGCTGGCAGGTGACAGCGAGCGTGTGGCGCTCACCTGTGCGGATTTGGGCGTGCGTGCGGATGAGCTCGACCTGCCAGTACCGCTCGACAAGCTGTCGTACCGCAAGGCGATGTATCATCTGGAAGCGCGCGGCATTGTCGAGAATGGACGCCTGACCAAGTATGGCAAGGCCGTCGAGGCGATGCCGGTGGATCGTCCGTGGGCCGAGATGCTCGTGCATTGCGACGACACCATGCTGCCCTATGTGGCCGTGATGGCGGGCATTGAGTCGCTGCACCGGATGACGCGTGAAGATCGCGATCTGGCGGGACTCATGATCCGCGGGAGCGACAACCTCACCGCGTACAATGTGTACGCCGAGGCGTTCCATAAGTGTGGGTATGTGGGCGAGGTGTACGGGTTGTCGCGCCATCTGTTTGATGCCTCGCTGGAGCGGTGGGCGGAGCGTCGCGGCGTGCTGATGAAGAGCATGGAGGATGCCGCGCTCGCGATGGCGTCGATCTACCGCGCGGTGCGTCTGCCGTTGCCGGATGTGATGCCGATGGTGACCGAGTCAATCGAGCGGCAGTTTGTGGATCTGCTCGCGCGGTATCAGCCGTTTGACTTGGTGATTGACGAGCACACGGCGGACGGTCACGAAGCGCGGGTGAGCAAGACGAGTGTTGCGGGGACGTGGGGTGGGGTGAGCGGCACATTGCGCTACTTCGCCGACGCGTACGGGAACTCGCGGGCGGCGATTGAAGGGACGAACGTTCCGCAGCAGTTGATTCGGAAGTACGCCACCTCGAGCGCGGCAAAGCTGGTGTTTGACGCGCGGCACAAGAGCAATCCGCTCGCGATGGAGCGGCGGGTGGAGTATTTCGGCTTCGAGTTGCAGCGCGAGCGCGAGCCGCTGATGGATTTCCCTGCGGGAATGGAGGCCGACGCGCGGCGAGTGTTGGCCGAGGCGATGGCGCGCGAGGAGGCGCATCATGCAGCGGTGCAGCGCAATCGGCAGGGGATCGCCGAGGTGCGCGAGGCGTATCGCCGGAGCGGGGGGCGTACGCCGAAGATGGGGTTGGCGGAGCTCACGGCGTGGTACGAGTCGCAACTCGCGAATGTGACGACGATTCAGGGCTTCCGCGCGGCGCCGATGCGTTTCCGCGCCGATGATTTCGTGAGTGCCGCCGAACGTGCGGAGCTGAACAAGCTCCCGGGCGCCGCGGAGGTGCGGGAGCGCACCGTGCCGATGCACTACGAGGTCGAAGAGGTCGGCGACGGGAAGGTGCAGGGGGTGGTGCGACTTGTGCTCCCCGAGAAGGTGGCGCGTGGGCTGGTGTTTGAGGAGTTGCCGTTGCTCGATCGTCCGGCGCGTTTCACGATTACGCGCGGTGCGCGCGGGAATGTGAAGGCGAACAGCGTGGAGGAGATCCAGGACGCGCTGGACAAGCCGTTCACGGATGATGAGGTCAGGCGTGAGGAACGTCGTCCGGAGCGTGGTGGGCGTGGCGGGCCGGACAAGTCGCCGTGGGGGCGTGGTGGGTTCCGCGGTGATGCGCGCGGGGGCTTGCGCGATGGGCGCGGTGGCGGGAGAGATGACCGCGGCGGTTCGGCGCGCGGCGGTGGGCGCGACAAGGGCGGGTTCCGGCCCGGGTCACCGGCGGGGAAGGGGAAGCGGCGGGGGAAGTAGAGCTTCACCATTCGAAAATGGGGTTGCACATGCCTTCG
>Ga0209596_1001450_pt1 | contig 20453 bp, 25 predicted proteins | sample M_130807_MF_Meta_FD_187314 | JGI IMG/M metagenome (GOLD analysis project Ga0209596, IMG submission 187314) | Freshwater microbial communities from Lake Montjoie, Canada to study carbon cycling - M_130807_MF_MetaG (SPAdes) (version 2) | ecosystem: Environmental > Aquatic > Freshwater > Lake...
AAAGATATTATCAGTCATCAAAGGCATTTTAAAATTATTAATCATTATAAATTATTTTTCGTTATAGTAATCACCCCACTCAACTAATATAGTTGATTTTCCATCAGTTCTATTGTAAGCTTTTTTATAAGCCTCAAATATTTGTTCAGGCTCATCTAATCTGATAACCTCAACATTGGTTAGCATCTTTTTAAATGCTTCCGTATAATCTCCAACATGCTGCCATTGTGGATGTAGTGGTCTTTCTGACCCAATAGCTGTTCTTATAATTACTTTAGTTTTGTAATCTGAAATCATTGGTAATTTATCCAAATGATTTATTAATTGATTAACACCTAATAATAAGAAATTCCAACGAGGGTATATTGAAACGGGTACATATCCATTCATAGCCAATCCATTAGTAATACCCATTTGCATATCTTCATTAACAGGCATTTCCATTAATTTATCAGTACTAACATCTTTTAAAGTATTAGTCATACCAGTTCCAGCATATTCAACTGCTTGTCCAATAAAGATAGTATCATTTTGCTCACCCAACCACTCCATAGAGCGTTTTAATTCATCAAAATATTTCATATATAACTTTTAAAATTGTATTCTCACACCTGTTCCAGCATGTGGATATTTGTTTTCGTATTCGTAATAGATAATCTTATCCATACCATTTTTGTATGTAAGTTCATCTTGCTTCCAAGTTTTTAAAGTATCGGTACATACTGATTTATTATTATTTTCAATAACAAATGTAATTGGTAAATCGTAGTTTATAGCGTACTTATAATTCTCAGCAAAACATCCAGTTTCAGATGTCATATCTCCTACAAAACAATAAACATGTCCTTCTTTATTTTGTAATTTATTTGCTAAAGCAACTCCTGTTGCAACAGGTATATTACCAGTTACAATTGCTGATGAAAATACTTTATAATCTTTAAAATTCAAAGATATTGATTTACCTGCTTTAATCTCATCCAACAATAAATCAGATGGTACTCCTTTCAATAAACATTGATAGTGACTTCTCCAAGAACAAAATATCCAATCTTCTTCTTTTATGTTTTGGAATATCTCCAACATTTTTTCTTCGTTGTTGCTATACAAATGTACAGGTGCCTTCACTTCTTTGTTCATAAAAGCTTCACATACACTGTCCTCAAATTGTATTAAGCTTTCTTTTGTGTGATTTGTAATCATTTTTATTATTTTATAAATGTACTTCCGTTATAATTTGCTTTGTACCAATCACTTGTTTTTTTCATTCCTTGTAAAATGTTAGTAGTTGGTTTCCATCCTAACACTTGCTCAGCTTTTGTACAATCCAAAATTACAGTTGTTGGTATATTTGGTTTTGATGTGTTATATTCTAATGTAAGTGATTTATCATTAACAGCCATAATAGCATCTGCTAATTCTGCGATTGAATATGCTCTACCAGCACCGCAATTGAATAACTCATACTTAGTATCTTGCTTATCAATTATCTTTTCAACCATATCAATTAAATCATCAATGTAAACAATATCTCTCTTAGCTTCACCAGTTCCCCAAACCTCTAATGTGTTTTCTGAATTGATAATCTTATTGATGAATGCTGGTACTACATGACACTTATCTAAATCATATTTATCATAAGGCCCAAATACATTTGAGTGTCTAATTGCTGTGAATTTAGTTTCTCCTATTTGAGAATAAAAATCACACATATTTTCCAAATATACTTTAGTATTTCCAACACCATAATAGTTAGAATATATTCTATCAGCTGCTGACCAATCTTCTTCCGATTGTGCTACATCTTTTGATTGATACATTACCGTACAACTAAAGAATATAAGATGTTCAACTTTATTCAATACAGCCTCTCTAAATATCCAAGAGTTCATAACTGCATTATCAGTTACATGCAAATATGGACTGTTGATAACATCCTTTGCTCCGGTTGTAGTTGCTGCTGCCTGAACAATGATATCCTTTCCTTTCATTATTTCTTTAACAGCTGATTCATCTCTTAAATCAACTTTTATAAATTCCACGCCTTCAACAGGTTCGTATTTTTGTTCAGAAAAGTAAGTAGCAGTTATTTTATATTCAGGATTCTTTGAAAAGTGCTCAACACAATTTCTTCCAATAAAACCACTACCACCACATATAAGTAAATTTTTCATATTAATTGTTTATATAGTAAGCTATACCCACTTCCTTAGAGTGTTTAATTAAAGTTATATCCTTTCCAATTTCACTTAATACTTTTGGAGTACCATATCTTTCTGCATCTAAACAAGCATCATGAAATGCAACAATACCATTTTTCTTTACCAACTTAGAATAATTTTCCCAATCTAATTTCACATATTCGTAACTATGGTTACCATCAATAAAAACTGCATCAAATTCTCCAAAAGATTTAATTTTGTTAATAACAGACGCATCAATGGATGAACCATATACAAAATGCTCTTTATTTTGATTATGCAATAACTCTCTATTTGAATAGTTTGTTATATTTTTAATATCATACTCAACAGTTACAACTTCATCACAAATTAAACTTAAACAAAAATGAGTTGAACCAAAATGACCTAATCCAATTTGTAAAACTTTCTTAACATCATTCTCAATAAGTAACTTTAAAAAATCATAAAGTTCTTCTCTGATTTGCTGAATGATTTGTGGTTTACTATTAACAATATCTTCATTTGGGTCAATCCAAAGTTGCTTATATGTTTCGTAGTTATGTACTAAGTATTCACTACCTCTATGCTCTAACATAAGAAGTACATCATTAATCGTTTCATCGGTTGTTGAGTTCTTATGCTTTTCTTTAAAGTATGTATTAAACCAATTGTAGTATGCCATTATTTATTTGTTTTTAATTTTGTATCTTCACCATTGAAAGCATCATATCTTCCCATATGATTTGAGTTTTGTTGATACCACTCATATGTCTCTCTAATACCATCTTCCAATGAAACGGTAGAAACAAATCCAGTTGCTTTTAATCTATCAATGTTAGCAACTCTAGCATCATCGCCGGTTGGTTTAGTTGCATCTAATACAATATCCAATTGCTTACCAGAAACTTTAATAGTAGTTTCTACCACAGTTCTAATTGTAATTGCTTCACCATTGCCAACGTTTACAGGTTGTGCAACTTTATTAGCTACCATATGTATTGCTGCTCTAGCTACGTCTCTAGCGTGAATGATATCTCTCTTTGATAATCCAGTTCCCCACACATCAACTTGCGTATCTGCTTCTGAAACTTTCCTTACTAAAGATGGAATTAATGTAGAAGTTCTTAAATCAAAATTATCAAACTTACCATATATGTTTACAGGCTTAATGATAGAAATGTTTCTCTTACCAGTTTGTTGCTCATATGCATCAATTTGTACTTCCGCCATTCTTTTAGACCAGCCAGCAAACCAATCATTACGTGATGGCATTTGGTCCCATAATTTAGATTCTTCGAATATCTCAGCTGGTCCGTATGTACCAACAGTTGATGTGTACAATCCCCACTCCATAGTTTCAGAAGCGTTCATCGCTGTAATCATATTAGTATTCATCAAAATAAAGTTAGTGAAGAATGCGTAAGGCTTTTCTTTTACTAAGACAGGTGAACCTTTAATACCTGCTATATGGAATACATAATCTTGTCCTTTAACAGCTTCAAAACAATTGTTAATATCTCTCAAATCTGCGTTTATATAGTTTACGTTCCAATCCGATTCAAAATTGTTTTCATCTAACGATATTGAAGTTACCTCAGCTCCTTCTTTTACCAATAGTTCTACCAATTCTCTACCTACTAGTCCAGTTCCACCGGTTACTAATACTTTCTTTTCTTTAAATGTTATCATAGTTTTTGTTTTTCCAATTTATTAATGTTTTATCTTTTGTTTTTATAAACTCAAATATATTTTCTACCGAATATTTTTGAACTTGCTCATATGCAGCTTCAATCATTGGTATATAATTTTCAAAATTCTTATCAACATCATTTAAGATATCTTCTAATTCTGAGTTGTTTTCAAAATATATGAAATGCTTATTTGGTTCATAGAAATCTTCTATTAAATTCCAAGGGTCTTTTTTACAAAGTATTAAAGATTTACAAGTAGCAATTTCATGCGTTCTAACTTTAAATTGTGGTAATATACCATCACTTGCGTAAGAGTCCCAAATCTTAAGTTCATTTCCCTCATAACCCGGATTATATTGAATGCTTGGTGCTTTATATAATTTATTAAATGTAAGTGAACTTTTTGATTTACTAACTTCTTTTAATTTATCTTCAGTTGATATATTAACATGCGTACATTTGTTATATTCATATGGATGGTGTAACCAAGTGTTTTGCTGAGATGTAATGTATTTGTAAGGGAACTTACTAATAACATCAATTGCGCCGGCATGCTCATCTCCGTTTATAGAACCAAACCAAGAAGATACTGCATCATAGTTTCCAAATGAATCTAATGAATAGTTTGTGTATGGATATGGAATGTATATAAATTTCTCATAACCAAAATGTTTATTCATAAATGCACAAGTGAATGGACAGACACAATATACTTCAGTAAATTGCTCATATGCATCCATATAATAGTAATTTGGTTTTAATAAAAATTCACAAGGTGACCAATGTGCTAATAAAGCTTTTCTATTATAATCCATATATTCACCTAACATATAAGGTGCATCTATAAACTGAACTCCATTAAAGAATAAATCTTTGGAATTTTCATCAGATAGATTATCTAATATTTTTTGTATATATGGTATTATACCATATGGTGCATCTCCACCAAAGTTTTTAATTACCTTCATTATTCTATTACTTTGTTATTTTTGAAAACAGTGAATTCAGTTAAATCTCTATAACCATTTAATTCACCTTGGTCTGAATTGTGTATTGATAGGTTTTGAAACATTGCCAATCCATGTGCTGCTTGCTGTGGAGTCATATACATATTCCATCCCAAAAATGTAATATCATCATCTTTATAATATTTTTCACTTCTACCTTCGTAACGGGCTTTCTTAAACCAATCAGCTGCCTCAGCGTTATCAGTTAGAATCATACCACCTTTCCAAATTGGTAATATTTTTTTAATATGAAACGATAATCCCATAAACGTTCCGGGCATATACATATCTTTTGTTAATCTCTTAGCAGCATCCCAAATTGGATATGGCTTCAATTGATATGCACCTACCCAATGATTTGTTTCAGGTCTTTTATCAAATATAACTTCACCACCAGCGTGAATAATTGATTGTGGTACTGATAAATAGGTTTTAGATGGGATGGTTACCTCTTTAACTTTGTTGTATTTACAAATTAAAAATAGTGCATTAGTACAACTATCAATTGAAATAGCGTATGGTGCTCCCGTATAAGCTGCTATTTCTTCTTCAAACATTCGTACTACTTTGTACGGATTGTGTAACATTGGCATAATTAATTATTTTCTTCTTCTATGATTTCAATGCAAAGTATATTCTTATCATTAACCATTACTAATCTACCATCAGCTGTTTCAAACTTGGTAAATTGACCTTGCTTAATAGAATGTGTATCTACATTATTAAAAGTTCTTTTCTCACCACCTACAAAATGTAAGATTTGTGAAACGTATCTTCCTTTTTTTATAATTGAACTTTTTAAGTTTGTCATATTATTTTTTGAATATTATATAAGCTTCCGTAAATCCACAAGACTTAAATAAATTCATACTTGCCTCATTACCTATCTTAACCTTCCCTTCTGCAGTTGGCCATATTTTCATAGCTTCCTCAATCATAAACTTACCAACACCTTTTCCCTGATAATCAGGATGTGTACATACTCTTATATCATCTTCTATTACTCCCACATATCCTGCGGGCTTTCCATCAACTAAAGCAACACGATAACACGTATGATAAGTGTTCATATAACTTCTTTGTTGCTGTTCGGTAATAAAAGTAGTTGCTATAAAACCACTAATTACTCTTTCATCAATTCTTAGTTCTCTTACAAACTCCCAATACTCTTCGCTACATTTTACTAATTCCATATACATATTTTTTGAATGTCCTGTCCGCCTGTGTAATTCCAAAATGCTTTTAGGTAACCTCTTTCGGTTGGCATATTCATCATTGGAGTTAAACATGTTCCTATATCAACGTAAGAATTAGTTGGAAACTCTTTGAATAACTCGTATATTGCCAAATTAGAAAACGTTGAAGCTGAAAATAAGAATAGATGATTTTCAATGTTATTTTCTTTAATCCATATTTTAATTTCTTCAATTTTACCATAATCATTTATCATTGCGTTATATCCTACTCTAAAATCTTTTTTTATAAATGGTAACTTTGATGTATCTGCACTTTCGTGTCCAACAAATACACAATCCTTGCTATAAAAAATTGGAAGTGTATTCATTATGAATAATGGATAATTTCCATTAACCCATAAATTTGCCCAACTTAAGCTTTCATCATCACCACCATGTAAATTAATTTGCCAATCAAATGCTTCTTTACCAACACAACAACTGCAACTAATACCTTTGTAATAATTTGTTTGTCTATGCTTATAAGCCTCTACTAACTTTTGTTGATAGAATCCATGCTCCTTAGGGTCATAGTGTTTGAAATCAGCAGGTTGATAAAATCCTCCTTGCTTTTGCTCTCCAATTTGAATTAATCCATTATCTAAAACTAATTCTTTGTTTTGAAGAATATACAATTCACCATCTGAATATCTAGCAAATGCAAAGTGTTCATCTTTACGAATCATATCAGTAAACTTAGCAAAGTGCTCTCTAAAATTCTTCTGCATCTAATATCTTTTTAATGTGTTTTGCTGCGTACCCATCCCCATATGGTGAATCTTTACAAATATACGAATCTTTTTCCAAAGTAACAAATAAATCTTTTAATTTATCAGTAGTTTTACAAATATGCAAATGTCCGGTATAAATTGCTTCAGGTCTTTCGGTTACTTCTCTACAAACAATTACTTTCTTATTAAGGAAAGAAGCTTCTTCCTGTATTCCACCACTATCACTTATTACTAACTTACATTCTAATAGTATAGATATCAGTTCATCATGTGAAAGTGGTTCTACTACTTTAACGTTAGTTAGTAAATCTCTATGTTTTTGTACATTTGGATTTGGATGCATTGGAAGTATAAATTCTAACTCTGGATATTGTCCAGCTAAATCATTTACTTCTTTAAACCATTCGTGCATTATAGGATGGTTCTCTCTACGATGTAAAGTAACTAATACTTTGTTTCCGTATGTTGGTTCAGGTAACTCCACTAAGTTATCTAACACAGTGTTACCAACTAACCAAACATCACCTAAACATTTTTCTTCAAATATATTAACCATTGCCGTTTGAGTAGGTGCAAAGTTTACATCAGCTATACGAGCTATCATTTGTCTATAACCTTCCTCTGGGTATGGATGTTTTAAACTCTTACTTCTTAATCCTGCTTCTAAGTAATAAATTCTAAGTCCTCTATGATATGCCCCAATAGCACAAGCAAAAGCAGATGCGGTATCACCTTGAACCATAACACCTCTAAACTCACCTTCCGGTAAATCCAAACACCCCTTTACTACTTCATCTAATCTATTGAATAATTTACCTTCGGCAATAAATGCTTTGTAATCTACTTCTACTTCTTTAAGTAAGTCTTGATGTTGGCCTGTAAAGAATAATTTATATTCACTACGGTCCATTATTTTTATTAAAGGTTTTATCTTTAACCACTCCGGTCTAGTTCCGAAACATATTAATATGGGTAATTTATTTTTCATTTACTAATTTCCAGCCTTTTTGTCTTTGTTCGTTAAAATACTGATTCATCAATTGTTTGAATGGTACACCTTCATTACTTCTTTGATTTGATTCCCAAAGTGAGTTAGCATCACCACCATAAGTTCCACCCTTCAAACTTCCCCACATTTCCATATCAGAACGAGGATGTGGTGGTACGAATGTTTTTATTCCGGCATACTTTTGTAACATATATGAGAAGTGCATATCCTCACCACAGGTATTGTATTTAGGGTCTGGTAATTCTCTAACCATAATAGGTAACCATTCTTTCTTAAAGAACCAACTATGCCCCACTAAATCAACTTCAACAGTCCTATCGTTGTTACCTTGCTCCGGCCATCCAAATCTTAAGTAGTGTTCGTAGTATGAAGATTGTTGAGGTGGTAATGGATTTAGGTAAAGTAATCCTACAGTTCCTAATAATCCTTCTTTCTCTTTCATTGTGTTCATACAATTTTCTAACCATTTCTTACCAGGAATTGTATCATCATCAAATACACATACATACGGATTCTTAGCGTTCATAGCAAAGTAGAATCTTGCCCAAACTCCAAAGTTGTAATTACAATATGCAACAGGAACTTCTGTACCAATATCGTAATTAATCAAATCATTATCGCCGGGATTATTGTACCATACTAATATCTCATCCGGCGGTAATGTTTGATTTTTGAGAGCCTCTAATTGTTCATTCAGATTCTCTCCTCTTTTGTAACCATTTAATATAACTGTTATCATTTTAAATAATTTTTAATTCTTTTTGTCCAAACTTCTTGTGAAAAGAGTTCTTTATAATTTTCTTTTGCTACTTTAGAGCATTTATCATAAAACTCTTTATCTTCCTTTAACATAATTGCCATCTCTCTTGCACTTTCTAAATCGTGTACCATTACTGATGTAGATGGGTGGCATAGCATTTGTGTATCTACATCCATATTTCCAATACAAGGAATACCAAAGTATGCACAATTTATAGCGAATGTACCAGCTGCTACCGTTGGCATCATATGAATACCATATTTGAATGTTGATAATTCTGCCATCCATTCACACCACATCATTCTTGGTAAGTGATTTAAGTTATCCATACTATCTTCACCTACTCTCATAGCGTGCGATGTTTGAGCCCAAATAGGAACTTCAAAATTACCAGCTATAATATAACTTTCAAATCCACCATACCATCTTGCAAAGTTACCACCTATAATTGCTTTATCTTCTTTTGTAGGTATTATATCTTTTATTAGAGTATCAATCATTAAAGTACCAATAGGTTGGATTGTTTTGTTAGGAAATAACCCCTTATAATACATCACATCACTATCATTGTGTGTAAAGATTGTATCGCAAGATTGTAAAAAATTAAAGAAGTAAATTTGGTCTGCTACTTCATAATCATTGTACCACCAATGCGGTCCTTCTTGTACATAATGAACATTGTTATTACCTTGTTGTTTTATTTTACCAACTATATCTTCTCTAAGTAATTGTGAAACTGGATTAAGTCCATTTACCAATGTACTTCCTTCCGAACTTAAGAATGTTTTACCTTTTGGAAATATAACAAAGACATGGTCATATCCTTTTAACTCATCAATCATATGAATATTGAAATGGTCAGCATCCAATGCGTACATCCAAGCAAACTCCGTTCTCATATTTGGATGATTAGCTGGAACTTTACCCATAAATCCCATTTCAGTTAGGAAAGCTATTTTAGATTGTATCATAGTAATCGTTTTGCTTTTCTTGTCTTTCTATTTGTTTATGATGATATAAACAATATTGTTCTTCTGATGGTAATACTGAAAGTGTGTTATATCCAATAATTCTTTCATGCACTTTACCTTGCCATTCTATTTCAGATGTTCTTCTATATAGTCTTGTTTGATAATCAGGAAAATTAACCCATCCTGCATCAGTTACATTCCACTTCCATTTTTTAATATGTTCCGCTGTCAATCCTTCAACTGTATTAATTCTTGGTACAAAGAAAAGGTCTACATCTTTATTATATTCTATAAATTCATGTATATTTTGCATAAGATATTCGGATGGAATTTCATCAGCGTCAATTTGAAATATAAAAATACCTTTAGCATGGGTTTTTAAGTTATTTTTGTATGATGCAAAATCATTATTAAGTGGAAATCCAATAACTTTAATATTAGTATTATGCAATTGAGATATTATATTTAAATAATTTTTAATAGCATCTGTTGCGGAGTCCTCATCATATTGAATTAAAATTTCATCTTCTTTTTCAATTTTATCTTTTAAAAAATCTATTAATTTTGTAATTTCTTGAAGTTCGTTACAAACAGTAATTGCATATGTTATATTAATCATAGTATTTTTATTTGAATACAAATATACAAAATTTATATGAGTTTACCAAATATATCTTTGTATATGTATATATAGATATAAATATACAATTTTTATAGAAAGCATAAAAAAATGGGTAACTTTTTTAGAATTATCCATTTTATTTATTTTATATTAAGCTATTTTAATCCAAGTTGAACCATTATAATATACCAAATCCCCAGTACTAAGACCAAATGATGATGATACCGTCAATGTACCAATTGCTGGGGTTATGAATGCGGGTGGATTATTACCTGTCCACAAATTAGGCCTTAACCTAGTTGCTACATATATATCAGCAGAACCACTTAATGTTAATATACTAGTAGGTGTATCAAATGTAAGTGCAGGTTCAACAACTCCAGCGTTTGTAACTATACCATCATAAGTAATAATTCCATTATTAGATGTACCACTTAATGTAATAGAACCATTAGTTCCACTTATACCAGATGTTCCAGATGACCCAGATGTACCACCTGCTCCACTCAATCCAGTTCCGGAAGTGCCAGAAGTTCCTGATGTGCCAGATGTACCAAATGAACCAAGACCATTAGCCCCTGATGTTCCGTTTGTTCCAGAAGTGCCAGACGTTCCATCTGTTCCAATTCCTGCAGTACCACCTGCTCCACTTATTCCAGAAGTACCACTACTACCATTTATGCCAGACGTACCATTAGCGCCTGATGTTCCGGATGAACCACCCGTACCATTTATACCAGATGTCCCAGATCCATTAACACCAGATGACCCATTAACACCAGAAGTTCCTGCTGTTCCATTTGCGCCAGATGTTCCTGAAGTTCCACCACCACCAGATGTAGATGCATTTATTGTTATCCTTGCCACACCACTACCCATATCACTAACATCAACGGCAGAACCACTAAATGCTATTGTTGTGAAATTGGTTACGGAAGTTGGACCAAATCCACTACCTGCATAATTTCTTGCGGTTATTGATTGTCCAAATGAAGATGTTGGTACTAATCTTGTAACATTATTTGCACCACCAACCCAAGCATATCCACTTGCTAAAGAAGCTGATAGTGAACCTGTTAATTGTATATCGTTTGAAGTTGCATAAACATTACCGGCTACTTGTGCGAATATACCAGCACCAAACGATGATGTTGCTACTAATCTAGAAACATTTCCAATACCACCAACCCAAGCATATCCACTTGCTAAAGATGCGGTGAATGTACTTGATGCAGATACAGTACCTGTTATTGATAATATATTACTATTGAATGTTAAATTTGATTGTACGTTTGAAGTAGGTGCGTTAAATGTAATCACACCACCCAAAGTTGTACCACTTAAAGATAATGCTCCGCTTGTTCCAGAAGTTCCCGAAGTTCCAGACGTACCGGCTCCACTTGTTCCAGACGTACCTGCCGTACCAATACCGCTTGTTCCAGAAGTTCCTGATGTACCGGCTCCACTTGTACCAGAAGTTCCAGAAGAACCTGCCGAACCACTAGCTCCAGAAGTTCCCGATGAACCAAAGAATGTACCATTTGCTCCAGATGTACCAGCAGACCCAGATGTTCCAGAAGTTCCTGATGAGCCACTACTACCACTAGAACCACTTTCTCCAGAAGTTCCTGATGTGCCTCTAGTTCCAGAAGTTCCCGATGAGCCACTACTTCCGCTTGTGCCACTACTACCAGACGTTCCTGATGTTCCTGATGAACCAGATGTGCCACTGCTACCACTTGTACCAGATATTCCCGGTGCACCTACTGTATTTATATACCAAGTTCCCGTTTGAGAACCACTACCTGCTCCAATTGAATATGCTTCTGCAACAACTACACCAGTACCACTATCATAAGATGTTACTGTTACATACATAAAATTGCTTATATTATAAGCAACTACCATTTGTTGACCCACTGTCCAAGACAATCCAGTTCCTATTGTGAAAGTTTTAGTTCCACTTGCTGATATTGTTAAAGTTGTTGATGTAGCTTGAGATGTAAATAAATCTCCTTTTATTCCAGAAGTTCCTGATGTTCCTGATGTTCCTGAAGAGCCACCACTTCCCGCCGCTCCAGATGTGCCCGTTACACCAGATGTACCAGAAGTTCCAGATGAACCTGCTGATATTTGATTTTGTAAAAAATCTAGATTAGTATCCATTTCCAGTGCGGTTAATGGAGAACCTTTCGTAAGTCTTTTAACTAATGCCATAATCTATATTTTACTATTATAATTGTAATGTTATAACAGTAAATATATACGAATGGAAAAATAAACTATTTTTTTGTTTGTTCTACTGGCGGAGGTGCTGCAGGATCTGTGATTGGTTTTGGTAAGGGTTCTTTCTCTGCTATATCAGTCCTTTTAATTCCATATATTTTTTCAATTGCTTCTAATTTAAATTCGCACCAAGCTATTTGTTTGATATTTGGTAAAATATATGTTCTAAATGGAGATGGATTTCCCTTCATAATAGTTTTACCCTTTACGGATGACCCATATAATTTAGTACCTGCTTTATCTGCCTTTGGTGTAAGATTTTCCAACCATTTTAAATTATCAAAATCCGATTCCTTTAAATTTTTAAACATTATTGTTTTTAACCAACGAAAAAATTTATCAGGTTTTATTTCAGTAACTTTTAAGCAATAAACTTTTTTACGAAAAATACCCAACACAAAAATTAATACAGAATTTGAACCTCTAAATTGTTTGGCTTCACCATCAGCGTATTCATATGAAATAATTTTATAAAGTTTTCTTACTCTTATCCTTGATTTGGATGTGGCTATTTCTGATTGTATTAAAGGTTTATATAAAGCTGCGTATGGCATCTTATAATTTATTTAATTTAGGTATTTGCATCTTTGATGAATTTACCTTTGGAATATTAAATGGAACTAATTTTGGTTGTATCTTAACGTAGTGCTCCAACATTTGAGTAAATCTATCATTCATTTTATCTAATGTAAAATTATCCAATGTATTAGTTTTTAATCCTTCAGATTTATTACTATAAGTATCATAATTCTTATAAACATCGTATAACTTATTAGCTGCAGCTGAATAATTTGCTGTAAACCATTGTGCTTCTTTCATACAAAATTGGTCTGCTGCTGATTCATGTACTGGTGTTAAACTACCTTCTAATAATACTGCATTTTCTGCCGGTAAGAAATCCAATTGCCCACTCCAACCACTAGCTATAATTGGTTTACCTGTCAAAGTAAACTCAGCCATTGGTCTACCATATCCTTCTCCTTTAGTAAATGAAACCATTGCTTTAACTTTTGGATGATGATATAAATTACTCATATCAGTTTCTTCCATATCACCATGTATCAAATATACAGATGGGCACTTATCACCAAATGTTTTTAATACACCTTCTAATTTTTCTCTAGTTCCTTCTCTATCTATTACACTAAATCCAGCATGTGATGTTTTAACAATAAGACCAGGTCTTTTATCTTTTGGCATATATTGGAATACCGTAGCAAATGTTTTAATTGCCATACCAATATCTTTTCTATCTTGTCCCAAATCTCCCTTCAACCAATGTCCTACAATTAAGAAATTAAAATCTTCTTTTACATTCTCTAATACATCTTTACCACTTCCTTTGGAAAATATTTCAGTATCAACTCCTTCAAAAAGAACTTCAATTGGTTTTATTACTTTAATTTCACCAACTATTTGTCCACTTGCTTCATCTTTTTGTTGATATACAGTTCCACCAACATTTTGTTTTGTAAAATTAGATGGTACTATTATTAAATCCATATTATTACAGCCATCAATAAAATCCTTTGGACAAATTGTAGTTTCAACGCCGGCAGTTATACCAATATTATAACCACCCTTTGCACTAAACTCATTTGCTACTGATACCTGAATGAATACATCCGGCTTATCACTAACTTCGGTAATAACTCTTTCTAGCATCCATCTTCCAAAATCACTTTCACCATCAACATTATTTTGTGGAGTATTACCCCAACGTAGTGGTATAATTTTAATATCATACTTGTCCATTTTACGAAGTGACTTTAATAGGTCACGACTATGGTCCCCATATCCAGAACGAGTAAAACATGGGCTTTGAAATACTAATGTTGGTTTATTCATATTATAACTTATTTTATTTTAAAAACTTCAAATCTTTCTCTTGGTTTCCAATTTTCAAATGTTGATTCAATTCCATCAACTAATGTTTGGCACATATTTGTATGTGTTAATCCCATCTCTCCAATAAATGTTTCTCTACCTATCAATGCGTTTGCTTTACGAATATCTTTTGGTGTGTTGTACACTTTCTCAATTGCTTCCGCAACATCCTCTATATCAACTCTATCATCCCAAATATAAGGTGTAGGTACTGAACCCGCTAATGCTAATGCTCTACTCCAAACCGGCGTAACCCAAGGACCAGGTTTAGCTTTACCTTCCCACTTTCTCCACTCATGTAAAGAACCAATTTTAATATAATCTTCATGTGTTAATAACTTATCATCAACCTCAAATCCACATTGGTCTTGCAATCCACCAGTTACGTTTACAATGATTGGAGTTCCAGCCATTACTGATTCTGCAGTTGCTAATCCAAATCCTTCGTTGTTAGCAATGTTGATTGTTACATCTGCTATATTATAGATAAGATTTAATTCTTCTTGTGGTCTTCTCTTTTCTGAAAATATAATATTACATTCAGGTGCCATTACATCTATTACTGCAGGTAAATCAGTTCCATTCTCATCAACAGGTTGTGTATGCATTACTAAACAAACTTTCTCTGCTTTCTCTTTACCAATCTTATCACAAAACTTTTTAAATGCTACAATAACGTCTGCAGGTTGTTTTCTTCTGATATTACGATTACTCCAATATAGAACAAAATCGTATTCTTTACCACCTAAAATTTCTTTACGGAATTCGGCAGATACGTCTGTTGGCTTATACACATTTGTATTAATACCATGTGGTACATAACTTACTTGCCAATCTTTTTTAGGTTTCCAAGTTGGTTTTGTATCCAATGCTGATAGTCTTTTAATTATACCATATGTTTGCCTAGAGATACAACCAATCCAATCACAACTCTCATAGTAGTTACGATTATATAATGGGTCTGGTAAATCATCCCAAATTGCGTAGAATAATAAAGGAACATTTTGTCTAATTTCATGTTCTATATCATACAACCATGTCCAATAACGAGGGTCAGTAAAGTGTAAGATAGCATCAGGCTTTTCAGTATTTATTAATTGTCTAATCAAATCCGCGTTACCATAACCATTCCAAGGTAAAATCTTTACATTAGCATCAGCGACACCATATGATTTTTGAATATCTTCACTAACATCTAAAACCTTCCCAGCTTCAGGATGATTTATAGCTGCTCCCACCTGAAACCAATCGTATTTGTGTACTGTACCAAGTACTAATTCTTTTGACACAGTAGCGATACCACTTGCCATTCTTAAATCATCCGAAAGTAAAAGGATTTTCTTTTTTGCCATAACTTATTTTGTTTCTTAAAATTGTGAACCTGAAATTTGTAGTTTTAAGTATTCATTCATTTCTTCTCTAAATTCGATATCAGTTACATATCTCTCCACAGTTCTATTAACTAGCTTTTGAAGTGTAACATCGGATGTAAAAGAAACTTTTTTAAAACTTGAATATACATCTTTTAGTATTTTCACTGTTGTTAGTTTTGTGCTTTCTTCGTTCATTGTTATATATTTATATATATAAGTATAATGAAATAAAAAAAACATAAAATTTTATTTTGTAGCCTTTTTATCACATATTCCTCTATTCCCAAACTCACAATACTTGCAATTCTTTTTAGCTGCACCTGGCACTTTTGGATACTCCATATCTCTATGCTTTCCCTCATCATCAAATACTGCATTGATGAATCCCATAAACTCATCATATACTTTTGTAACTGATGGCGAACCATGAGCTGGAATGTGTTTTGATACATGTGGTACTGGAAATGCGGAGTCTTCCGGCAGCTTCCTACGAAGTATCTGATACTCCACTTTAATTTTGTTTAAAGGAATATTGAATAGTTCTGAATAATACTTTTTGTATAGGAGAATTTGAGAGTTCTTCATTTTATCAGCTTTTTGATACTGATTCCATCCCATAGTAGATGTCTTAAGGTCAATGATAATAATTTCATTAGATGCTAAATCTCTAATAGCAATATCTATGAATCCAATAAAATGTACGCCCTCTTTAATAGTGGCATTTAATGGAATCTCAATACCAACTAATTCAAATCCACTCTTTGAGTAAAATTTGTGCATATGCTTATCTAACCAAGCTAATATACGTCTACCATCACCATAAAATTCTTCTAATTGAATTTGAGTACAAGGAGTTCCTTCGCTCATTTTATCAGCTTCACTTTTGTAAGCTTCTCTCATTTTTTCTAATAAGAGTTTATCTTTATTAATTTCATCTGCTTGCTTTTTAGAAACACCATACATTACCGAAAGATAATGTTGGATAGTTTCGTGCATAGCAGTTCCAAAGATTGTATGAACATTAGATGAACTTTCACCTAATTTATCTATGTAGTTTAACTTATATTGATGCGGGCAGCTACTCCACATTGAGTACTGCGAAAATGATACTTTTGCCATTATGTTTATTTATGTAAAGATACGAAAATTATCCCAATAAACCAAATTAAACTTTGAGTTTTAATTTAGTAATTTGCTTTGGGTCAGTACCATAATTTTCTGCGATTTCCTTTATGTGCATTTTACCGCTTGTAGTTTCATAAAGGATTTTAAGATATTCTTCTGATTCGGTTTCTGATACCTCATAGAATTGTGCAACTAATTTTACAATCCAATCTTCATACTTTTCAGATGAAGCAGGTTTCATATACTTTAAGAATGCTCTTGTCTTTGGAATCAATCCTATCAAACATAAGTACATCGCTTTAGGCGGTGCCTCCTGAATGTAAGGTTGTATATCTGCAATTAGTTCTATCCACTCAGGTTTCATAGAAAGAAAACGGAGTATCATATAGTTACTCCATGTCTTTTTATCACTCTCATCAAGTGTGTCCCAATACTTTGGGTCCTTCTTATCACAAATTGCGTTTAGATGGTCAAATAATGTTTTAGCCATATTATGCTTCTTCTTCTACTTTTAAACCCGGAGGTAATAATTCATTTAATACTTCACCGCAATCTCCACAAAGGAATAACTCTACCGGTAATACTTCATCTTTTGGTTTTCCAGTTAATAACTTTGAAATCTTACGAAATCCAAACCCTTGTACGAAAATCTCGCCACCGCATTTTTTACATGCAATTGCTTCGGTTTTTTCTAAAGGTATTGGTTTTTCTTCTTGTCCTCCTATTGGTTGTCCACCTGCTCCTAAAATGTTTGCCATTATATAATATTTAAAATTTGAATTAATGTAGCTGCTGCGATAATTTCTTTATCAATTGCTACTGCTGATTTACTTACACCATCTCCTAATAAAAGAATGATGTTCGCTGTGTTCTCTCCACCATACTCATCTACCTTATCATATAGCATTGTATATAAATCGGTAAAGTCCGTAACTTTAGAATCAATAAGAGCCTGTCTTACTTTCATATACTTATTTCTCTTATCATCTTTTGAAGATAGGATATCAATAATTTTATTTCGGTAATCATTCTCTAATAGATTTTGTACATCTACTTTCAACTTACCTTTAATTGAATTCAATTGGCAAGTATTAATCACCTTACGAATATCAGGATAAGCTGCGTCAATAATTGGAACTAAATCCTTAACTTCAAATTCAATATCCTCATTCTTTAAGATTTTACTAATTTGCATAGCAACATCTTTTTTAGTTGGGGGTACAATTTGAAATGATTGACATCTACTTTGAATCGGGTCAATTACTTTCTCAACATAGTTACAAGTTAATATGAAACGGCAATGTGCTGAAAATGTTTCCATTAAGTTTCTTAAGATAGCTTGTGCGTTGTGAGTCATATAATCAAACTCATCTAATATGATAATCTTAAATGGCTTGAATCCCATAGAAGATGCAAAGTTAGTTACTTTATTTCTAACGGTATCAACATTGTTTTCCGAAGATGCGTTGATAATCATATAATCACATTCAATTGATTTTACAATTAACTTTGCTAATGTAGTTTTACCAGTTCCCGCTTTTCCGTACAAAAGTAAATGTGGAATTTCGCCTGTTTCTAAGTAACCTTCTACTTTTGATTTTAGATGTTCGTTACCTACATAATCAACAAGCTTCGTTGGGCGATACTTCTCTACCCATAAATTATTATTTACCTTTTCTTCCGTTTGTTCTATAAACATATTTTATTTTTTATTTTCCAGTTGAACCAAATCCACCATCACCTCTTTCAGTATCCGATAACTCAGCTACTTCATCAAACTCAATCGGAGGATATGGTATAATCATAATTTGTGCAATTCTATCACCTACTTTATATGCAAGTGAATCTAATCCATTTTCTTTTTTGAATGTAGCTTGTAGTTCACCTCTATACCCACTATCAATTACACCAACTGAATTTGATAATACTAATTCATATTTTCTAATTGATGAACGAGGAAATACTAATCCTACAAATCCGTTAGGAATTTCTATTGCTAAATCAGTACCATAACTTACATCAAATGTAGTATTGGATATAATTCTAGTTGCTACTAAATCCATTCCAGCATCCCCACCTTTTGCATATGATGGAATTACTGCATTTTGATTAAGCTTCTTTATTTGTACTTTCATTTTCTATATTTGTTTTTACTAATTCAGATTGTTGTGTTTGAAATTCTCTTAATTTTTTACCAGCATCAGTTAATTCTCTAGCAAATAATTTAAGCTTCTTACCACTATCTCTATTTGTAAAAGATATGTATGCATCTTTAGTATTTGATATTGTAAATGTTACTGTTGGTTCTTCATTTGTCATATCTTCGCTTGTCCATGCAAAAATTTGTGGTTCATCTTCATCAAATTGAAATACCCACTCGCATTGCTCTAATTTTTCAGATGGTGCCATTTTTACTTCACCAATTGGTTCTAATTTTTCTTCTTTTGTTTTTTTAGCCTTTGCCATAATTTTTGTTTTATTTTTATCTCCCTACTTCTGATAGGTATTTTGCTTTCATTTCTTCCCAACTAATTCCAATAGCATCTATGTAGAATAAGTGCTCTGGTTTAATTCTTCCTTCATCATGTAGTTTTGTATATCTACTGATTGCATGTTTCTTCCACCATTTGTTAATGTATTCAGTACCTTGTTTAAACTTATCTTTAAGTATTAATTTATCTTCGGTAATTTCATTTCTTAAAAACTCACTTCCATTCTCATACATCATAGCCATATAAACACCTCTTTTAAATCCGTGATGATATTGAGTTGCCTTAATACCACACTCTTTAAAAATTTGTCCTAATATCTTTTGTTTAATACCACTAACAGGTCCGTTAGCTTCATATCCCATATTAGCACCATTACGAGCTCTCTCATCCGATATATTATCTTTATACCATTGTGCTCTATTTTCCTTAATCCATTGATGCCAAGGGTCATAGAATTTATCATCCGGTTTTAAACTAATCTTACCAGCTGATTCACCTAATGTTTTAAATAAAGGAATACCATTATATTGTGAATGAATACCATACAAAGATGTTGTACCAACTGCAATCAAAACATTCTTATACTTCTCTTTCCAATATGCCCTAACCTCCGGCGTAGTTGTCATCATAGCGATTAACTTACCACCTAAAAAGTTATAACCTAATGGTTGAGTACATACAATAGTAGAAGCAATGGTAGTGTTATTTAACTTACCATCAACAAATTTATTATCCTTAGTCCAACCAATAAAGTTATCTCTAACTCCCATAGCGGTTACATCGGATGCTAATGAAATTTGTCCTAATAGTTTTCCACTTACTCTATCCTTTACATTAATCTTTACATTACGGCCAGGGTTTGCTGTAAAATCCATTGTATGAATCATACGTCTTACCGCTGCCCACTTAGTAGATTCCTTCGGGTCATCAATAATCTCAACGTAAGGTTCTAACGATTCAATTTCTTTTATCGTTAGCTCCTTATTGTTGATATCAGTTGGTTTCCATTGTAAATCATAATAAGATGCGATTTGGGATTTTGCTTGAATCATTGTAGGTTCTTGCAATTCAACCCACTTCTTAT
>Ga0209596_1001458_pt1 | contig 20392 bp, 9 predicted proteins | sample M_130807_MF_Meta_FD_187314 | JGI IMG/M metagenome (GOLD analysis project Ga0209596, IMG submission 187314) | Freshwater microbial communities from Lake Montjoie, Canada to study carbon cycling - M_130807_MF_MetaG (SPAdes) (version 2) | ecosystem: Environmental > Aquatic > Freshwater > Lake...
GCCGATGATGCGGAATTTGTAAAAACGATCGAGCGTGGCGTCGGCGTTCGTTGCGAAGTCAGGCAGCGTCGTGTCGCCGGTGTCCACGTAGCGCTCGATGGCCGCGGAGCCGCGGTATTCGGAAGCAATGGTGTCCGTATCCTCGTTCCATACGGCCTGATCCGCAGGGATCGAGGACTTGCGCTTCTTCAACGCCTGCACGCGCATGTGGACGGTGAAGGAATTCGACTTCGTGGTGACGCGGGAATAGATCTGGCCGTAAGGGACTTCGCGGGCGTTGTCGCCTGTGAGCGCGTAGTCCTTCCACCAGCCGTTGCGGACGGCGGCGAGGGTCGTGCCTTTTGGGACGAGTTGCATGTCGCAGATCTCGGAGGCGGCGCGGAACATCCCGCCCTTCGTCGGATCGTCGAAGCGCTCGTCGAATGCCTTGAGCGTCTCGGACACGTCCACCGGTTTGCGGAGGCTCGTGGGATAGATCTTTGGAAGGCCCAGTGGACTCGGAATGGCGGTGATGCGCACGGACTTCAGCACGCCGTGCAGGGCGGTCGCGCGGCGGATGTAGGTGAATGGCGCGAGCTGGTAGTTGAGGTTGATTTTTCCGGCGGTGGAACATGGCTCGCTGATCGCATAGGGCTCGACGATGGGCATGGTGAAGAAATCGAGGAATGCGTGGTCGGCCGGCTCGTTGGTGGACTTATTCGCAAAGCCGGGATGCTGGCTGCCTGCGGCGGGATTCGCGCAGAAAAGCAACGTGCGCCACGGTTGGACGGGGTTCATCGCGGAGCCGACGGGGAGCGAGCCGAAGATGACGGGGGAATGCACCTGGCGGTTTGGAGTGATGCTTACGGTGGCCCACGTCAACGATTCGTTGGTGGTGGAGCCGCCGAAGTCGTTGGGATTGTTCACGTAGCAGCCGTCCTCATGTTCCTTCGGCCCATTGTCCCAGTCGCCGGGTTTACCGTTGAGGAGCACGGCGGCCTTTGTGCCGCGCGCGGCGATCGGGTAGCCTCTGCTTCCCGCCGGTGTGCCGTCGCGGCCGTCGAAAAGATGCGTCCCGGAGATTTTTCCCTTGTTTTTGAGCGTCGCGGTATTGCCATCGCCATTGCGCAGGCTGTGGACGATCGCCGCCTCTAACTCAGAAAAATCGTAGCCGGGATCGAGTATCGGATCCGTCCCCACATGCCCGGTGTAGAAATCTGCAGGAACGACCTTTTGGGCGGCGACGATCCGCAGGTCGCCACCGGTGGGGCCGTTGGGATCCACCTGGAGGCTGCGGACGGTGTCCGCGGTGTTCACGAGGTTGAATTTTCCGGTGCCGATCCGGTTGTTGAAGTCCTTGTCCGTAGCCGTATCTGGTTTTCGCGGGAGCGGCCAGGTACCGGGCGGAAAGCGGAGATTGACGGTCTGCACAAGCGTGTCGGTAGTCGGTGCGGTCGCGTAGCCAGCGTGGATTTCCACGGTGACATCGCCGCCGCTGAAATCGAACGTCTCGTTTTGCGTCGGGTCGATCGGGATTTCGTCGCTGACAAACGGGTAGTCGAATTCCTCGTCAAGAGACGCCGCCGTGCCGGAGGGCCGGATCCACTTGGTCCCGTCCGTAGCCGTAGCCGGCGCTGTAAGCGTACGCGGGCGCGTCGGACGCGGCGGAACCAGACGCGGATCCCAATCCCCACCCCAGTAGCGGAACGCGGCAAAAATGCCCCCGTAGGCCGTGTTGCCGAATTTTCCGCTGTCGTAGCCGCAGCGCGAGGTGACGAGGTTCACGAGCTTGTTCCGAAAAACGCTCGATCCATTGTTAATCTTGAAATTCTCCAACCCCTTCACGACGTAGCGGACGAGTGGGCTCACGTACCACGACTGCGACGTGGGAGTGAAGGGCTGTAGTACGAGCACCACACGCATCTTGTCGGGGGTGGTGCTAGTTACGCTGGAGGCATCATAGAAAATGAGCGCCGCCTCCGTGATCGTGGGGAATCGCCCAAAGCCCTTTGTCCCCTCGCCCGGCGTGCCTGAAGGCGGGACGAGCGACACGACCTGGCTCTCGCCGCTCACAGACTCCTGTGACAAGCGTGGAGGTGCATATTCGTAGCCCGGGTCCAGATCGTTCGAGTAGGTATTCGTCCCCATGCGGATGAGGTCCACCATTTCCGTGAGGATCTGGTCGCGGGCAGCCGCCGGGTATTTCGTCGTCAGCTTGCCGCCGAGCCCTGGGATATCGTTCTCGGTGAGACGCTTGAGATAGGTGTAGAGTTCTTTGTTGCGCGGGATCTGCCAGTCGAGCGCCGGGCTCTGGCTGCTCGGTGGCTCGTAGCCGTACAGTGGCAACTGCTTGAAGGGCACGTCCTTATGAGTCAAGCGGTTGTTCACCTGCTCTCGCAGATAGATGCTGTACCGTTGAAAATAGTAAGGGAAGCCGTTCGCCGTGCCGCAGAAGGCGAGCAACTCGTCCTTCGCATTCCGCGCGCTGGCCGGATACCCCCCTGTTTTTCCGCGGTTCGGATCCAGCTTTTGCTGGAGTTGCCAGAGCATCAAGCGCGGCGTGTTGAACGCGGTCACCTCCGCGCAGCGCGCATTTGTCGTGAGGAAAAATTTCGCGCGCTGGATGTCCGCGGCAGGGAGCCGCCCCGCGGTGGGTCGCTCCAAGTAGGCAGGATCCGGCGCCTTGTCCGCGAAGGCCAACTCGTCCACACTCGCATAAAGCCGCTCGCGATCCACCGTGATGGCCGCCGGATTCGTTCTTTCGTCGGTGGCCACCGTCCCGCCCTTCGTGCCGCCGACGCTGATGCGGGGAACCATCGCGTAGTAATTTGAAAACGCCCCGTCGTAATTCGCCGCGGTGATCGTGTCGCCATTCGGAACCTGATAGTTGGGTAGATATCCGAACACGGGGCTCAGGCACGTCATCGCGGGATGGCCGGGATAGCGCTGGTATTCGCCTTTCACCGGCGTCCGATCGTCGAGCTCATTTTCGTAGAAATGATTGTCGTCTAAAAGCGGAGAATGAGGCGTTGGTACTAGAATCGTAGGTATCTCGGGGCCCACCGCCCACGCGCGATCCCAATATGTGCCCTCGCTGTTCACGTTGATGTTCAGTTTTGAAGTCTCGTCGTCCGTCCAGAATGCGATGCGCCCTGTGATCGGATTTTCCGCCGATGGTTTGTTCGGATCGCCGTTCGTCAGGCTCGCCCAATTTGCTTCCAAGCCTCCCCTCCCGATGCCGGTCGGCGAAGTGAGCCGTCCGTCGCGCAGCACGTAGATCCACTGCACCGGCATCGGCGCGGGATTTGCGGTGACGCCCGGCTTCGTCACCAGCGTGGGATCATAATCTTTCGAGAGCGTCGGACGTCCGCCCGACTGCGTTCCACCAAAGCCCGGCACATTTTTCAGATCGAATCCCTCCACGCCGTCCTGTGTCGCCGCCGTGCCTCCAGTGGGCGAGAGCCCCGAGGGATCGAGGATGGGATAGCTCGCCGTCACTTTCTCCGAGCTGCCCTTGAGCGTGATGCCGCCGTTCTTCGGATCGCTCACGAGCAGCGGCGCATTCAGGTCTGTGAAAAGCGCGGGCTGCGTGGCCCAGTTCGTCGGCACCTCGGTGGCGAGGTTCGCCGATGCGATCCACTCCGAGCCCGGTGCCGTGACCATCGTCGCCGAGGAATACAGCTTGAACGAGCGCCCCGGTTTTCCAGCCGAATCGTACGTGCGGATCATCCCTGGCTGCGTGGCAAAAGTCAGCCGTGCGCCGCTCCCCTTCGAGCTCGCCGACGTCGCGGGCACCTCCCAGCTTTGTGTCGCATCCGAGATTTGGCCGATGACGACATTTGCAGCCACATCCGCGAGTTGCTTCACGGCCATCCCTGATTCGTAGCCCGACACCTCGCGCCGCGCGCCCGTGGAGGAGGAGAAGAAACCCACGATGACTGTGGAGATGAGCAGTACAAAAGCGAGCACCAGGAGGAGCGCGACTGCCCGCTTGGAACCAGGCTTGATGGGGAAGGGGGTGGACATGCGATAAACGTCTCACACATAGCAGGCATTGGCAAGAATGCAGATGGAGGGAAGAAGGCGGCGGCGTGGTTGAAAGTGGGTTCATGGATTGAGGGCCAAAGGCCCTGGACAAGCCAGCCCAGGGCAAGCGAGGAACGAGCGCAGCCCTGGGCTGGGAACAATGCGGATCGAGCCCCAACGGGGCGGAACAACGCGCACCGGATTCAGGAATCTGTCTCGCCCCGTTGGGGCTTTGCCATTCTTCCCCCGGCAACCCAGGGCTGCGCTCCTGCGTCGCTTGCTGGGCTGGCTTGTTTCAGGCCTTTGGCCTGAGTCGCGCTGAACCCGGTTTCAATCACGCCCGAAAGCGGCGAACGTCCAACATCCGAGATTGAATGCTCCCGCTTTTCGCGCGAGACGGAGCGTGTGCCCGACGAAACCAGCAGCGCTCCATTCTTCCTGCTCGGCCCGACTGCCGTCGGAAAAAGCGCGCTCGCCGTGGAACTCGCGGAGCGCATCGGCGGCGAGATCATCGGCGCAGACGCATTCCAGATCTACGCGGGCCTCGATGTGCTCAGCGCGAAGCCGTCAGCGGAACTGCGCGCGCGCGTGCCGCATCACCTGATCGGCGAAGTGCCGCCCGGCGCGCAGTTCGACGTGGCGCAGTGGCTTGCCCGGGCGCGCGAGTGCATCGCAGAAATCACGTCGCGCCGCCGCGTGCCAGTCGTGTGCGGCGGCAGCGGCCTCTACGTCCGCGCGCTCACGCACGGCCTTGCACCGCTGCCGGGGGCGGATGCCACACTGCGCGCATCGCTGGAAAATGAGCCGCTGGCCGCGCTCGCAGAACGTCTGCGCTCTCTCGATCCCGCGACCACCGTGGACATGCGGAATCCACGCCGCGTCATCCGCGCGCTCGAGGTCTGCATCCTCACAGGCCGTCCGTTTTCCAGCTTCCGCACCGAGTGGGCCGGGGCAGCCGCGCCGCACGGAGTCATCCTCTCGCGCCAGCGCGACGAACTCCACGCCGCCATCGCGGCGCGGACCGCCGCGATGTTTTCCTCAGGCGTCGTCGAGGAAGTCGCGCGCACCGCCGTGGTCGGCCTCACCGCCTCGCAGATGCTCGGCCTCGCCGAAATCCGCGGGCACATCGCCGGACGCATCACGCGCGAGCAATGCATCGCGGCGATCGCCCTTGCCACACGCCAGTATGCGAAACGCCAGCTCACATGGTTCCGACGCGAGCGCGCATTCCGGTGGATCGATCTTTCGACGACACCGGATCCGATCGCGGAGTTGATGGGTGAATTCGGCGCGCGCGCCTAAAAAACAAACGGCACGCCGAGCTTCGCAAACGTCTCGCGCTGGTCCTTCAGCCACTTGTCGCCGAGCCGGCGGAAGCCTCCGCCCGCACGGTATTCCGCGAGGAACGCGTTCACGTGCGCCTTCATCGCGATGTCGCCCTTTCTCATCGCGACCGCCCACGCTTCCTCGCGGAACGGCTTCAGCATCGCCCGCGTCGTGTCGGGATTCGCCTGCCAGTTTCGCAGCGTGGACATCTGGTCGTAGATGAATGCGTCCGCCTTTCCCTGTGTGACCTCGAGCACGCATGCCGTCTCCTTTTCGAGATCGAGCAGCGCCGCCTTTTTCAAGTTCGCCTTCGCCCAATGCTGCCCCGTCGTGCCGCGCACGACGGCGATCTTTTTCCCGTCTATGTCGAGATCCGCGATGCCGTTCACGTCGCCCTTTGCCCCGACGAGCAGGCAAAGCCCCGTGCGCACGTACGGATCGGAAAATTCGACATTGCGCCCGCCTTCCTCCGTCGCGGTCATGGACGAGATGATCACATCAATCCGTCCTGTCTGAAGCGCGACGACGAGCCCGCTGAACGGCATGTTTTCCAGTTCGACCTTGCGCTTGAGATGTTCGCCGAGCGCACGCGCGAGATCCACGCTCACGCCTGCGGGTTCGCCTTTCGTGTCACGCATCTCGAAAGGCGGATAGCTCATGTCCATGCCGACGCGCAGCGGCTTCGGTCCGGATTTTTCGCACGCGGAAAAGATGAAGCTCAGCAGCAGGAGGAGGAGCAGTCGGGGTGACATGCGCTTCCGTTGCCGGAAAATTCGCGTGGGGCAAAGCACGGAATGTGTCCGTGCGGGGCAGGCCCTGCGGATACGATTGTCCGCGCTACGCCATCACTGCGTTGCGAGCGGGTCGCGCAGCTCGAACGCCTTTTTCCACCCGAGCCTCTCGGTGACCTGCATGGGAAACGACCACGCGGACTTTTCCGGGGCGTAGATTCGCACGCGGCTGCGCTCCGCCGCCATCGCCACGGCCTGCGGCAGGTCGAGGAACTTGAGCACATTCAGATACACCGGGCCGATCTCGTGCGATGCGGGCATGCGGTGCAGATCGAGCCGCGTGATGTTGTCCTCGAAAAGCGATGCATAGAGCGTGTTGCCCGCCATCGTGCGCTGCGAGTGGAGCCAGAGCGGTGCCTTGGCATACGGCGTTGCGCGCAATGCCGCGATGGCCCGGCGGATGTCCCACACCTGCATCGCGTCGAGCGTCTGGCCGACGAGGTAAAAGCGGCGCAGGCGCTGCGTCTGCTGCTTGTCCGAGCCGCTCCACGCGTTCGGGCCGATGCCGCGTGGGCACACGTAGGCCATCGCCCACTTCGAGTCTTCGAACATCTTCTTCTCGTCGGCAAATCCGTGCCCGTCCGCGCCCGCGCGATCCGCGGGCGCAAACAGCTTCGGAAAATTCCCCGCCATCATGTGCCGGAAATCCTGCCACGCGTTTTCATCGAGCACGTTGAGCGCGACGAGTTCGAGTTCCGCCGGCTTCAGGTCCGCGCTGTGTGCGAGATAGAGCCGCAGCGACCACGGGGCCTTCGGCGTGAAATCCCACGCATGCAGGACCACGCCGTCGTGCGTGACGGTGCCCGCGTCGCGCAGATCGAGATCGGGTGCTGTGGCAGGCCAGCCGGCGAAACATTTTTCACGCAGCGCGGTCATCCATCCGTCGCGCAGCTTCGCCCACTGTTCCGCGTCGGCGGGCACCGCGGGCGCGCGCGCCGCGGGGACGAACGAGGTGTCTATCGTCGTGTTTTTCTCGTCGGAGGGCAGCGCGGAAAAGACGCGGAGCTGCTCGGGCTGGAGGCGCTTCGTCGCGCCCTCGTCGAGCACGGCCATCGGGTCCGCATTTTTCAGCCAGCGCTCGAACCAATGGAACGCGCCCTCATTCAGCGGCTGCACGTCCGTGTGCGGCCCCTCGGCGATTTGCAGTCCAATCTTCGCCTCCGCGCCGAGCGCGCGGTAGATGCGGCGCGTGCTGTTGTAGATCGAGACGACGCCATCGAGCGGAAAAATCGTGTCCTTGTCCGTGTTGCAGATCAGCAGCGGACGCGGCGCGACGAGCGCGGCGACCTTGTCGTAATCCCATCGGTAGGTGTTCACCATGAACATGCAGTCGCAGTGCCCCTCGACGGTGCCGTCCACGACGTGATTGTGCAGCGTCGTGATGCCCGCCGTCGGCGCGGCGACCTTCACACGATCATCGAGCGCCGCGATGTACCACGAATACGCGCCGCCGCCGCTGCGTCCCGTCACGCCGATGCGCTCCGGATCCACATCGGGCCGCGACACGAGGTAGTCGAGCCCGCGGATGCCGAACCACGTCTCGATCCCCGCCGGAGTGTAGCCGCGCGAAAACCACCACCAGCGTCCCTTTGAATACGTGCCGTGATGCTCGCCGCGAATCTCGCCGAGCTCGACCGTATCAATCGTGAGGCACACGTAGCCATGCCGTGCGAACCATTCGCCGTGGTGCTGGTAGCCCGTCTTGTTGCCGAGCGTCACGCCGTCCTTCACCACGACGGCGTGGCCGCTCACATAGAGGATCGCGGGCAGCCGGCCCTCGGATTTTTCCGGGCGGTAAAGATTCGCCGTCACATAGAGTCCGGGCGACGCCTGGTAGTGCAGGTTCTCGACGATGAAGCCGTCGCCCTTTACCTCGCCGGTCTTCGTGACTTTCAGCGGCGTGCGCTCCGGCATCGGGTCGAGGCCGAGCATCTCCGCGAGCTGCCGCTTCATCACCGCGCGCGTCTTTTCCCACTGCTCAGCCGACGTCGGTTCCGCGAGCGGATTGCTGTCAATGTTCGCGACCTCGCGTGCAAAGGAATCCGCGAGCGTGCGGTTCGCGCGAGTCGTCGTCTGCGGCTCTGCGGCGGAGGCAACCGCGACGGCGAACAGAAAGATGAGCACCCGCGAAATGCGTGAAAATGCGACATGAAAAAATCGGCTGTGAGTGTTCATGGAGATTGTTGTGTTGCCGCGTTGTTGCGTCCTGTGCGTGTTACGTGCTGTGGTCGAGGTGCTGTGCGCCAACGGCGCAAACCATACCAGCCTGGGGCAACGCCCCAGGTTCCGAGACAAAAAACGCCGAGGGCTGAAAGCCCGATCCACTCCGAAAGGATGCACCAATGAGGCCGGGCTTTCAGCCCTTTGTCCTGGCATTACGCCCCTCCTGGGGCGTTGCCACAGGCTGGTATGAGGACGGGCCTTTGGCCCTACCGAGACAGATGCTGAGAACGCCGATTTCATTCGTCATCCATCACCCCTCATTTGCCCATAGTCACTTCCTCGTCGAGAGATACTCGACCACGTCGCGGAGTTCCTGGCGGGTGATCTGGTCGCGGAGGATCTCCGGCATCGGCGACGGTGCGCTCGTGCGGGTCTTTACGTTTTTCACGGCGACATTGACGGTTTGCGGCTTGCCCGCACCGTCCACGGTCTCGACCTGGATCTGCTCCTTTGTCTCGTTCAGCAGGCGGCCGACGACGGTCGTCTTGTCCGCGAGTTCGAGCACGACGATCTGGAATCCTTCGGAGATCTTCTTGTTCGGGAAGATGATGCTCTCGAGGATGTATTCGCGATCCTTCGTCGCACCGATCTTCGAGAGATCCGGCCCCACGAGGCTGTCGCCGCCCTCGCACTTGTGGCACTTGAAGCACTGCGCGGTCGCGTGCTCGCGGAAGATCTTCTTCCCGCGATCAGGATCGCCGCCCGCGATCGAGAGGCGGAAATTTGCGAGCGGATCGTCCTTCGGCAGTGCGTCCGTCCATTGCTTCACGCGGCCGGAGAGGCCGGGGCGCTTCTTCGCCGCGTCATACACATCGAGCTGCACCTCGGGCGCGATCTTGCCGGCTATGAGATTGTCCATCAGCCCCGCGAGCAGCTTCTCCGCCTCCGGCGTCTTGCTCTCTGCGAGCGCGGCGACGGCGCCCTGCTTTTCCGTCACCGGCGCATTCGATGAGAGCACATCGCTGACCGTGGTGAGCGCCGCCACCGGATCGGATGCGACGAGCGCCTTCAGTCCCTCGGCGCGCAGCTTTGGATCGCGATCGGTGAGCGCTTCCTTTGCGGCCTTCGCGAGATTCGGATCCTTCAGCAACGCAAGCGCGTGCAGCGATTCCGTGCGCGCGGCCTTGCCCGCCTTGCCATTCGCGACGAGCGCGAGCAGCGCATCGCCGCTGCCACGCAGGCTGAGCTTCGCCGTTGCCACTGCCGCGCTCTCCTGCACGCTGCCGGGCGCACTGGAAAGAATCCCGGCGGTGGCCGGTGTGAGCGCCGCCGTCGCGTCGGCATTTGGGCGCTGCGGGAGCGGACGCCAGAGGTAGAGCAGGCGGTCCTTCGGGTCGGGATTTGCCCACGCGGCGAGCGCGATGAGCGCCTCCTTGCGGCCCACTTCGTTCGCCGAATTGTCCGCGGCAAAAGCCGTGAGCGCCTTCGCGTTCGCCGCCTGGCCGAGCCGGTAGTGAGCGTTCACGATGCGGAGCAAAATGTTGTGGTTCGCGATTTTCTTTTCGCTGATGAGAGCCGCGAGCGCGGGCATTGCCTCGGGGATCGGAACATCATGCACCGCACGCGCCGCTTCGAGCACCACGGACTGATCGGCGTCCTTCAAAAACGCCGCGACCTGCGGACTCTTCTGCCTCCGCAATGCGACGACCGCCGCACCGCGCACCGCTGCGCTCGGGTCCTTTGCACGCGCGGCGAGCGCCGCCGCATCCGCGCAGCCTGCGAGGCCCATGATGCCTGCGTGACGCAGGATCGGATCCTTGTCCTCATTCTCCGCGAGCATGGCGAAGAGCGGATCGGCCGCCGCTTTGTGGCCCGTCTTCGAGAGCGCGATGCCCGCGTAGAAACGCGCCCGCGGATGCGCATCCTTCAGCAGCGCGACGAGCTTGTCATTCGCACCCTTGAAGCTGCGGTCGCCGAGCACGCGCGCGGCCTGCGCGCGGACTTCGGCGTCCTTGTCATCGAGCAGCGCCACGACGGTCGCGAGCACATGCGGCTGCTGCTTTGCGAACTGGCCGAGGCCCCACACACCATGAATGCGCGCGAGCGTCGTCTGGCCGGATTTTGCCGCGCGGGTGAGCGTGTCCGCGTCGCCTTTTGTCGCGAGTTGAAATTGCGCCGCCTGCCGCACGCGCTGGTCGTCGTTCGCCAGCAGATTCTCGAGTTCTGTCGCAGAGCGCGCGATCATTCCCTCGGCGAGCAGCTTCTTCACCTCGGCCTGTTTCGCGGTGTCCGCATCGGGCGCGGTGAATTTGAAAATGCGCCCCTTGTCCACGCCGCTCCAGCTCTCCACCCAGTCGAGCACGTAGAGCGCGCCGTCGGTGCCGAATTCCACATCCGTCGTCAGCACGCCCTTCACAAAATCGCGCCGATCCTTCACCTTGAAAGTCGAGCCTGCCGGCTCCAGCGCAATCTCATGCACCACGCTCGCGCCCGCGCCGCCGCGGAAATCGCTGAGGTAAAAGCGGCCCGCATATTTTTTCGAGAGCCCCGTGCCGGGATTGTAGGTGAGCCCGCTCGGGCCGTTGCTGAGGTTCGCGACGGGCGGCACGATGTAGCGCGCCTTGCGGCCTTCCTTGTCGTCCCACAGCAGCTCGCGATTCCACGGGCCGCGGTCCTCCATGTACTGGAAAGACATCCTCCATCCGCTGTCGCCGCCCTCGACGATCTGCGCGAAGCGCGCCTTGTCGCCGCTGTCCGAATTGTTGTCGCCGGTGAAAAGATTCCCGAACTCATCGAACGCCAGCTCCTGCGGATTGCGCACGCCGGTCGCGAAGACCTCGAAGTCCGTGCCGTCGGGATTGCAGCGCAGGATCGCGCCCGTGTCGCTCACTTCAAACTGCTTGCCCTCCTTGCTCTTCACGTTTAGCCCGCGATCGCCGATGCTCCAGTAGAGTTTCCCGTCGGGCCCGAAGCGCAGCCCGTGCATGTCGTGCCCGCGGAATGCAAACTTCACGCCGAAGCCCGAGAGCAGCTTCTCCTGCTTGTCGGATTTGCCGTCGCCGTTCGAGTCCGTGAAATGCCAGAGGTTCGGGATGCACGTCCACCACACCTCGTTGCCACGCGCGAGGATGCCTGCGCCCGTTCCGTCGAGCGCGTCGCGGAAACCGTCGGCGAAGATCGTGCTCTTGTCCGCGTGCCCCGTGCCCTTCGAGTCTTCGAGCACCACGATCCGCTCCTCGTAAGTTTCAAAGGCCTCCGCGAACTTCTTCGGGTCGGGGTAAAACTTGTGCATCATCGCGAGCCGCTCGTCGGTCGAGCGCGAGGCGATGTCGGCGTCGAGCCAGTTCATGTGGCCGCGGTTGTCCACGACGCCGCCCGCGACCGGCTTGCCGTTCACGTTGCGTCCCTCCTGCCGGTAGCTCTCCGCGATGAACCACCGCCCGCGCTCATCCGTCGCAAACGACACGGGATTCGCGAGCATCGGCTCATTCGCCCACAGTTCGACTTTCATCCCCGCGTCGAACTTCATCGTCTTGATCGCATTCGCCCCGTCCTTCGCGCCGGCCTCCGCCTTCCCGTCGCCATGCGCAACGGGCGCAGCGGCAGGTGCGGCAGGTGCGGCAGCAGGCGCGGAAAAAATGGGGGCCGTGCTTGTCAGCAGCGCGGCGATGGAAATGCAGAGCGGTCGTGTCATTTTGGGAAAAGAGTCGTGACCATATAGAGTGGGGCCGGGTGCGCCAGCTTAGACGAAGCTCGGTGACGGTATTGTCAAATCGCCGCGCGCTTGGGGTGCGGACGGGCGGCGGCAGCATGAATCGGGGAGCACAGGCGTCCCGCCTGTGCTCCCCGACGCAAGGGGCGTCCGCCTTATCGCCCCGTGCTGCCCAAGAAGCGAATCACCATTAGACTACTGCTTCATCAATTCCTGCACGTCGCGCATCTGCCCGGCGTAGGCGGTGACGATGCGCCAGCCGATGTAGCAGATGACGCCGATGTAAATCAGCCGGGGCCCCCATTCGGAGATGGTCTCCAGACGGCGCATGGCTGCGGTGCGGCAGTCTTCCCCGAGGCGCTGAAGCTCGTGATCGAGTTCGCCGGTTTGCTCACCGACTGCGAAGGCGCGGATGAATAATGCGGGAAATGCGCGCGTCTTTTCCAATGCAGGGCCGACCTGCCCGCCTGCACGGACAGCGGGCATCGCGCTGGTGACGGCTTCGCGGAGGATCGCGCTGCCGCTCGCGGCGCCAGACATTTCCAGGCCGGTGAGGATGTTCACACCGGCATCGAGCTGCATGTGGTAGGCGGAGCAGAACCGTGCGAGCGCGAAGTCCCGGCGCAGCTTTCCGAACACCGGCACGGCGCGCAGCAGGCGGTCGGGTGCCGCGCCATTTTCCGCGGCGGTGAGGAGTACGCCGAGGATCGCGCCGATGGCGAAAATGCACAGCCAGAGTCCGCCGATGGCGAGGCCGACGGCTTTCAGGAACGGGACGAGGCCGCCATTTTCCTGGATGAGGATCGGCAGCGGCAGGACGAGCAGCGCGAAGTGGATGACGAAGGCCGGGTAGGCGAGCCGTGCGCGGATGCGCGAGCGCGCGGCGGCGATGGCGGCGTGGTATTGCGAGGCGTGTTCGAGACCGGTGTCGAGCCGGCCCGCGCGGTCGGTGGCGGCGAGGACGCACGCTTCCAGCGGCGAGATGAGCGGCGTGCCGGCGACCAGCGAGTCGCCGACGGATGCGCCGCGATCGAGCGCGTCGCGGATGCGCAGCAGCGATGAGCGGACCTGTCCGTGGCTGAGCTGCGCGAGGGTGGCGATGGCTTTCGAAAAAGGCGTGCCGGAGCGCACAAGGCGGCTGAGTTCATGAAAGAGGCGGGCCTTTTCGCTGGGGTGCATCGCGCGACGATGCGCGGTTGGCGGCGCAAGGCAAGCGGCGGCGGGCCAGTGCTCAGTGCTCAGTAGTCGTGCAGTTCGAGTCTGAGCACTGAGCACTGAGAACTGAGCACTGAGCACTTTTCCCTCCACGCGGCTCTCCGGGCAAACTCAGTCCACCCCGCGGCAACTCTCGGGTTGCGCGGCGGCTGGGATTTGCGAAGGTGTCCGTCCATTTCATGTTGGATTTGCCGAGACAGAAAAAGCGCTGGTTCCTCCGGTGGTGGTTCACCATTCCGTTCTGCACGCTGCTGATCATCGCGATCGTGGCCACCGTGATTTTTTACAAGGTGAAGTGGGAATACGAGGCGCAGGCGCGGCAGTTCGACTACACGCGGCTGACTGCGATGGAGTCCGCGAGCGTCGTGCTGGACCGGCGCGGTGCGCTGCTTGGCAAGATTTTCACACAGAACCGCGACCAGGTGGATCTCACGCATCTCGCGCTGACGCTTCGGGAGGCGGTGATCTCGGCGGAGGACGCGCGCTTCTACGAGCACACGGGTGTGGACGTGAAGGGCGTGGTGCGCGCGGTGTATGAAAACTGGCGCTCCGGCAAGGACAAGCAGGGCGCTAGCACGCTCACGCAGCAGCTCGCGCGGAACACTTTCCCCGAGCAGCTCCCGCCGAATGACCGCTCGAAGGAGCGCAAGCTGCGCGAGATGTTCGTGGCGCGGGAGATCGAGAAGCATTGCTCGAAGGATCATATCCTCGAGCTTTACCTGAACCGCGTTTATTTCGGGAACGGCTTCTTCGGCGCGCAGTCGGCGGCGAAGGGTTACTTCGGAAAAAATGCGTCGGAGGTGGATTTCGGCGAGGCGGCGATGCTGTGCGGATTGTTGCGCAGCCCGGACAAGCTCTCGCCGTGGCGGGACTACACCGCGTGCATTGGGGAGCGGAACCGCGTGCTGAACCGGATGCTGGAGCTGAAGCGGATCACGCGGGAGCAATACGACATTGCGTTCAAGACGGAGCCGGTGCTGAAGAACAAGCATCCGGTGCATCAGGAAAATTACCCCGCCGACCTCGTGTACCAGCAGGTGCTGAAAATCGTGGGCCGCGACCGTGCGACGAGCGAGGGGCTGCGCATTTTCACAACGATTGATTCCGCGCTGCAAAAGAAGGCGGAGGAGTCGCTGCGCACGGAGTTGAACTCCGTCGAGCAGCATCCTGATTTTCAGCCACAGGATCCGAATGCGAAGCGGCAGACGCTCGCCGATTACACACGCATCTACGAAGCGGCGAACAAGCAACCGCTCGACGCGGAGGGCAAGCGCATCAATCCCGAGTACCTGCAGGGCGCGGTGGTCATGCTCGAAAACAAGACCGGCGGTATTCTCGCGATGGTCGGAGGACGCGACTTTGCGCACAGCGAGCTGAACCGCACGCGGCAGGTGCAGCTCCCGCCCGGCACCGCATTCAAACCGCTCGTGTATGCGGCGGCGTTTGAGAAGGGGATGTTCCCCGGCACGACGATCGAGGATGCCGTGATGGACAATACGAAGGTGATGATCGGTGGCACGACGGGAATCCTCGGCGAGTGGGGGCCGGAGCGTGCGGACAACCGTTTCGAGGGAACGATCTCGGCGCGCACCGCGCTCGTGAAATCCAAGAATGCCGCAACCGTGCGGATCGGGATGGCGACCGGCATGAATGACGTATTGGAACTCGTGGAGAATGCGGGAATTTCCAGCGACCTCGCTCGTTTCCCCCGCACGTATCTCGGCGGCAGCGAAGTCGGGCCGATGGAACTCACGCTCGCGTACACCATGTTTGCAAACGGCGGCATGAGGCCCGCGAACACATTCATCATCCGGCGTATCGAGGACAAATTGGGTAACGTCATTTTCGAGGAAAATCCGGAGAGTGTCCGCGTGATCAAGGAGACCACGGCATACGAAATCCACACCTGTCTCGCGCAGGTGCTCGAGCCGGAAGGCACGGCGGAACGCGCGACGTCGGAACTCGGCCTGAAGCGTTACCCGCTCGGCGGAAAGACGGGGACAGGTTACAATTTTACGGATGCGTGGTTCGTCGGATACAGCAGCGCGGTGACTTGTGGCGTGTGGATCGGATTCGATCAGCAGCGCGGGAAATCGCGCGCGAGCATCTATCGCGGCGCGTTCGGAAAGGACATTGCGCTGCCCGTGTGGGCGGAGAACATGAAGGCGTCCTTCGACGCGTATAAGCCCGTGGAATTTGTGCAGCCGAAGGGAATCATCCGTGTGGAGATTTGTCGCGCGAGCGGCGGGCTCGCCACGGCGAAGTGCCTCGAAGGTGGCGTGCGCACGACGTATCAGGAAATCTGCACCGAGGCGCAGGCCCCGAAGGATCCGTGTCCAGTCCATAGCGGATTCGGGCCGGTCGCAAATTTCGGCAAACCCTCAGCCGACGGTGTGCCACGCGCGCGTGTCGCAGAGCAGCAGACGCTGAAGACCATCGCCCTCGCCGGGCCCACGGTGATCGGGAGCGATCCGTACGGCTCGCACCTCGCGCTCGAGAGGCAGTTGCAGCTCGCCGGAGTGGGTAATTCGCAGGCACCCATCAGCACGACCGGGGACATCCCCGTGAGCGATGGGAGCGCACCGGGACCGAACATCCCTGCGCCGCGTCCGCTCGTGATCCCGCCTGCACCAAACTCCGACGTGAAACTCGATCCGCCGGAGCCGCTGAAATTCAATTAGGCAGCGCTGCTCACGGATAGGTGAGATTCGGAGCCCACGTTCCGTCGCGAAGTTTGGGCGTCTTGCCGTCTGATGGGAACGTCGCCTTGACGGCTTTGCGCAGCGCTCCAGCACCCACTCGGCGTCCGCGGCTTCCATGCTGTCGGTGTGCTTCACGTCTGGATTCTTCGATGCGAGCCAGCTCAGCGTGCCTCCGAATTGTCCCGGCGTGAGGCTGAAGATTTCCGGATCCTCCTGCATGCGGTCGCAGCTCGCGGGATCGTCGTGACCATTTGCGCCGATCGAGTTCGGCTCGTTGTAGTGATAGGGCGGGCCGATGCGGACGGCGAGGTAGCCGTCGAGACGGAACGCCTGTGGCAGGCTTACCGCCGACGGAATCGTCTGCCGGAAAAGCTGCGCGTTTGCGAGGATACCCGTGCTGTTCGGATACAGCCCGGTGAGCATGGAGTTCCGGCTCAGCCCTCACAGCGGGAACTGGCAATACGCACGATCGAAGTGCACACCGCGTGCGGCAAGGCGATCGATGTTCGGCGTCTTCACGAGCGGATGCCCGTATGCGCCGATGCCGGCGTTCAGATCGTCGGCGATGATGAAGAAGACGTTCGGCTTTTGCGCCGCCGCATCGGCGAATGATGAATGCGGAATGACGAAAGGAGCAGCGCGAATGCGACGAGGGTGCGGGAGGTGTGCATCGGAAAAATGGGTGTCAGTTTTGTGCCGCTCCGTCGCTACCAGAAACTCGGATCGGGATTCCACCCTTGCGGCAGCGGCGTGATGTCCACGAGGCTTGATCCAAGCGGGTGCTTTTCGTCCCGCGCGAGTTCGACGACGACGATCTCGCCGGTCTTGATGCCGTCCTTGCGTTTGTAAGTGAGCAGCAGGTGCCGGTGCCGCGGCTTCGGGCCGGGGGGCGGCGGTGACAGCAGGCGCAGCGTGCGGATGGGCTGCGGGTAGCGTTGGAAAAGCTCGATGTCGGTGAGCACGACCTGGTCGGCGTAGCGGTCGAGCTGGCGGACTGCGCCGAGGCAGTTTGCCATCGTGGGCCAGCCTGGCGCCTCGTAGCCGCGCGTGTGGACGGCGGCCATTCCGCCGAGCGTGATGAAGGCATTCGTCGCACCGAGCAGCGCGCCGACGGGCACGGCGAGGCGCACTTTTCCGAGCGCCTCGATGCCGAAAAATGCGAGCGCCGCGTGCAGCGCGAAGGTGCCGAAAAAATACTGCGGCCCCGGCGGGATGCGCAGCGCGGTGAAGATGATGAACTGCACGACGAGGCACGCGATGAGCAGGACGGGAAAAAGGTCGCGCGTGGCGACGGCGACCCCGGCGCGGAGTGCGCGCACGACCGGCGCGATGCGCATGGCTGCTGCGGCGATTCCGATCCAGAGGATCGGGTAGATGAGGCGCGAGGCCCACATCGCGGATTCGATGAGCCATCCAGGGCCGTCGGGTCGCGCGACGCTGCGGGCGTAGTCGAATCCCGTGAGAAGATTTCCGCCGAGGAACGGCGCGAGCATCGAGAGCCAGCGCGCATTTTTCACCGGATATTGGAGATTCACCGCGCCGTGCGTGAGCTTCCACCAGACCACGCCGGCGACCGCGCCGATGTAGAGGAAGTGCAGGATGAAAAGCACCGCGCCGATACGCCGCATTGCGATTTTGTCCGCACGGAAATCCGCGCGGTGCCGCCACAGCAAATATGCGCCGACGGGCAGTGCGAGCGGGAGCGCCTGCGGGTGATTGACGGGCAGCAGCACGGTGCACACGGCGCACAGGCGCAGGGACCACGGGCGCTTCGTCTGCAAGAAATCCGCGAGCGCCGCGAGGCACAGTGCGCCGAGCGGGATGGTGAAGCTCGCGTCCCACAGGATGCGGTGGAATGCGACGATGTTGGGTGCGGCGAGAATCACCGCGGCGAACCACGCGCGAAGGCCGAGCGAGCGTGCCAGCCAGATCAGACCGATGCCGGTGAGCCCCGCGCAGAGCAGCCCGCGCAAGACGACGAGCGAGAACGGATCGTGCGTGATGCCGAGGAGCAACTGGTAGGTCTGCGTGGGCACGGGGCCGTAGGGTACGCCGAAATTTCCAAACAGCCCTGTGTGCGCGGGCATGTGATCCTGGTTGAAATAAAACGCGTTTGCGATCAGCCGCGGCTCGTCAATGAGCCACGAGACATCGCCGGGCCAGAGCACGACGGGGAGCAGCGTGGCGAGCGCGAGGAGCCAGGGCAGGAGTGAGCGTCGGGGCTGGTGGATGATGCGCGCAGCCTGCGGGAAACGCCGCGCGGGAAGCAAGAGGAGGCCGCCATATTTCTGCACCCAGCGCATGGTGTTTCGAACAGTCCGCGCTTTCACAAGCGCGGCTGCATGGTTGCGCGGATCGCGATGCGCTGTGACGCTTCCGCGCACGCCTGCAAAATGATGCCGAGACTCGTCATGAACATTTTTTCCCCCGCCGTGCTCGCCATCGCGGCCTGCGCGTTCGCCTCGTGCTCCGCGCCCCGCCCGATTGTGCGTCCCGCGCTCGGCGCGAAGACTTGGACGAGCACCGATGGCAAGCAGATGCCGTGGCGCGAATGGCGCGTGCCGGAAAGAGTGAAACCGCGCTGCGTGATCATCGCGGTGCACGGGCTCAGCGGCGCCGCGGAGGACTTCCATCTTCTCGGCGAACGGCTGTCGCCACACGGCATCGCGGTGCTCGCGTATGAATTGCGCGGGCAGGGAAATGATCCCGATCTCGCGCGACGTGGCGACATTGATCACCCGCGGACGTGGCTGCGTGACATCGCGGCGTTTCACACACTTGTGAGCGAACGGCATCCCGGCATTCCGATCCTCTGGTACGGCGAGAGCCTGGGCTCGCTGATCGCATTGCATACGGCGGCAAAAAACGATCCGTGCGCGAGGCCTGGCGGACTCATCCTCGCGACGCCGATCGGCGGATTGCGGGTGCATGTGAGCAGCCTCAGGCGCGCGTTCCTGCGCGCCGTGTCGCATGTGCTGCCGACGTATCGCGTGAAACTCGGCAACCTCGCCGGGATGGACGAAAGCAAAATCCGCGTGACCAGCACGAGCACACACGGCGGCCAGATGGCGAGGACGCCGCACCATGTGCCCGCTTTCACGCTGCGGCTGCTGCGCGGGGTGGATGACTTGCTGCGGGCAAATCGAGATGCCGCGGGAAGGATTGCGATTCCGGTGCTCATGCTCGCCTCGCCGCACGACGTGGTGTCGTCGCCGTCACAAGTGGAGGCGTTGTTTCATCAAATCGGCAGCAATGACAAACGGCTGCTGTGGTATCCGCGGAGCCATCATCTGCTGCTGCACGACGTGCAGCACGCGGAGGTGCTGCGTGATGTCGCGCAGTGGGTGAAGCGGCGCGAATGAGGCCATCTTTCAGCGATACGAGGACTCGTGAGAGCGTGCGTGAACTGCGGTGCAGGCGGAATGCACAGGCACTGTCCCGACGCGTCGCAAAAAGTGTAAAGCGCGTGTAAAAATCATACACCCCTTCGCGCATCCCGCCCATGCTCCGCTCATCCGCCATGAATCCCGCTTCAGCCACCGAGCGCCCGCGTCTCCTCGTGATTGACGACGATCGCAAGCTCTGCCGACTCATCGGCGACTACCTCACGCCGCTCGGCTACGCGGTCACCGCCGTGCACACGGGGCCGGAGGGTGTGGAAATGGCGACAGGGGAGCAATGGCACGCGGTGATCCTCGATTTGATGCTGCCGGGCATGGATGGCTTCGAGGTGCTGAAGGCGATCCGCCGCACGTGCGATGTGCCGGTGCTCATGCTCACGGCGCGCGGTGACGAGGCGGATCGGATCGTCGGCCTCGAGATCGGCGCGGACGATTATCTGCCGAAGACTTTTTCCTCGCGTGAACTTCTCGCGCGCCTGCGTGCTGTCACCCGCCGCACTCGGAGCGGGAAAAAGGCGGACGATGAGGAGACGGAGGTCGTCGTCGGCGACATCCGCATCAACACCGGCGCGCACACCGTCGTCGTCGGCGATGAACCGCTCGTGCTCACGCCGGTCGAATACGATCTGCTGCTCGCGCTCGCTCGCGCGCGGGGCCGCGTGCGATCGCGCGAGGCGCTCATCGAGAATCTCCGCGACCGGAGCTACGACGTGTTCGACCGCTCGATCGATGTCCACATTTCCGCGCTGCGGAAAAAACTTGGCGACGATGCGAAGAACCCGCGCATCATCCGCACCGTGCGCGCCGCGGGCTACATGATGGTGAACCCCGATGACGATGCCCGCTGACACCGCGCCAGCTTCTGTGCGGGCGAAGGCCGCGCGCATCCCATTTCCGCTGCCGGCGAAAATCGCCGCGTGCTTTTTGCTGAACCTCATCCTGCTCGCTGGCGTGGCCGTGTATGTCGCGCGCGGGCAGTTCCGTTTCGGGTTGGATTCGCTGCTCACTGGCAGCTCCGGAGAGCGTGTGCAGGGAATGGCGACGCTCGTCGTCTCGGAACTCCACGCAAGCAAACGT
>Ga0209596_1001461_pt1 | contig 20388 bp, 22 predicted proteins | sample M_130807_MF_Meta_FD_187314 | JGI IMG/M metagenome (GOLD analysis project Ga0209596, IMG submission 187314) | Freshwater microbial communities from Lake Montjoie, Canada to study carbon cycling - M_130807_MF_MetaG (SPAdes) (version 2) | ecosystem: Environmental > Aquatic > Freshwater > Lake...
TCTGATTTCTCAAAAACAGTTTTTTTTAAAACAATTTCTAGCGAATTTAAAGTTTGAAAAATTGCTGGATTATTAATATCCGTTTGACCTAAATTAGTCGATTGATTTCCGAATCCGAATAAAGGTTTATTTGGATCTTCGACTTGAATCGGTTGCGTTGGAATTCCAAGGCAAGTTGGTTGCGTATTTTCTTTTTCATCTGCCATATTATTTTATTTAAAATTTTTAAAATATTGATTTATCGAATTGGTTAATGTTTTGGCAACCAACCTACGATAAGAAGCGCTATTAAGCATTTCTTCTTCGCGACGATTTGATAAATAGCCAAGTTCAATCAAGACCGAAGCCATGTCGGGAGCGGTTAAAACCATAAATCCCGCAAAGCGATGAGTGTTTTGTAAAATTTCAATTTCAACTTTTTTAATGTCCCTAATTACATATTTAGCAAAACGCGCAGAGCTATTTTTCGATTCTCTTTGTGATAAGTCAATTAAAGTTTTCATAATTTCTTTACTTGCTCCAGCAAAATCGATGCCATTAATAATATCGGCTTGATTTTCTTTTTGCGCCAGAAGCTCAGCCTGTTTATCCGAAGAGTTTTCTGATAATGTATAAATCGAAAATCCTGAAACATGATTATCGGCAATTGAATTAGCGTGAAGCGAAATAAATAGGTCAGCTTTTTTGCGTCTTGACTTGGCAACTCTTTTATCAAGTGGAATAAAAAAATCATCATCGCGAGTTAAATAAACTTTGTATTTTTTTTCTTTCATTAAATGCTTTGAAAGCTCTTTTGCGTATGATAAAGTGATATTTTTTTCTTTGCTTCTAGCATAAACGCCAATGGTTCCGGGGTCTTTGCCACCATGGCCAGCATCAATTATTATTACGGGTTTTTTAAGGGGTTGAGAAATTTTTTTACTATCAGCAATTGAAGTTTGTAAAATTTCATTTTTATCTTTTGTGGGAGTTGATGTCGCTGTTCTAATTTTATATTTTACAATTGAATTGGAGGTTTTTTTTATGATTAAATCCGACTCAATATTATTTTCTTTTGGGGTTTTTTCATCTGCTTTTTTGGTAATAATTTCTTTGGCTATTTTTTCTTTTGCAGGCTTTTGCGGAAGAATATTTTCTTTATGATTTTTTTCTAAAATTGTCTGTTGTAAATTATTTTTTTCGCTTAAATTAGGTTGATTAGGCTTACTCTTCTTTGGTTCAAGCGTAACAGAAATAATTTTATTTTTTTTATCAAAATTAGTATTTTTTGCCAAATATTTTTCTTGAAAAAACAAAGTTATCACCAAGATTTTATTATTTTTATCAAAAGTTATTTTAGAAACATAATCAGGTTTTTTTGGTGAATAATCTTTTTTAAAAAGTTCGCCATTTTTAATTTCAATTGATAGCCGATCTGGATTTGAGAGTGTAAATAATTTATATTCCGCAACATTATTCAAAGTTATGGATAATTTTTTATCATTGGAAAATTCAATTTTTGAAATTGTATTTATTTGATCTTGAGCATTGGCGTAAAAGGGCTGGGAAAGAATTAGAATATAAAAAATAAATTGAAAAATTTTTTCTATAAAGCGCATTTATTCGGTTCGAATTTTATCTTTCAAAAGATTTTTTCAAGAATTAAAAAATATTTCTTTAAGCTTAGCGCCAATTATTGAATTAAATATTTTTTTCTCAAGTAAATAACTAAAAATATTTTTTCATTTTATTACTGGATTTTACAAAAAATTACAATTTACATTCTTAAATAACCTTTATACTCTAGGATAAAGTAATTTTTATAATCTAAATTTTATATCAAAAATGTGTGGAATTATTGGTGCAATTGGCACAAATCAAATAAGCGAAGTTATTCTCAGCGGTTTAAAAAAACTCGAATATCGCGGATATGATTCTTCGGGATTGGCTTTGTACGAAGATAGAAAATTTAATATTATTAAGGAAGAAGGTAAAATCAACAAACTCGAAGCGGTTTTAAAAAAGAAAAAATTTACTTCGACCATGGGAATTGGTCATACTAGATGGGCAACGCACGGTGTTCCAAGCAAAGAAAACGCGCATCCGCACACTTCAGCACAAGTTTGTGTTGTTCATAATGGAATCATTGAAAATTATCAAGAAATTAAATCGAGACTCATAAAAAATGGCGTAAAGTTTTTGAGCCAAACCGATACCGAAGTCCTTCCGCATTTGATTGAACAACATTATTCCGCAGAAGGAAATATTTTGCGTGCGCTTTTAAAAACCACCGAGGAACTGCGAGGAACTTTTGCAATTGCCGCCATGTTTAAAAATCGTGACGATGTTATCGCCGTTGCTAAAAGAGGTTCGCCAATCGTTATAGGAATTGGTGAAAATGAAAATTTCATAGCTTCGGATTTTTATGGTTTAGCGGATTTTACCAATCAAGTTATTTTTCTGGATGATGATGAGTTTGGTTTGATTTATAAAAATCGTGTCGAAATTTATGACAAAAACGGCAATGAAGTTAAAAAAATTCCCAAAATTATTGAAACACAAAAAAGTCGAGTTAGCAAAAATGGTTTTGATCATTATATGCTGAAAGAAATTTATGAACAACCTGTCGTTTTAGAAGAAACTATTCAGGCCTATGTCGATTTATCTTCTAATAAAATTCATTTACCAAATTTTAATTTTGATTTAGCAAAGATTAAAAAAATTACCATTGTGGCTTGCGGGACATCATATTACGCAGGTTTAGTCGGCAAATATTTAATCGAACAAATTGCTAATGTTGAAGTTGAAGTTGATATCGCTTCAGAATTTCGATATCGCAAAGCGCCATTTCGCGACGATAATTTAATGATTTTTATTTCGCAATCGGGAGAAACGGCAGATACTCTTGCGGCTTTAAAATATGCCAAACAAAATCAACAAAAAGTTTTATCAATCGTTAATGTTGCTCACAGCACAATGGCGCAACTTTCTGATGTTACCATCAGAACTTTAGCGGGTCCAGAAATTGGCGTTGCATCAACCAAGGCTTATACTGCGCAAATTGCCGTTGTGTCAATTTTTGCAATTCATTTAGCAACAATTAACAAAAATATTTCCGACAGTAAATGCGCGCAACTCCTTCAAAGCTTGGCTATTTGTGCCGTTAAAATGAGTCAAATTTTTGAAGATTCAGAAATTCGTAACATTAAAAAAGTTGCCTCGCGACTTACTAAATCAAAACAAGTTTTGTATATCGGGCGCTCAATTTCTTATGTTACTGCTCTTGAATCGGCTTTGAAATTTCGTGAATTAACTTATGTTAACGCGCAGGGAATTTCGGCGGGCGAATTAAAGCACGGCACAATTGCGGTGATTGATAAAAACATGCCTGTCATTGTAATTGGCGCGCGCAACAAAGAGAATGAATTATTTGAAAAAACTTTGTCGAATGCTCAAGAAGTAAATGCGCGAGGTGGAAAAATTTTCTTTGTAAGCGATAAAAAAGGCTTTAATTTATTTGGTAAAATGGCAAAATATCGTATTGAAATTCCAGAAATTTCTAATTCGATTCAAGAGGCAATTTTGCCGGTAATTTCAATGCAATTATTGGCTTATTATGTTGCGCTTTTTAAGGGTAATGATGTTGATCAGCCTAGGAATTTAGCCAAATCAGTTACGGTTGAATAATTTATTTTGAAAACTTTTTTATTGGCTTAGATTTCCTTTTTGGTTAGAAAGTTTAAAAAAATTTAAACTTTGGTTAGAAAATTTAAACGAAGAAATAATTTCTTAATTTAAAATTTCTAATTTCACATAGCGCCCATCGATTTTTCAACAGCAAATCCTAAAATTTTCTTAGATTCTTTTTCTTAAAATTTATTATCTGCATTTAAAAAAATATTTTACTTATATTTTTTTTAAAAAACTTAACAGTAATAATTTTATAAAAAATAAGACGAGAAATATCGCCATTAATACTTTCCAGTAGCACCCAAATTCAGATTCTCTTGCGCTGCTTTGGAGCCACTAAGTGGACTTGCTGTTGAATCTGGAGTTGAATTTGGAGTTGAATTTGGAGTGGTAGTAGATCTTGCTCCTGCTCCTGCTCCTGCTCCTGCTCCTGCTCCTGCTCCTGCTCCTGCTCCTGCTCCTGCTCCTGCTTCTAAGTCTAATCTATTATCGTAACCAAATCTAGTTCCTGCCACCATAATCTCGGCCCGCGCACCATCTCCCAACGCTACTCCTTGAATCTCTCGTTCATTAAGTTCTTGCGGTGCATATTTCCATCGTAAATAACAACAAGCAAGAGCTGTTAACGCCAGAAAACCACCAATTCCACCACCAACTGCACCACCAATGGTCGCACCGTCATTATTTGAAGATGAATCTTCAGCTTTTCGTTCAGTTGAAACTGGATGTGTTATAGCTAAAGGTTGAATAAATTGTGTAGTTTTTACACCAGTATTTTCTGCTGCTAAATATAAAACACCATCTCCGCTTCCACTTCCGCTTTCGCTTCCGCTTCCACTTACGCCGCTTCCGCTACTGCTTCCGCTTCCACTTACGCCGCTTCCACTACTGCTTTCGCTTCCGCTTCCACTTACGCCGCTTCCACTACTGCTTCCGCTTCCACTTACGCCGCTTCCGCTTAAGCTTCCACTTCCGCCGCTTAAGCTTTCGCTTCCGCTTAAGCTTCCACTTCCGCCGCTTAAGCTTTCGCTTCCGCTTAAGCTTCCACTTTCGCCGCTTCCGCTTAAGCTTCCACTTCCGCCGCTTAAGCTTTCGCTTCCGCTTAAGCTTCCACTTTCGCCGCTTCCGCTTAAGCTTTCGCTGCTTCCGCTTAAGCTTCCGCTGCTTCCGCTTAAGCTTCCGCCGCTTCTGATCCACCAACCTAAGCTTCCATTTCCGCCACTACCGCTTCCGATTCCGCTTCCGCTTCCGCTTAAGGTTTCACAGTTTATGCCAGGTGCGGTTTGGTATAAACAATTATTATCATTATTGCCAAATTGGCGCAATGCTCTTCCAAGATTAGCTGGAACTGCAACTCTTGTTATTGACCCCACTGGTGATGATTGGGTATAATTGCCCGCTCCCGCTCCCGATCCTAGCAATGTTAATGCCGTCAACACTAAATTTTTTTGAATAAGTGACATAAAATATTAAATGGTTGTATGATTAAAAATTAAAATTAATTCCGAGTTTAAATATATTGATATTATTATTAAAATGTATTTTTTCAGGAGTGTAATCTTTTTTACCCGAAGTAAGGGTCTGTTCACTAGCTTTGGTATCGATGGTAAATCTAGTGAAATTATATTCGCCATTAAGTAACCAATTCTTATATAATTTGATTCTAAAGCCACCACCAAAAAAAGGGGCGCTTTTTCTGCCTTTATTTAATTTCCAGGGATTTTCGCTAACAGTATATTTGGTATTTTCATTGGTAAAATAGGCTCTATTTGGGTATAATGATCCATAGGTTTCATAGTAATTAACAGCATGACCAATAGTTCCATAGATAGAAAAGTCATTATTAATATCGCCACCTAAATCAAGTTTTACACCATATCTCTGAGTAATTTTTGAATAGCTTTTGCCATATAGTGAGATATTAGAAAGTGTAGCTATCGAGCTATAATTGTAGGGGTTATTAACATTATTTTTTTCATAAATTAGACCTGGAGAAATGAAAACCCCCCGATAGTTTAAGGCATAATTATATTTAAAACCAAATGAATGCATAGAGCTAGGAACTGTTTGTCGAGATTTAATAATTTGATGACTAGGTTCAGAAATAGTTGCTTCCATTGAAAAACTTAAATTGGTTTTAATTAAATCAATTCCAACATAATTTCCAACTGTACGAGCTTGGAGATTGGTTGAAAAAAACAATATGAATAAAATAATAAATAGTTTTATTTTTAGCATTTTTAGAATATTAAATTTTTTTTACAATAATGTTTTGTAGTTTTTTATAACTTATTTTAATCTTGTGTCGAAAAATATTATTAGAAGTTAAAAGTTAATCCAATTTTAGCAACTCTTAAGGCCACCCTTAAATCGTTAAATTTGCTACTAGGTTCATAAAATGTATTTTTGTAATTTTCAAATTTATGATAATTGGTTTTTGCCATAAAATCATAAATTAAATATTCGGCATTTAAAGCTAAGCGCTCGGATAATTTAATTTTTCCACCAAAGCCAAAAAATGGCACTGACTTGGATTTATGCATTATCTTAAAAGGATCGGTTCCAGTTTGATCAATAACATCCTGCCTATCTTCTCTTAAGTAAGGAGAACTTAAGTTGGAATAATAAATTCTAGAAATTCCGGCAAATAAATAAGGAGCAAAATTTGTGGTAACATCATATCCTAAATTAATTTTAGCGCCATAGATTTTGTGAATTTTCATAAATTTATAGCCATGACGCGAAGGTAATCTTTCATCATTTTCGGCTCCACCATTATGGTCTCCATCAAAATATTTTTTAATATTATTATATTCAAAAAATAATTCAGGAGCCAAAAAAATTCCATGATAATTTATGGCGTATGAGTATTTAAGGCCAAAGCTATTTTTGTATTTAGGATAAGTTGGTTCTGAAACTGAAGAGTATTTAATTTCCTTCTCTTTTGTAGCATAGCCATATTGTCGATATCTCAAATTAGTGTTGATAAAATCGATGCCAATATAATTTCCAGCAGTTCGGGTTTTTGATTTTCTGCGAATAGCGGTTACTTCTTCGGTTTCGGTTATTTCGGTTGAGGTTATGCCTTTATATTGATTGTTACCTAATTGTGAGTTTTTATTGTTTATGGGAAAAGTATTGTTGATGGGTTTATCTGCAGTGGTATCAATTTTATAAATATCGTAATAATTTTGGGCGTTTGATTCTGAAAATAATGTCAGAAAAAATGCCAGACTTAATATTAGAATTTTTTTCATTTTTTTTAAAAATTTAGTTGATTCCACATTACACATTAATAGGTATAAATTAATTAAGCAAGATATTTTCTATAGATTAGAGTAATTGTTAGTTTAAAATTACTCATAACTTATAAAGTTATAGAGAAAATGTTTTTAAATAGTTTCTCATTGCTAAATAATATTTTATTGAATAAATTTATCTTCTTAATATTAACAAAATTCATATATTTATGCAAAAAAAACTATTATCTTTTTTATTGATCACCGCAATTACTTACTCATGCTCTAAGGGATTATCACAAAAAGATAATGAAAATCAACCAACAGCCTCTAATGAAAAAGTTGTAAATGAAGCTAAGGTTGATTCAAAAAAAACTGGTAAAAATGAACAAAAAGAAATTGCTCGCAAAGTAATGTATTTTGAAACCAATAGTTTTGCCTTAAATCAAGAAAGTAACGATTTATTGAAAAATCAAATTTTTCCTTTAATAAAAGCAGAATCAAGAGTTTTGATTTTAGTTGAAGGACATTGTGATGAAAGGGGTTCAAGCCTTTATAATAAAAGATTGGGTAAAAAAAGAGCTGAAGAAGTTAAAAAATTCTTAGTTAAATCTGGAATTAAATCTTCAAAAATTTCAACAATTAGTTATGGCAGAAGTAAGCCAGTTGATTTGGGTCATGATGAAAGCGCTTGGTCAAAAAATCGTCGCGTTGAAATCGTTTTATTTAATTAATTAAAAGTAATTACAAACTTAATTTTGTAAAATTAAAAAGGGTCACATATTTTTAAATATGCGACCCTTTTTTAATTAATAATTTTATAATGGCACTGAAAAGCGCCATTATAAAACTTTATCTCATCATGAATTTGGCAACATCAAGCATTCTAACTGAAAAAGCCCATTCATTATCATACCAAGAGCAAACTTTAACCATATTGCCACCGATAACTTTTGTTTGAGTTGCATCAAAATTCGAACTTATATTGCTGTGATTAAAATCAATTGAAACTAGAGGTTCATCGATATAACTTAAAACTCCTTTCATGGCGCCATTCGAAGCCTTTTTAATAATCTCGTTTATTTCTTCAATCGAAGTATTTTTTTTGGCGATAAAATTTAAATCAACCATTGAAACATTTGGAGTTGGAACTCTAATCGCGACGCCATCAAGTTTACCTTTGAGTTCTGGCAAAACCAAGCCAATCGCTTTGGCGGCGCCAGTTGAGGTTGGAATCATCGACATGGCGCAAGCGCGAGCGCGACGCAAATCTTTGTGAGTGTTATCAACAATATTTTGATCATTGGTATAAGCATGAATCGTGGTCATAAAACCTTTTTCAATACCAATTTTATCATTTAAAACTTTAGCAATTGGCGCTAAACAATTTGTGGTGCATGAGCCGATTGAAATAACATTGTCGGTTTTTGTTAATTCGTGATGATTAACGCCGTAAACAATTGTTTTGACCGAATCTTCTTTGGCGGGAGCTGAAATTATAACTTTTTTAGCGCCCGAAGTGATGTGCTGATAAGCGTCATCATGCTTTGTAAAAGCGCCCGTGCATTCGAAAACAACATCAATATGATGCTCTTTCCAATTGAGTTTTTTTGGATCGCGTTCTGCGGTTAAAAGAATTTTTTTATTATCGACAAATAAATTGTGATCACGAATTTCAACTTCATGATTAAAGCGTCCGTGAACCGAATCATATTTTAGTAAATGCTTGATGGTTTCAATCGGCGCCGATCCATTTACGGCGACTATTTCAAAATCATCGCTCATTTTTTCTTCATAAATTGCGCGAATAATTGCGCGACCAATTCTTCCGGGACCATTAACTGCGATACGAATTTTTTTTGACATAAAAGTTAGATTTATTTGTTATAAACTTTGTTAGAGTAGTATTCAAGCGCCTTATTGAAATCTTTAAGACTAAATTTGGCGGTAATTTCTTTTTCAGAATCATTCACATTAAACCTTAAAAATAAATATTCACCATTTTTCATTTGCGAAAATAAGATATTTTTTTGCTGTAAATTGATTGGCATAAGCCCAAACTCTTTTTGCGAGGCATTTTTTGATATAATTAAATCATTTTTATCGACGCGAATTTTGGCAAAACTTCCGAGTTTTATTTTTGGAATAATTATAAAAAATTCATTGGCAAAATGATTTGTTGGTTGCAATGAAATTACCGAAGAATTATCGTAAAATTTGGAAGCAATTTTGCAATGAGCCGAGCTCATCATATCGTCAATTTCGCAATAAACTTTCCAATCGCCAAAAGTTTTTTCTTCATTACGCAATTCAATAATTTCAGCTTGCGCAATGTTTTTTAAAATTAGAATATGAGATATTGTAAAAATAAAAATCAAAAAAATCTTTTTAAAAAATGATAATAATTTCATATTTACTGTTAATTTTTGTTTGTATAAGCGGTTTGTCGGGTTTGTTTTTATTTAAAGATTATATTAAAAAAGTCTCTTCATTGTCAGTTGCTTATAGCGCTTTGATAGCTCTACTTTCATTAATTGCTTATAATAACAACCTTCTTGAAAAAATACTAACATTTTTTATAAGTCTTTTGTTAATTTTTTCGATTAATTTAATGATTGCAATCGGAATTATTAAAAATATTGGCGATGTCAAAAATGTTGATCAAGGTCAAGGCGATAATAAATAGCAAAAATCTTTAAAAATAACTATTTAATCTAGATTTTTTAACGCAAATTTAATTAATCAATTTCAATTTTTGCCAACATCAAATTGTAAAATAATTTCTTTCCAAGAATCATATTTTTCAATCGGTAAATTGCGTAGCGGACTGCATAAATCTAGAGCCCTTTTAATATTATCGATAATAATTTTATAATCTTTGTAAACCGGATTATTATATTTTTCGAGATCAACCATTTCATCTAAATCATTCTCAATGTAACCGTCTCGACTGATTTCAATTTTAATAACAATACGAGTATTGCTTTCAAATCCAGATTCTTCCAAAGCTCTTTTGTAACAAAGCTTAAGTTGAGATTGAATATTTATAGTTTCTCTCGATGAAAGTGTTGAGCTTTGTTTATCTTCGGTAATATTTTTAAAAGCTTTAAGATTCATTTCTTTAGCGGAATCCTTGTCGTGATCTTTTAAATTAGATTTTTTTGAATTTACAACTTCTTTGACTTCCTCTTTTGGTGGAGTTTCCTCCGCTTTTTTCAAAGGCTCTTCGGTCTTTTTTGGTGTTATTGATTTCTCTTTTTTAATAACATTTTTTGGAGATTCAACTTTTTTAACTTCGGCATTTTCAATTTTTTCTTGAGGTTCTTTAGAATTTTCTTCAGGCTTTTTCATTTGCTCATTAATCGGCGGGACGCCATTGCTATCAATGGTTATAACGCTTACCATAATTTCTTGTTCAGCTTCAATTTCTTTGTTATCTTTTTTGATAAATGCAAAATAAATCGACGAAAATAATAAAAAATGAATGAATAAAGAGTATAAAATATTTTTGATCATTTAGCCAATTTTAATCTTTAATTTCATTTTGTTGTGCAAGTAGCGGTTTTATTTATTGTCTTTTAGGCAACGATTTTAGTAATTTCTTAAAGTCTTATTTAGGAATTTCGGTAACTAATACAACTTGAGCGAAACCCGCCAAGCTAATGGTTTTAACGACATCCATAACTTTGCCGTAATCCAACGCCTTATCGGCTCTTACAAAAATTTTACGACTAAAATTATTAGCCGAAATTTCCTTGAGGCGCGTGGCTAAAATTGTTGATTTTACTGGATCTTCTTGTAAAAAAATTGAGCCATCGGATTTTACGGAAACAGTGATGGTTTGCAATTTTTCTTCATTAGCGGTTTCGACTCCTTGAGGCAAATTTACATCGACTGAGCTTGTAAGCATTGGTGCCGCAACCATAAAGATAATTAGCAAAACTAAAAGCACATCAACGAAGGGTGTGATATTAATTTCGCTAATAACCGCGCGCTTATTGCCATTTTTTTTTGGTGAAGAAAATGCCATTTTTAAAATTATTCGTTGTTGTTATTTTTCAATATAAATAATTTATCGGATAGTTTGCTTTGAAAATCAATGTTTTTTAACTGAACTGAAATAATTTGTTCAAGATCGTTTTTGACTTCCATCTTTATAAATTCAAATGGCTCTAACTTAAAAATTAAACTAAATTCTCCGGCTTCTTTGCGATTTTTTTTCATCACCGAAACTTTAATTTCATTATTATTTTTTACGATGTTAGTTACCTCAACATCTTTGGCAGAAAATGAAATATTGGGGCGCGTTAAAAATGAAGCGGGCGTAGTGTTGGTGCTAAGTCTTGAGATTTCATCAAGCTCAACATCGTAATATGATAAAATTGCGCCATTTACAACGATTAAAACTTTTGGTTCGGCTAAATATTCAACACGCATTTTGCCAGCAGAATTTTTGCTTCGTGATAAATAAAATTTTCCTTCAACGAGACTACCATTGCTATTTTGAATAAATCTACAATTTAAATCTTTAATGTTGTTTAAAAAAGTTTCGATTTGCAAAAGTTCTTGCTGATATTCATTAAGTAATTTTGATTGAGCGAAAGATGATGTTGTGGTAAACATACAAAAAAAAGCTATGCACAATTTCAGTGCATAGCTTTTTCTCGTAAAATTTTTTAGTAAATTATACATCTTTGGAGTAATATAATTTTTCATTTAAGCCACCTTCAGTTTTATCAACTATAAGAGTGATGGCGCTATCTCCGGTAATGTTGATGGTGGTACGAACCATATCAAGGACGCGATCAACGCCAAGAATTACTACGATACCTTCAGCGGGAATGCCGATTGAGCCAAGAACCATACTCATGAAAATTATTGAACCACTAGGAATTCCAGCGGCACCAATTGATCCAAGCGTGCAAGTTAAAATCAACATCATGTAGTTTTGCATGGTTAAGTCGATACCAAAGCCTTGAGCAAAAAATAATGCACAAATTCCAAGATAAATTGCTGTTCCATCCATGTTTATACAAACGCCAAGTGGCATCAAGAAATTCGAGTTAGTTTTAGAAACACCTAATCGATCTTGAAGTTGAGTCATTGCGGTTGGAAGAGTTGCTTTACTGCTACTTGTAGAAAAGGCAAGAGATTGAGTAAAGAATATTTTGCGATAGAATGGGAATGGAGAAACTCTAGCGAAAAATGCGATTAAAAATCCGAAAATAATATATTGAACCAAGCACGCTAATAAAACTGTGAAGATTAATCGAGCGAGCGATCGCAGTATCTCGGGACCTTGATCGGCAATAGAAAATGCCATATATCCAAAAACTCCAAGTGGAGCAAGTTTAATAATTATTTCGATTGTTCTAAAGAAAACTGCTGCTCCAGAATTTATTATATCCTTGAGCGGTTGGGCTTTATCGCCAACCAAATTAATAACAACGCCAAGGAAAATTGTGAAGACAATGATTTGAAGATATTTATCTTCGGCCATTGCTTTAATTGGATTGGTAGGAATTAATTCAATTAAAAAATCTTTAGCAGATTTTTCTGTTTTAGCGACCGCTAATGTTTCCGTGAAAGCCTTGTTATTATCGGTTTCGGATTGTTGTATTAGCTCCTTCATATTTACGCCTTTTCCCGGCTCTAAAAAATATCCAGCGGTAATTCCAATGAGAACTGCAAAAACTGCGGTTAAAATATATGCGCTAAAACCTTTTATACCAACTCGTGTAAAATTTCCTTCACCACTAATTGAGGTGATACCAGAAAGTAATGCGAAAAAGATTAATGGAACGATAACCATTTTGATAAGGTTCATGAAAATTGTACCAAAGACTTTTAATTCTCGAGCAACATCTTTTTCAAGAGTTATACCGGCGATAACGCCAAGACAAAGACCAATAAGAACCTGTTTCCAAAGTTTCATAAAATTGTTAAATTTTAGTTAAAGAATTCGACATTTCCGGAGCTTTCGCGCTCGACAAAGATCATGAATAAAAGTGTTTTTGATGAATCAAATTTAAACTAAAAATTTTTTTACCAATAAATTTAGTTTTTGAATTTTAAATCTAATAATTTAATTCCTCATAAATTTTTGTTAAATAAGCTAATCTTATAAAATTTTAATGTCAAAATTTTTTTTATATAAAACAAAAGTAATTAAAATTTAATTTATAATTTGACTTTAGTTTTTTTCTTTTTTAATTTAATAAAAACAATAATAAAAAATTATTTCTGAAAAGACTTTTAAGTTTTAAACGAACAAAATCATGAAAAAAATACTATTAACATTAGTTACGATCTTCGCTATATTGGCCAACTATCAAGAAGCTTTTAGTGGAACTAAATATACCAACATAGGAACTGGTGCGATTACCGGTGTATATTACCCAGCTGGCGGTGCAATTTGTCGACTTTTAAATCGTGGAAGAAATGAGCATGGAATTAGATGTTCGGTTGAATCTACTGGGGGTTCTGTTTCAAATCTTAACGCCATCAGAAATTCTGGAATCGAACTCGGTATTGTTCAATCCGATTGGCAATATAATGCCTATAATGGTTCAGGTTTTTTTGCTGACCAAAGTCCTTTCAAAGAGTTGCGATCAGTTTTCTCTCTTTATACTGAGACTTTTACAGTTGCAGTTCTAGAGAAATCTGGAATTAAAACGATCGATGATATTGTTGGTAAAAAAGTTAATTTTGGACCACTTGGATCTGGAATGTATGCCACTATGGAAGTTTTAATGGGAGTAAAAAATTGGAAAAAAGAAACTTTTTCAACTATTTCTTATTTGCAACCTTCTGAACAGCCACTAGCGCTTTGCGACGAAAAAATTGATGTCATGATTTATGCCGCTGGAAATCCAAATGGTGTTTTACAAGAAGCAACTCAATCTTGCAAAGTAAGATTAATTCCAATTGACGCCAAAACGGTTGATAAATTAATTGAACTAAATCCTTACTATGTGAAAGCTGTCGTTCCTGGTGGAATGTATGCAAATAATCAAGAAGATATTCAAACATTCGGAGTTAAAGCCAGCTTAGTTACTTCAGAAAAAATTGGCGATGATGTAGTTTATAATATCACTCGCGCCGTATTTGAAAATTTTGATAATTTCAAAACACTTCATCCAGTATTTTCTTCTTTGAAAAAAGAAGATATGGTTAACCAAGGAAACTCTGCGCCAATTCACGCTGGAGCTTTAAAATATTACAAAGAAGCTAAATTAATAAAATAATTTAATTATAAATTTAAGCTTAAAAATGATTTCAACAATTAAGTATTTTTTATCACTTTTACTTGTTGTAATATTATTTTCTTGCGCATCTTACAGTCCAATTTTTGATAACAATAAAAAATTTATAGATGTGGGCGCGAAGGTTGCCAATAAAGACTTTGTAGAGTGCAAGAAAGAAGCAGAAAATTATCTAGATCAATATAAATTAAAAAAAGCTACAAATGAAGCGCGAAGAAAAGCCATAGTTGGTGGTTTGTTCGGTGGCTTGTGGGGGCTGGTATTCGGCAATTCAGCGCAATCAATTATTGGCGGAGTTGTTGGAGGTTCAATATTCGGAGGACTCTACGGAGGATTATCTTCTTTGGGTGATGATAAAATTAATCCCGATGAGGTAAAAAAGAATTACATTACTCGATGCTTAAATCGAAAAGAATATGAAATTATTGGATGGTATTAAAATGACAAATATTTTTTCTTATCGAGGCATTATGCCAAATATCGACAAATCTTCTTTTGTTGCTCATAATGCAGTGATTACGGGTGATGTAAAAATTGCCAAAAATTCTAGTGTGTGGTATGGTTGCGTCTTGCGTGGCGATGTTACAAAAATTGAAATTGGTGAAAATACCAATATTCAAGATAATTGTGTTTTGCATGGCACGCGACCAAATCATGCGCAAAATAAAACTGGCGCGGAAGGCGCTCCAGTCATAGTTGGAAATGGCGTTACAATCGGACATAGTGCCATAATTCATGCATGCATCATTGAAGATAATGCTTTTGTTGGAATGGGTTCAATAATTATGGATTTGGCGCGCATTGAACAATATGGAATGCTCGCCGCTGGAGCGGTTTTAACTCCTAAAAAAATTGTTAAATCTGGTGAAATCTGGGCAGGAAATCCCGCTAAATTTTTTCGTCAAATGACCCAAATTGAAAAAGATTATATTAAAGTTTCTGCACAGAATTATATCGAATTAGCTAATGAATATCGCCAAAAATAAAGCTGAAATCAAAAATATCTTTTCTTTACTTCGAAAAAATTATTTCAAACTTTTTTCTACAATAACTTTTCTTATATTAATAATTTTTATAATAGCTTTCGTTGTAATTTTTTATTGCGATGTTTTTTATAAATTTAGCGATTTAGCAAAAGATAGAATTACTAAAAATCCACAATCAGCTTTTATAATAACGCCATTATTATTTTGGCTTTCAGCTTTTTTGTGCAAAAAATACGCTTTTAATCCATTTGGAAGCGGTCTCGACAATATTGCTTTCGCTTTAAAAAAACTCGAAAACTATCCAAATAAATATAAAAAAATTGCTAATTTTATTGGATTTAAAATTGCCGTCATAATATTTTTTAGTTCCTTAATTTCAACTTATTCCGGTGGTTCTTTGGGTCGAGAAGCGCCTTCAATCATGATTGCGGTGAGCCTTGTCGTTAGCAGCGCTTATTATTTACGCAAATTTTTACTAAAAACTACTTTAGAAATTTGGGTTTATGTTGGTTACGCAATTGGTTTGGTTGTTGCTTTTAATGCTCCAATCGCCGGTATTTTTTATGTCATTGAAAAAATTATCAATAATAAAGATAAAAATTATATTAAGGCTCTGTTTTTAAGCGCTACAGCGATTATTATTTTAGTATTTTTACTCCATAATCATTTGCCGATTTATCCCGCACAAAATATCAAGATAATTAGCTTTAAATATTTGCATTATCTTATTGTTCTTGCAATAATTTGTAGTATTTTATCTTTTTTATTATTAAATATTTGTAGATATTATTACAAAAAAATAATCGTTATAAAAAGTTATAAATGGCATTTTATTCCAATAATTTTTGGATTAATTGTGGCGATTATTGGTATTTATTTTGGAATTTATTCAATTGGCGGAGGGATAAGAACCACAAATCAAGTTTTGTCGGATCCTCAAGAAATGCTTGGTTATAAAGAATTTTTCGGAAGATATTTGTCAACGATTTTTACTTTTATAACGGCAAGTGCTGGCGGTTTAGTGGCACCTTCGATTGCTCTGGGGGCAGTTGCAGGCTCGATTTACAGTTCTTTCTTTGAAAATATACCGCCATTAATTTTTGCAATAGTTGGAATGGTGGCTTTTTTGTCGCCAATTTTAAATGTTCCATTTACTTCCGCGATTGTTATAGTTGAATCAACCAATATTGATTATTCAAATTTTGTAATTTTATCAGTTATTTCTCTGATTTCTTTTTTTCTAAACATTTTTTTAAAAAAAATATACTCTAAAATTCGTGTCAAATTATTTAAGCCAACAACAAATTAACAAAATATTTAAATTAGCAATTGATGCGGGAGAGATTGCCAAAGAAACTTTTCTTAAAAAAAATTTTGAAATTTTTAACAAAGCAGATAATTCAAAAGTTTCATCAAGCGATATAGCGATAAGCAGTTTAATTCAACAAACACTTTTGCAAATCGTCCCTAATATTCCCATAGTTTGCGAGGAAGGTAAAGTTCGTGATTTTGAAAATGACATGTTTTTTTTAATCGATCCAATTGACGGAACTTCGAGTTTTATAAATAATAGCGTTGAATTTTGTATAAATATTGCTTTAATTAAAAATCAAAAACCAATTTTTGGATTAATATACGCGCCTTTGTTTGAAGGCGGGAAGATGATTTTTAATAATCATCAAAACCAAATAGTTTTGCATAAATGCGATGAAAATAAAAATATTATCATAAATAAAACTATTTCTAACGATAGTTATTTAAAGATAATTACAAGTTCTAGATCTAGAGATGAAGATATTAAAATTTATATTGCGCAATTCTATCCACAATTTATAAATAATTTTAAGGTTGAAAAATTATCTTCCGCGGTAAAATTTTTTAGAATAATTGAAAATGAAGCAAATCTTTATCTTCATTTTCGTAAGTCAATGGAGTGGGATACTGCTTCGGGGCATATTTTGGTTAATTTGTGCGGAGCTAATCTTCGAACGCTAAAAAATGAAAATAACAAGTTTTTTTTGGGCGAAGAGTTGCAATATAAAAAAAATAATTTTATTAATAGTGGTTTCGTTGTCGCTAAATAATTTTTTTAAAAATGGTTAGAAAATTTGAATTGAATTGCTTAGTTAATCAGCAAGAATTGCCGATAAGCTTTTATGTGGGCGATCCACAAGAAACATCGCATCCGATTGGCTATCAAATGAAATATTTAACTCAAAAAGGGGTTACCGTTCCAGAGGATATCGTTAAGTCAATAACTGATTTAAACGAAATCGCTAAAAGAAATCGCGTTCCTTTCGAAGAATTGCTTCAATATGTAACTGATGAATTGAATTCGGGGAGCGTCGTCAAAGATGCTTTTAATAAATTTAACGAAATAAGTCGTTTATTTGAAGAGGAAAAAAACAAAAAAGATACAAATAATTAGTCGAATTTTAAATTATGAAAACAAAAAAAATTGCAGTTTTATGTGGCGGTTGGAATTCTGAAAGAGAGGTTTCGTTGCGCTCGGGAGAGGGCGTTTATCAAGCTTTAATAAAGCTTGGATATAATGTTGAGAAAATTGATTTTTCACATCAAATTTTTGAAGATTTAAAAAAAATTAAGCCCGATATTGTTTTTAATTCGCTTCACGGACAATATGGCGAAGATGGGCGAATTCAGGGCGTTCTCGATATTCTTGAAATCCCTTATACGCATTCTGGATTGCTGGCGTCAGCCGTGTGCATGGATAAAATTTTAACTCGCAAACTTTGTGCAATTGAAAATATTGCCTCTCCGAAATATAAAATTTTAAATAAAGGCCAGGATGAGGAAAATAGACAAAAGATTTTTGAAATTGGTAAGCCCTTCGTAATCAAGCCTATCAACGAAGGATCGAGTGTTGGCGTTGAAGTAATTTTGCCAAATTCAAAATTTGATTTCAGTGAATTTAAATGGCAATATGGCGATCAAATGATTATTGAAAATTATTTATCTGGTCAAGAAGTTCATGTGGCGATTATGGATGGAAAAGCCCTGGGAGCAATAGAGGTGCGTCCTCACGGCTTATTTTATGATTATAATTGCAAATATACGGCGGGAATGACCGATTATATTATGCCCGCAGAAATTTCCGCAGAAAAATATGCCGAAGCTTTAAATCTTGCGGAAATATGCTACAAAGCCGTGGGTTGTCGAGGAATTAGTCGTGTCGATTTTATCCTCAATAACAAGAATTTCGGCGATAATTTATTTCATTTGCTTGAAATTAATACACATCCGGGATTTACCCCAACATCTCTGGTTCCAAAGATTGCTAAGCATGTCGGAGTGCAGTTTGAGGACATTGTTGAATTTTTGATAAAAACAGCAAAATGCGGATAAAAAATTTACAGCAAAATATTAAAAATTTTTTCCTAACCAATTCTTTTTTGCGTAAGATTAAAAATATTTTAAATAATTTTATAAAGCCTATTTTATTAAGATCTTTCTTAGTTTCGATTGGTATAATTTTTATTTTACTAATCGCAATTAAAATCTACAACCCCAAGCTTATAAATCAAATAAAAAACAAAGGTTCTCATTATTTTTATCGATATTTTCAGCTCGATAATTTTAAATTTTCTTCAATAAATATTTCGGGCAATAAGCGAGTTTTAAATGAAGAAATTGTTGCGATTATTAAAAATTTTGAACTTGAAAAAGGCTCTTTGACCAAGTTGAAATCTGATAATATTGATTCAATCCCCCTGATGCAAAATTTAATCGACGAGATTAAATCAAAATTAAATTGGATTGATAAAATAAGAATAAAAAGACTTATGCCCGACATTCTAAATGTTGAAATTGAAGAATATCAGCCATTCGCAATTTGGATTAATGATGATAAAAAATTTATTATTGATAAGGAGGGTAATTCAATTCCTTTTCTTGAAGAATATGAGCTTAGCGAAGAGTTTAAAAATATGATAATTTTATCGGGACGAAGTGCTAATCAAAATGCTAAATCTTTGTTTAATATTTTGGTAATTAACTCTGAAATCAGTCAAGATATTTATTCGGCGAACTGGGTTGGAAATAGGCGCTGGGATATTCGTTTTTTTGACGGCTTGCTAGTTAAGCTTCCGGAAATTGAAATATCTAACGCGTGGCATGATTTAATTAAAATATATTCAGCATCAAAAAATGATAAGGCTATTAAGTCAATAGATTTAAGGGTTAGTGGCAAAATTTATTTGCAATATTACAATAAAAAATCCTTCGAAATTAATCTTCGGAAAATTTAAAATTACTTTCACGCAAATTTACATTACGCTGTTTTTAAAAATTATTTTTCCTTGATTATTTTTTGATAAGACGAATTTAATTCTAAAGAATTAAAAAAATATTTTCTAGATTATTCAATTTATTTAAAATGACAAAGAGAACTACATTTGTATCTATTAATGGTAAAGTATATTATGTTAATGGATTGCCAAGTAAAGAAGGATCTAAAATTCCTAGTGTAGATTTTACAAAAAGTTTCGGTATGGATGATTATGAAATGGAAAAAATTCCTAGGGGAATATTAGCACTTAAACGATTAGAGTCACTTAATCTTACTGGGTGCGAAAAACTTAAAGAGCTTCCAGACTCAATATCGGAACTTAAAGAATTAAAATTTCTTAATCTTACTAACTGCAAAAGTCTTAAAATGCTTCCAGACTCAATATCGGAACTTAAAGAATTAAAATTTCTTCATCTTATTAAATGCAAAAGTCTTAAAACGCTTCCAGATTCAATATCAAGTCTTAAAAACCTAATAGCGATTGATCTTGCGGGGTGCAATAATCTTATATTCACCAAAGATTTGAGAAAAAACTTAGATGATTTAAGAAAAAATGGATGCTTTGTTTATTATCCAGAAAGTGAATTGAAGTATAACGATCAAAATAAGGATGGGGTTAGGGTTAGGTTTTCGGATAAAGAGGGTTCTCCCGCTACTTCTCCTAGAGGGACTCGAACTGAGGTGCGGAGCATCTTAAAGCGAGGGTCAAGATATCAAGAGGAGTCAGCACAGCTCCTTAGAAATTCTTTATCTCCTCAATTTCCCCCAGGTAAATATAAGTAAATTTAAAAAAATTGACGATGAAAACCTATTTTCTTCCTTAATTTTTAAGCAAAAATTTCACTATTTTTTCTTCTTATTTTTGTTGAGCCAATAAAAAAATACAGAACTTGAAGACGGGAATTTTATTCATAAAATCT
>Ga0209596_1001463_pt1 | contig 20371 bp, 31 predicted proteins | sample M_130807_MF_Meta_FD_187314 | JGI IMG/M metagenome (GOLD analysis project Ga0209596, IMG submission 187314) | Freshwater microbial communities from Lake Montjoie, Canada to study carbon cycling - M_130807_MF_MetaG (SPAdes) (version 2) | ecosystem: Environmental > Aquatic > Freshwater > Lake...
GGAGTTATGCAGGATTACCTAAACATCGTATTTATCGATGGTCGATGGATGATTTTGGCAAAGATGTGGGAAAGAGTTGGCGATTCACCAAATTAATTCCGGCTTATAGGGCGACTCTTCTTTTCCTTGTCTGGAAATGACTTTATTTTCAAACTCTTTGGCAGAATACGATCATGTCCTACGTAGTTATCTTCCGCTCTACTCGCAAATTAGACGATGGGCAGTTGTATTCCGGTTGGTCTGAAAAAATGGAGAATTTAGTCAAGACAATAGATGGCTATGAACATCATTTCGGTTTTCGAGATGCAATAAGTCGTGACGGGGTAACTGTTTCGTATTTCACTTCTTTAGAGGCAATTTCTCAGTGGAAGAACTTAGATGAGCACAAAGTGGCGCAACAAATGGGTCGAGACTCTTTCTATGAGGAGTACTCAGTTCAAGTCTGTGAAGTGCTTCGAGATTATGGCTTTGAAGCATAAGAGTCTTTGTTCGGGCTTATAGGACGAATCTTCTTTCATGTAATTGTTACTGCGAGTAACTTTAAATGTGTGCAATAATTTCACCACGATGACTTGGTAGTAATCGGGACTTGGTTAATAACCGAGTCCCTTTTGCTTTTGTGCAGCAGCATTTATTTTGTGCAATAATTCCACCACGGTGGTTTGGTAGTAATCGGGACTTGGTTTTTAGCCAAGTCCCTTTTGCTTTCCACAGTGTTGATTAATCCACAGGGTTTTCTATTTCAATATTTCGCGACCCGTTACTTGCGTAACTTCGCTCTCGTGATGGGGGCGTGTTGTAATTGGCAGCCTGGTCGCTTACCAAACCACCGGAGCGGGTTCAAACCCCGTCGTCTCCACCACAGTCTTAACTGATTCGACTCGACCTATTGGTAATGGTCAAAAGAGTTGTACCAGATATGCATGAAGGAGCCCTGAGAAATCGGGGCTCTTTCTATTTTCTTTGCGCTTGAATACAGGTATTGCATTAATCTCAGTTCTTGTAAAGTGCCTGAATGAATCCAAGGCGTTTGGGGTGAATTTGAGTGTTTGATATTGCATTAACCGTGAATGCTTGCGTTCGCTCAAACACACGTGCCGATGTTGCATGGTTAGTTTCCTCCGAACCTTTCTTTGAGAATGCAATCTCAGATGCCATTGCAATTACACCTGGTGGTGGAAAAATTGGGAATCTTCTTGGATCGACATTTGATGGCGAACTCATTGAAGTGGCAAAAAGAAAATTGCCGACGGGAAGAATTGTTAAACGAGAAGTTTCTGCTTTTGAATCAACTATTTCTTCTATTCCTCAAGGAACAAAATTAGAGTTTGCACTTTTGCCATCTGGGCTAATCGATCCCGATATTTGGCAGGCATTTCTTGATCGTGAATCTATTGCAATTGTGTGTCATTTGAAAGACGATGAAATTGTTAAAGCCGACTATTACACATCTGTTTCGATCGTTGCTGCTGAACCAGATGTAATCGAAAACTTCAATCAAAACAAGTCAATGACGGTCAATCTAGGTGATCGGATTCTTACTATTTATCATCCTGTAACCAAATTAGTAATTGCAGGCAATAGTGATATTGCCCAAGCACTTGCACTGGCTGCAACTAACTTAGGCTGGAGTGTTTCTGTGGACGCACGACCAAGCATGTTTGCAGGATTGGCTGCTGGTTTATCGTCAATGGATTGCGCAGTGATTATGGGCCACGATATTGAGAGCTCTAGCAAATGTTTAAGTTATGCACTTGAAAGTGCGGCTGGATATATAGGTGCACTTGGTTCTTTGAAAATGCAGGAGAGTCGTGAAGATTGGTTGGCCTATCGAGACATTACCGATTTATCTCGAGTCCACGGACCAGCAGGTTTTAATATTGGCGCAAAAACACCGCAAGAGATTGCTATTTCTGTTTTAGCCGAAGCAATATCAGTCCTGAAAGGTGTTTAATACGTCAATGGATATGAATCACGATGGCTCACACCGCATTGAAATGAACCTAATGTGGGTATTGATGTGTGCGATGTTAGTTATAGATTTCGCAATGATTATTTATCATGCCAATTTACATAAACGTATTAAGGCTCTCGAAGAGCTCATCAAGAAATAACATTAATTCATATGCGCGAAGGTAGCTGGGATGATGCATTCGGCGTAGCAAGTAATAGTTTTGCAGTACTTCAAAGTGAAAAGGTAGCGCTCTCAGATGCCAATGCCAGAACTCTTGCACGTGATCTAAAAGCCCTGTGCGATTTACCAGCATTTGCAACTTCATCGATGGATGGATGGGCAGTTTGTGCAAGTGGTCCGTGGAAAGTAATTGGTGAAGTTGCGACTGGTAAAACTTCTAATCAACTCCTTGGTGCCTCAGAATGTATGAAAATTTCAACAGGTGGCGTAATCCCTGCAGGTACAACTGCGGTAATCCCTTGGGAAAATGCAACTGAACAAGGCGGACACATTTCGGGATCTGTCGAAGAAGGTGCAAATATTCGCCCAGCAGGTGCTGAGTGCAAAAAAGATGAACTTCTATTTAAACAAGGAACGCTTTTAGCCCCACCAATGCTGGGACTGCTTGCAGCGACAGGACATGATTTTCTAGAAGTAACACGACACCCACGAATCGCAATTTTCTTTTTGGGCGATGAACTTTTACACACCGGTGTTCCCACCGATGGCTCTATACGAGATGCCCTCGGCCCTCAGATTCCAGCTGTACTTCAAAGTTTTGGAGCAGACGTAGTTTCTGCAACTTTCGTTAAAGATGACCTAGATACTCTTAATAAAGAGATTAAGTCCGCACTTGAAACAGCTGACATAATTATTACAACAGGCGGAACTGCTGATGGACCAAAGGATTATGTAAAAGCTGCAATCTCGCATATCAATGGCGAATTAGTTATTGATTGCGTGAAGGTGCGCCCTGGATATCACACGATAGTTGCTCAAGTTAATTCTGATGCAAGAAAAATCGCATTCTTAGCACTGCCTGGAAATCCGCAATCTGCTCTGGCAGGTCTCTTTTCTTTTGGACTTCCACTCATCAACAATTTACTTGGGCGCCAGCAAGAGGAGTTGAAAAAGATCACAATTGCCTCACCAATTTCAACGCCAGAAGGTTTTTCACGTTTGATTCCAGGAAGAGTAAATAATGGTGAATTTACATCTGCAGAATTTCTAGGTTCTGCGATGCTACGTGGAGTTGCTGTTGCAGAAGGATTTGCTCTGATCAATCCTGGAAATAACTCACCGGGAAGTTTTGCTCGGTGGATACCTTTTACCTGGAATTAAATAATCTTTGGTGCGGGTTCGTTCTCGCTAGCCAGTGAACTCTTGTGAATTGGTTCTGAACCTTCTTTGAGTGGCTGATTAGTTCCACCAACTTGATTAGAAATAATTTCTGCGGCAATTGAAATAGCGGTTTCTTCTGGTGTGCGCCCGCCAAGATCTAATCCAATTGGAGATTTAAGTTTAGAAATTTCAGATTCAGTCATTCCAATTTCACGCAGACGCTTTAATCGATCTTCATGAGTGCGCCGGCTTCCCATAGCTCCGATATAGCCAGCGTTTGTGCGCAATGCGATTTCTAGAACCGGTACATCAAATTTTGGATCGTGCGTTAAAACGCAAATGACAGTGCTTTCATCCACTTCAATAGTTGGTAGATATCTGTGGGGCCAGTTGATGATTACTTCGTCAGCATCTGGAAATCTGCGCTTGGTTGCAAAGAGTTCACGTGCATCACAGACGATGACGTAATAACCCATAAATTTTCCAATGCGTGCAACGGCTGCAGCAAAATCGATTGCTCCAAAAATAATCATTCGTGGAGCTGGAGCGAATGATTCAACAAATATTGAAAGATCATCCATACGATTTTCGCCTTGTGGGCCCAACTTTAAAGTTTTAGTTGTGCCGTGCATTAAAAGAGCACGAGCACCTTCTATGGTTGCAGAATCAAGTTGTTCATTTCCGAGTGAACCGTGGTAATCATTTTTTGTCAGAACAATCCTTGTTCCCACGCTGGAATTACCTGCGATGAGGGTTGCTACTCCAACTGCTTTTTTATCTTCAATTGATTTAGCAACTTGATCAAAATGAGGAAAAGTGTGTTTATCTACGTATTGAATAAATAATTCAATTGTTCCGCCACAGGTGAGTCCAACGGAGAATGCGTTGTCATCGCTGACGCCATAGGTAACAACTTGTGGAATTTTAGTTTTCAATACTTCTAGAGAAGCTTCATGGATGGCACCTTCAACACATCCGCCAGAAACGCTTCCGATTACTTCGCCAGAATCCAAAACCGCCATTGCAGCGCCAACGGGACGCGGTGCTGAACTCCAGGTGCGGGTAACGGTTGCTAAAGCAAAGGGTTTGCCAGAATTAAAAGATGGCAAAATCTCGTCGATGATTTCGCGCATAACGTAGAGTATAGCGATGCATGTTGGATTGATCTTGGCGGCCGGATCTGGCTCTCGTTTAGGCACGCCAAAGGCGAGCCTTGTTATAGGTGGCCAAAGATTGGTCGATCGCGCAGTAAGTAATTTTCTGTCAGCGGGATTAACAGAAATTTACGTGATACTTGGTGCTTGGCAAGGTGACGTTCAAGGCGCGCATGTAATTGTTAATGAGAATTGGCAAGAAGGTATGGGCAGTTCATTAAAGATTGGCCTAGAAAATGTTTCAAAAAATACCGCCGCCACAGATGTGACTATTTCGCTTGTAGATCTTCCCGGAATGACGGCTGAAGCAATTCGTGAAATAGTTGAAAGCTCGCACGAGATTGTTGTTGGAACTTTTGCTGGAAAACCTGGACACCCAGTTAAGTTTGCACGGAAACACTGGGCCGAAGTTTCACAATGCGCACAAGGTGATGTTGGTGCCAGAAATTTTCTCAAAGGGCGAGACGATGTGCACTTTATCCCGCTGGATCATCTCGCCAGTGGAAAAGACATCGACACCCCCGAAGACCTTCTAGGCCAATAGGAGCAATTTGCAACTGACGGATAGGACATTTCACCTCTGAAACTGCCTAAAATTTCCCTCGTTTTGAAGCGCAAACCACTTGCTGCTGCCAAGGGGTGGTGTTACTTTTCCTTACTCCTTTAATGGACTTCATAGAAGAGGTATAGCCATGGCCCTTGAATCAACTGGAAATGAACGCGGTACTCCACGTTTATTTGAACTCATAGAGAACTCACCAAAGACTGGCGACAGTCCAACAATTTGGGCATGGCCACAAATTACAGAATTTTTAAAAGTTGCAAGTCAACCAGTGCAAGGTCCATGGCCTGCACATCAAGAAGCGCGTCCAAATCCGGATGCAGATTCAATGCCAGTTGCAGTTAAAGATAACAAGAGCAAGTAACCGGAAACTCACGTAGGGGAAATTAAATATGTATCCATCACGTTTTAAATATGAATCTCCGAAGACAATTGCCGAGGCAATTAAATTGCTCGATGCTGGCAAAGGTGAAGCAAAGATTCTTGCAGGCGGACAGAGCCTTGTCCCAATGCTTAAACTTCGCTTCGCATTCCCAGACCAACTTGTTGATATCAATAACATTCCTGGACTTGATTACATTCGCTTCGACGCAGATGGATCACTTCATATCGGCGCACTAGTACGCCACGAACATTTAGAAAAGTCGCTTGAAATTTCAAAGCGCCAACCAACAATTGCAGCGGCAGCTCCACTTGTTGCAGACCCAATCGTTCGTGCACGTGGAACGTTTGTTGGTTCTGTCTGTCACGCAGATCCACAAGGCGACTGGGCAGCGACAATGATTGCGCTGCATGGTTACCTTGTTGTGCAAGGCCCTAAAGGCAAGCGCAATATTGAGATGAAGGATTTCGTCCTCGGACCATATGCAAATTCACTTAACTACAACGAGATAGCTATCGAAGCAGTAATTCCTGCACCTAAGGGAGTTGCACGTGGTGGCTACCTCAAACTCGAACGTCGCGTTGGTGACTTTGCAACTGCATCAGTAGCAGTTTCACTTGATATGAGCGGCGATACAGTGCTTGGCGCAGGATTTGCTCTTGCTGGCGTTGGTGGAAAAACCATCGATGCGAACGATGCTGCATCAGCCCTCATTGGTCAGAAGCTCACTGATGCAACAATTGCAAAGGCCGCAGCACTTGTTGCTGCTAAGGCAGAGCCTCGTACCGATCACCGTGGTTCAGCTGAATATAAGCGCCATATTATTGAAACTTTTGTTAAACGAATCCTCCTCGCAAACTCCGCACAGAAAGTAGCCTAATAAAATGTCGAGCCTCTACGAAGAAATAAATATTGCACCAGCAAGTGATGTTCCGGTTCGCCAAGTCACTGTGTTCGTTAACGGAGAAGCACGCACTGCAAATGTCGAGCCACGTCTTTTGCTTGCACATTTGCTTCGTCAAGCTTTTAAGTTAACTGGAACTCACACTGGTTGCGATACGACAAATTGTGGTGCTTGCACAGTCCTTTTCGATGGTCGCCCAATCAAGAGTTGCACAATGCTGGCAGTTCAGGCAGATGGCCACAAAGTTGAAACTGTCGAAGGACTTGCATCTGCCAGCGAGCTTCATCCGCTGCAAGAAGGTTTCAAGCAAGAGCACGCCCTTCAATGTGGTTTCTGTACTCCAGGAATGATGATGGCTGCAAAGGCACTTCTCGAAGAAAATCTCAACCCAACTGAAGATGAAATTCGTTGGGCGTTATCTGGAAATCTCTGCCGTTGCACTGGTTACCAAAATATCGTCAAGGCAGTTCTTTGGGCTGCTGAAAAAATGCGCGCGGAACTCAACTAGGTCGGGGAGCATAAAAAATGAGATTAGACGAAATCAAAATTGGCGGAATGGGTGCAAGCCGTCGCCGAGTTGAAGATAACCGTTTCATTCGCGGTAAAGGCAATTATGTAGATGACATCGTGCTACCAGGCATGCTTCACATGGAAATTTTGCGAAGCCCTGTTGCACATGCGCGCATTAAGTCAATTGATGTAAGCGCTGCATGGGATGTGCCAGGAGTTCGCATGGTTCTTACAGGCGAAATGATGGCTGCACGTAACCTCGCATGGATGCCAACACTTTCTTACGACACAGCTGCAGTACTTGCAACAGATAAAGTTCGTTTTCAGGGTCAAGAAGTTTGTGCAGTTATTGCAGATGATCCATATATCGCAAAAGATGCGTGCGGAAAGATTGTCGTAGATTACGAAATTCTGCCTGCAATTGTGAATCCAGTTCAAGCAGCAGCAGCCGATGCTGTTCAAATTCGTGATGACAAAGCTGGTCAAGTTGGCAATAAAGTTTTTGACTGGGAAATCGGTGACAAGTCTCGCACCGATAAAGCATTTGCTGATGCAGATGTAGTCTCAAAGATCGAACTTCACTATCCACGTACTCATCCATCTCCAATGGAGACATGTGGATCAATTGCTGATTACGATCGTGCAACTGGAAAACTCACTGTTTATATGACTTCACAGGCACCACACATTGTGCGTGCAGCTGTTGCAATGGTTGCCGAACTTCCAGAACAGAATATTCGAATTGTCACACCAGATATTGGTGGCGGTTTCGGAAATAAGGTTCCAATTTATCCAGGTTATGTAATCGCGATTCTCGCTTCTATTTTGACTGAAAAGCCAGTGAAGTGGATTGAAGATAAGACAGGTAACTTGGTTTCAACCGGCTTTGGACGCGATGTCTATCTCAAGGGCGAGATGGCGCTACGCAAAGACGGAAAGATTCTGGGTGTTCGTATGAACACAATTTCAGATCACGGAGCGTTCTTCGCCGATGCACAACCAAGTAAGTTCAAGATTGGTTTGATGCACTCAGCATTTGCTTGCTACGACATTCCAACAGCGCATATGTTTGCAACAGGTTATTACACCAACAAAGCTCCAGGTGGAGTTGCATACCGTTGTTCATTCCGCGTTACAGAAGCAATGTTCTTCCAAGAACGAATGGTGCAGGCAGCAGCCGATGATCTAGGAATGGATCAGGCAGAGTTTCGCCGCGTTAACTTCGTGAAAGATGAACAACATCCACACCGCACAGCATTTGGATTCCTTACTGACTCAGGTCAGTACGAGAAGTGCCTTGATATCGGATTGGAAGCAATCGGATATAAGAACTTCGCTGCTGAAAAGGCCGAAGCCGCAAAGCGTGGACGCCTTCTTGGTATCGGAATTTCAGTAATGACTGAGCCGCTCGGTGCAGGTAATAGCCGTGAGTACGACATCTTGGGTATCAAGATGTTTGACTCTGCAGAACTTCGCATCCACATGTCAGGTAAAGCACTTTTGCGTACAGGTTCGCGTGGACAGGGAACCGGTCACGAAACAACGTGGGCACAGATTGTTGCTCACGAACTTGGAATACCTGCAGATGACATCCTTGTTGAAGAAGGCGATACAGATACAGCGCCATTCGGTATGGGCACATATGCATCACGTTCTACACCAGTAGCTGGTGCAGCGATCGCAATGGTTGCTCGTAAAGTTCGCGCTAAAGCTCGCAAACTTGCAGCTCACCTTCTTGAAGTTTCTGAAGAAGATATCGAGTGGGAGCTAGGTCGTTTCTACGTTCGTGGAAATCAAGAACGTGGCGTGACAATTCAAGATTGCGCAATGGCTGCATACAGCAATATGCCAGATGGCATGGAGCCAGGACTGGAGAACGTTGCTTACTACGATCCTCCAAACCTCACATGGCCATTTGCGTGCTACATCGCAAAGATTGAAATTGACCCAGAAACTGGCGTATGGGATGTATTGCAATTCGTTGCTGTCGATGACTGTGGTGTTCGCATCAACCCAATGATCGTTGAAGGACAGATCATGGGTGGTCTCACTGAGGCATATGCAATGGCAAATATGCAGTACCAAACTTACGATGAAGAAGGAAACATCATCGGCGGTAACTACATGGACTTCTTGCTTCCAACAGCATGGGAAACTCCAGGCTTTGAGTTATACGAAGTTGTTACACCTTGCCCACACCATCCAATTGGTGCAAAGGGCGTTGGTGAATGTGCAACTGTTGGTGGACCAGCAGCATTCGTTAACGCTGTGATGAACGCTCTTAAGGAAAAGGGTGTTCGTAACATCGATATGCCGATGATGCCTAACCGCGTATACGAGGCTCTCACAACAGGTAAAGATGTTTACGGTATGCCACCAGTACGCAGCGGCAACTAACAAATGTCTTTCAATCCGGTCGAAGGCATGGGCGTCATGGAGCGCGCAGTTGAACTCACAAATAGCGGTGAATCATTTGTGATGGCAACTGTCGTATGGCGCCAAGGCCCTTCTTCCGGACAGAGCGGATCACGAGCAATCATTACCGCCGATGGAAAGTTACATGGATGGATTGGCGGAGCATGTGCCGAGCCAGTCCTTATCCGTGAAGCAAAGAAAGTTATGGACTCTGGAAAAGCTCAGTTGATTTGGCTCGGACAGGAAGCTGATTTCAAAGGAATGCATGTTCCAGATGGTGTGATGACAGTTCCAATGGCGTGCCAGAGTGAAGGCGCTCTTCAAATTTATGTTGAACCAGTTCAATCATCACCACAATTAACAATTGTTGGGCGCTCGCCAATGGCCATCACTCTTAAACAATTAAGTGAAGTTCTCAATTGGAGAGTTTCATTAATTGATTTTTCTGATTTCACAACGACAATGGTTTCATCTTCATCGGTGGTCATCATTGCAACACAAGGCCATGGTGATGAAGAAGCGACTGAAGTAGCACTTCCTGCCAATCCTGCGTATCTCGGAGTAGTTGCTTCACGTAAACGTGGGAAAGCTGTTCTGGACTATTTGGTAGATCGCGGATTTACATCTGCACAGATTGAAAAGATCAAGCTTCCTGCAGGCCTTGACCTTGGTCATACAACTCACCGCGAAATGGCAGTTTCAATTCTTGCCGAGCTTGTGCAATTGCGCGCAGCCGGTGCCTTTGCACAACAGTCAAAGAAATCACTTCCAGTTCTAGAGACTCTGGAAGTAAAGGATTTGGTTTGCGGAATGACTGTTGCCGCTGAAAAATCTAATCGTCCCTTTGAATACGAAGGAACGACCTATTACTTCTGTGCGCCAGGATGTCGCACAGCGTTTGAAAAAGATCCATCCTCATTCATCAACCAGGAGGCAAAATGCTAATCTCGCAGACGATACTCGTTGATCAACCGATCGACGATGTATGGAAATTCTTTGATGATATTCCTCAGGTAGCAGCATGCATCCCTGGTGCTGATCTGACCGACAAACTTGGAACCGATCACTTCGGTGGAGATGTCATCATCTCTGCGGGTCCAGTCAAACTTGAATTCGCAGGTCAAGCAAAAGTTAAGAGTCGCGATAACTCGAAGAAGATCATCACAATTGATGCATCAGGTTCAGATAAGAAAGGTCGCGGCGAAGCACAAGCAGTGCTTATCGCAGCCCTTAGTCCTGCATCCGGTGGAACAACGGTAAAAATTTCACTTGATCTGACTGTGTCGGGCGCTGCTGCGCAATTTGGTCGCGGCTTAATCGCAGATGTAACTGCCGTACTTGTAAATCAAACTGCAACAAGTATGCAAGGTCGCATGAAAGCGATATCAATGGGTCTGGATCCAAATACTGTTGGTGGCCCAAAGGCTGCAAGCGGTGTTGCGATTGCATTAACAGTAGTAAAGAAAGCAGCGGCAAGAATATTTGCGCGCTTCTTCCTTCCATATCAACCAGTAGCACGTCGATAACGAGAGAGAAAGGAAAACTAATGAGTCTATGGGGAATAGGTAATCTGGTTCTGTTAGTTGTCATTGTTCCAGTTCTCGTTGCTCTACTTAATGCGGTCCTTGGACCACTAGAGCGCATTCGCGGAGCTGCAGATGATGCACTAAGTGGAGGAGTCGCTTTAATCGGCGAACTCAACACCACACCAGATTTATTGGCTAAGACAGATAACGTCATCAAGGAAGTGGCTAACGGAGCAGTTCGTTACGCCGGTCCAGTTTCTAAGTTGCTGGGATAGGGGAAGAAAACATGCCACAACAAGCAGTATTTACATTAATTCTTGCAACGCTGATTATTGCAGCGGCGGCACTTGGATTGTCTCGCGTGATTTTGCACCTTCGCACAGTTGCTAAATCACTCGATGCACTTGAAGGTGGAGTAGCAGTAATCGTTGCTAAGACTGCAACAGTTCCAACTGTTGTATCTTCGGTAAACGCAAGCCTTAAGCCAGTACGCGACTTTGCGGAATCGATCTAAGGGGAGCGATCATGGACTTTACTAATCACACAGGTTGGCTCGTGGGTTACATCATTGCAACAGTTGTAGTTCTAGTTGTTGTAGCTCTAGTTGTTCCAATCTTGCTCCTTGCCCACAAAATTGGTGGTCAAGCACAGCGAATTAATGCAGGCCTTGAAGGCGCAGTTGTTAATACTGCTGGGCTTAAGGGATTAAAGGTCACCATCGCATCGGCTACTGCGATTGTTGATGGCCTCAACCGTGGCCGTACGAAGTTGGGAGGCTAAGCAGATGGATTCAAATACACACACACTCTGGGTTTTAGCAAACATACTTGGTGCTGTTGTAGTTGTAGCCGTTGCTGCGCTACTCACCATCTTGGTACTACTAGTTCGAGTCATTGATAAGCGAGTTGCACAGATTCGCGCAACATTGACCGCTGCTAAGGCAAACACTGCCAATACTGAATTGATTAACCAGACAGCCGCTGCAGTTGATGCAGTTCTTGCTGAAGGACTCGAACACCACTTATTCCTCGGACGTGTATTGGACAAGGTGCGCTCATGACAACACTTCAACTATTTTCAGTCATAGACATCGTTGCATTAATTGCAGGACTTGCTATCTACCTATTTATCGTAGGTCGCCAGCTTGCAGCAGTTGCTACGAAGTTAGAAGAAGCAGCTGATCTTGTTTGGGAAATCAAGCACGATGCCGACACTATCGAACCAGGTCTCGAGCGCATTAACAGAACTGGCGGCGTTGTCGCTGGTGCGCTTCCACTTCTTTATGGTTTTGCTGAAGCAATCGTCGTAGGTGCAACATATGTGCCAGAACCTGCACACACTGCACCTAAGCCAAATTTCCCAGCAATGGGAACAAGACGCTCACGTCTATTCGATGGTGTTGGCGTAAAGATCGATTAGTTTTTACTGATCGCGGTTATTTGGATCGCGACCAGTGGTCAGTGGGTCGGTGAATGCATTTGAGTATTCACCGATCCATTCGTCTTTCCAAGCTTGATCGTATTTTTCGAGATTGCAACTTGGTTCGTATACCGCCATCAATTCATGAGCAATCATTTCGCGGTGACGTTCAGTGCCACCCGGAATCTCATACCAACAGATATGTAGATTAAATTTATTTCCAGATCGTGCAACCCATGACGCAGACCGTGGATGTTTAAAAGGGAAACCTTCGGTGCTTAAATCTGCACTATGACCAACGTAGATAATTGAAAACTCTTGCGGCTTATTCTCTGCATCATTAAGACACATCACTGCATAGACAGCGGCAATTTTTTGGGGAGTCCACCCAGCTAGAGCGCGTGGCCCTTCAAAGGGATAACCAGCCAGGGAACCAAGACGAATCATTGTTCGAGAGCGTCTTCCCAGTCTTGATCTTCAGACATTGTCTCTGCCTTAATGATTTCAAATACGGGAAGGTTAGCTTTCTGAACAGCTTCATTGAAAAGAACTAGCGCAGCATCTACAGCGATATCAGAACTTGGAGCTTCAACGATTATTTGTGCTCCGTATCCTGTTGTGCCGGCACCGGTAGCTAAGCCGTTATAAATCGCAACAGCATCGGCAAGTTCTACTACCTCTTCGAGAGTAATAATGCGATCGCCTTCAGCAAAGATTGAAACGCTGAATTTCATTGTCGTGGTCCTTATCTGATTGTGACGAGCTTGCGGCTGAATTCTTCCAGACTCTTAAGATTATGTCCTGATACAACTTCGTCGATAAATGGTTCTGCAATGATCATTCCCATCGATGTGGGGACATATCTGTCAGCATCTCCGCGGTGCGGATTCATCCACACAACTCTATGAGCAATACGTGATAACGATTCCATAGATTTTGCCAAAGTCTCTGGGTCGCCGCGATCTAAACCATCAGAGCAGATAACAACAATTGAACCGCGTCCTACTCGTCCACGGCCCCACTTCTTAAGAAATGTATTAATAGCATCTCCAATACGAGTACCGCCTTCCCAATCCATCGCTTCGGTACCAGCAAGTTCCATAGCTTGATCAGGGTTGCGACGTGAAAGCGAACGAGTAACTCGCGTAAGTCGTGTTCCGAAGCAGAAGACTTCTACTTTCTGATTTGCACTTCGGGCTGAATAGGCAAGTTGCAATAAATTTCTTGAATAATCAGCCATTGACCCTGAAATATCTAGAATAAAAACAATGGGGCGCAACTTCTCCTTTTTCTTCGTATAGAAGATCTCACGATTTTCACCCATTGCGCGCATGTTCTCACGGACAATCTTTCGCATATTTAATTTCTTACCTTTGTTAGTTGAAACCAAACGGCGAGTTCTGCGAATCGGTGGATTGAGTCGAATATTCGACATCATTTTGCGAAGAGCTGCCAGCTCTTGTGGAGTGCATTCGTTAAAGGCTTTGTTACGAAAGATTTCATGGCTTGCCGCCATAAATCCCATCTTGGTGTCATCGTTGGAATCGCCCGGTTCAGTTCTTTCATTTTCCGGGATTTCAATTGTGGATGTCGTGCTTACTTGTGCGCGGAATTTCTTCTTCGCCTCACTTGCCTCTTCCTCCCAATTATCAAAGAAGAATCGCTGGAATATCTCGTTGTAGACCGGAATATTTTCTTTACGTCTTACTAGCGATGTTCTACCACCCCAGTACACATCCATAACATCTGTTGGATCTAAGACGGATACTGCATTGCAAAAGGTAATGACATCATCTGAACCAATGAGCATTCCATGTAAGCGAAGTTCTTGAGCAAATTCAACAAAGAGTTCGTCGAAACCCTCAGTGAGAGGCATCAGCGACAATCTCGGCAAGGTTGCCAGAAACATATTCGAGATCGTCACGACCCTTGATTACAGCACCAAGTGTTTCGGCTGCATTTGCTTCGGTGAGTGTGCTTGCACCTATAGCGCCAAGGGATTGCACCCAATCGATGGATTCAGCGACACCAGGAGATTTTTCTAGATCCATCTCACGAAGTTTGTTAACTGTACCAACGACCTTTGTTGCTAATTGTTCAGATACACCTGGAACGCGAGATTTAATAATTTCGATTTCTTGCTCTGCAGCAGGAAATCCAATCCAGTTGTAGAGGCATCGGCGCTTGAGAGCATCATGTAATTCGCGAGTACGGTTTGAAGTCAAAATAACAATAGGACGTGATTTTGCTGCGATGGTTCCGATTTCTGGAATTGTTATCTGGAAATCAGAGAGAAGTTCCAGAAGAAATGCTTCGAATTCATCATCAGCACGATCTACTTCATCGATGAGCAAGACGCACTGGTCGCCAGCTTTTATTGCCTGAAGCAGCGGACGTTCGATAAGAAATTTAGATCCGAAGAGGTCATCGACAGATTTATCAGAGACTTCATTGCCTGACATCGCACGGATCGCAAGCATCTGGCGCGCATAATCCCATTCGTATAATGCTTGATTGGTGTCGATTCCCTCATAACACTGTAAGCGAATCAAGGTGCGCCCAAGTAGTTGCGAAATACTCTTTGCAAGCTCGGTCTTTCCTACGCCGACTTCACCTTCAAGAAGGATAGGTCGACCAAGTTTCATTGAAATTAAAAGCGATGTTGCAAGACCTCGATTAGCGACGTAACCGATAGATCGAAGCTCAGAAGTTAATTCGTCAACGGTCAGCGAATCGAAAGAGGAGATCATAAATTAAAACTCTGTTCGTGGAGTTACTTGATCTTATTTTCAGATACTAAAGCACCGATTGATGCAGCGCCGAGTTTGCCATCGCGAATGAGAGTCTCGCGCCAAGCTGTAGCAAGTGTTTTTCCTTCTTCTTGGATAAATCCTTCGAAGGTAACTTCTTTCATATTTCTACATGCCTTATTTGGATTGCACTCTTCGTCAAGTTCTTCAATTTTTTCACCTTGGGCTTGCCAAATTGAGCTAAGCATTTGTCGTGCTTGATCGCTTTCAACTGACATGTCAGACCTCCTGAAGAATTAAGAATGTAAGCGTATCAGAGCCAATAATTCTGGCTAGGTGAGAAAAGTAAGGACCGTAGCGGCCATGCAGAGGGGATATGAGCCAAATAGGCGGGGGTGCAATCCCCGGCTGATTCATTAAGATTGAACAATGAGCGAGAAGCTAAGCCACATCAACGATGACGGCAATGCCCACATGGTTGATGTGTCAGATCGTGACGTCACTCAACGCAGTGCATCAGCTTCTGGAAAAGTTTTGTTAAGCAAATCTGTTCTTTCAATGATTGCAGAAGGAAAGACCCCAAAAGGTGACGTATTAGCTACTGCTCGAATTGCAGGAATCATGGGGGCTAAAAAAACTCCAGAACTTATTCCGCTATGTCATCCAATTTCTATTTCAAGCGTTAACGTCGATTTAGAAATTGCTGATGATGGTGTAAACATTTATTCAACTGTGAAAATTTCAGATCGCACGGGTGTAGAAATGGAAGCGCTGACTGCAGTTTCAATTGCTGCACTAACAATTATTGATATGACCAAGGCGATGGACCCAGGAGCCACTATTAAAAATATTCAAGTTGATGAAAAAGATGGCGGAAGAAACGGCCACTGGAAGCGCGCATGAAACGTGCTGCAGTAATCACGGCAAGTAACCGAGCATTTAATGGCGTATATGAAGATAAATCAGGCCAAATTCTTCTTGAAGGTTTGAAATCACTTGGTTATCAAATTGATGCCGTTCAAGTACTACCAGATGATGTAGAAAAGATTTCAGCCGCAATCAAATCTGCAATTACAGATGGTTTGGATTTAGTTGTTACCACGGGCGGAACAGGCGTTTCTCCATTTGATGTGACACCAGAGGCAACTGCTCCCTTGATTGAAAAAGAGATGCCAGGAATTCTCGAAGCGTTACGAGCATATTCTCGAGATAAAGTCCCAACGACTGATTTATCTCGCGGTGCTGCAGGTGTAACAAATAAAACGTTAATTATAAATTTACCTGGTTCGCCAGGGGCAGCAAAAGATGGTTTGGTAATTATCGAAAGACTTGCATCCCACATTCACGATCAATTGGCCGGACATGATCACAGCCCTAGTAACTAAGCACAGCATTTCAGTTGATTCATTAACTGATTCATTAAAAACAAATCAAGCAGGCGCCGTCGCAAGTTTTTCTGGCGATGTGAGAGATAACGATTCCGATAAGAGTGTTACATCTTTGACATATGAAGTGCACCCAAGTGCTCAAGGCGTCATCGAAGAGATAACCCATCGGATTGCGGCCAAACATGATGTCTTAGGCGTAGCCGTTGCGCATAGATATGGCGAAATTGCTATCGGCGAAACAGCCTTTGCGGTTGTAGTATCAGCAGTCCATCGTGGGCCAGCATTCGCGGCTTGCGAAGAGATCGTCTCGACTGTAAAAGATGAACTTCCAATATGGAAGTATCAAGTCTTTGCAGATGGCACAACCGAATGGGTGAACAGCGCATGACACAGCTCGTTGACACATACGGACGTGGGCATAGAGATCTACGAGTTTCTTTAACTGATCGATGCAACCTTCGCTGTACCTATTGCATGCCACATGATTTTGCTGCCTGGCTACCTTCTGAAGATCTTTTAACAACTGATGAATTGATTTCTATTATCAAAGTAGGTGTTTCACAAGGCATTGATGAGATTCGCTTAACTGGCGGCGAACCCCTTTTACGTCCAGATATTGTTGAGATTGTCTCTCGCATTTCATCTATCGAAAATCCACCAATTTTATCTATGACAACAAATGGACTTGCTCTAGCAAAGTTAGCCAAACCATTATTTGACGCCGGACTTCGTCGCATCAATATCAGTTTAGATACATTAGATCGCGAAGTATTTAAGAAAATGACTTATCGAGATCGACTTGACGATGTTTTTGCGGGTATCCAAGCGGCTAAAGATGCTGGCTTAATGCCAGTTAAAATTAATACTGTTTTGCTACGCGGTATAAACGATGGTGAAGTTACTAATTTATTGCAGTGGGCACTAGCCGAAGACCTCAACCTTCGCTTCATCGAACAGATGCCATTAGATGCTGGTGGAATTTGGAATCGTGCTGAACTTATTACAGCCGATGAAATATTTGAACAACTGGGCAGCAAGTACAAACTCTCACCTGTTGATTACCGTGGTTCATCGCCTGCAGAAGAGTTCTTAATCGATGGCGGTCCAGCAACTGTTGGCATTATCGGAAGTGTTAGCAGACCATTTTGCGGTGCATGCGATCGCATCCGTCTAACATCTGATGGTCAATTGCGTTCATGTTTGTTCTCAATGAAAGAGACAGACTTGCGGGGTATTCTTCGATCTGACTTAAGCGAAGATGAAAAGCGTGAATCACTTATTTCTAAATTCCATGTAACTGTTAAAGAAAAGTTGCCTGGCCACGGAATTAATGATCCAAGCTTTATACAGCCATCTCGTCCGATGTCTGCAATCGGCGGTTAAGCGCCACCAGCAAATCTTGGCAAGATGTCAATGACATCATCTGCATTAATCGTCACATCGTTATTTGATTCTGCTACACCATTTACTAAATATGAACACCCAGGCAATATCGCACTCAGTTTTGGATACTTCGCGGATGCGGATGCAATAACTTCGCCAAGCGTGGCGCCGTCAATCTGTGACTCAGAAACTCCACTGGCTGCTCTCGCCGCTGCATAAAAATTAACTATCGCCACGTTCAGAATTTTACATCAGGATTTACTTAGCCACTTTGCTTTCTAGCAACCACTTCTTTCGTTCACGCTCAGAAAACTTCTCTATGGAGTAACGCAACATTGTTCGTGGCATCTCGTGTGAGTGTGCTGTAAGGAATTTTCGAAGAGCAATCCCATTGAGCTTGCCTGCTTCTCGCAAGGCCCAGCCAACTGCCTTATGAATCAAATCATGTTTATCACCGAGTAATTTCTCTGCCATCACAAAGGTTGGTTCAATGTCACCTGAACGAATAAAGGCGAATGTAAAAACTATAGAAACTCTGCGTTGCCAGAGAGATCTACTCCTAGCTAATTTATCCAGCAAAATATATGGATCATCCGAATCAATCAGGTACTCACCAATGATGGGTGCAGTCACATCTACAAGATCCCAATTATTTATATGACCGGCGTACATCGCTTTCATATAACTGTCAAAGATTTTCTTTTTATCTTTGCGCAGCTTTAGCGATTTGTACTGAAGTGTCAGAATGATTAAGCCACAAAGCCGTGCTTCGTGGTATTTCGAACGCGTAAGAATTTCAACTTCTTTCAATGGAAGATTTTTGAATTCTTTGGCAATGCTTCGCACTTGGGGAACGACTAACCCAAGAAAAATGTCGCCTTCACCGTATTGACCGGGGGCAGTCTGAAAGAAGCGTTGGAGATCGAATGCTCTGCCATTGTTTGCAAGGGATTTGATCTCCTGAAGAACTTGGCTTGCACTCATACACAAATCTTACTTTTATAAATGATTGCGGCTAGTATTTAAATATCACCAGTGATCCGTGGAGAACTCACATGAGTAATTACGAAGAAATAGACGAAGAATGGCGCGCGATAGGTTTGGCAGCACCTGCTCGCAAGGCGCTGGTCGATGCCAAACTCTATAAAGTCTCAGACCTTCGTAAGATTTCATTGGAGGAGCTAACAAATCTTCATGGAATGGGCAAAAGTGCAATCGCACGATTAAAAGTTGTGATGCACGGTAAGAAAATCACCTTTAGGAACTAACTCAATCGCTATTATTTAAACCTAAATCTTTCCAGGTGAGGCGGATGCAGTGTTTGAAGCAATAATTCTCGGCATCATCCAAGGCCTGACTGAATTTATTCCAATCTCATCCAGTGCTCACCTTCGCCTGGCAGGAGAATTCTTTCCAAACGCAATAGATCCTGGCGCGATGTTTACCGCGATTACTCAGATAGGAACAGAGTTAGCAGTACTAATTTATTTTAGAAAAGATATCGTCCGGATTATTTCTGCATGGTTTGTAAGTTTGAGCAATAAGAGCGCCCGCAACCAAGATTCAAAGATGGGCTGGCTGATAATCGTGGGCACGGTTCCGATAGTAATTATTGGATATCTTGCTCAGGATTACATTACGAAAGAATTGCGTTCACTCTGGATCATTGCAACCATGATGGTTGTCTTCGGTCTTGTGCTTGGTGCTGCCGATCGATTCGGTGCCAAAACAAAAGAACTCTCTGAACTCAATGTGAAGCACGGAATTCTTTATGGGCTTGCTCAATCACTCGCTCTTGTTCCAGGTGTTTCACGTTCAGGTGCAACGATTGCAATGGGGCGCTACCTTGGTTATTCGCGAGAAGCAGCACTTCGCTATTCATTCTTATTAGCGCTGCCAGCAGTCTTTGGCAGTGGGCTCTATGAACTTAAGAGTGCGCTTTCTGATAATCAGGTTGCCGTTTACTCTTTGTCAGAAACATTGGTAGCAACAGTCATCGCCTTTGTAATTGGCTACTTAGTGATTTCGTGGTTACTTAAGTTTGTAACGACTAAGAGCTTTGCGCCATTCATCATCTATCGTGTGGTGCTCGGTACGACCGTTCTAGTCTTGCTTGCTTTAGGCGTCCTCCAACCATAATCGCCCCAAAATATCGCTGGCCAAGTACTGGAATCTAGATTTACCTGGGTTTAGGCTCTGCCTATGTCTTTTACTTCGGCTCTAGCAATTAAGCGACTTCGAACAATTTTAAAGTTTGGCGCAACTGTTTTTGGGCTTAGTGCGATATTTTTAATAGTTGATCCTAAGAGATTTTTAGAGTTACTTAATCTAGAAACCACTGAATCGCTCCAATGGTCCATGCGCATGATCGCTATAACTTTAATTGCATTAACTGGAAACATGCTCTCAGTGGCTCGCTTTGGCAGCGAAACGAGTGTTGTTTTCTCTGCTCGCGTAATGGTTGTATCCGCAGCTGGCTTAGGCGCACTCACATTATTGATCCCTGCTGAATTTGGATGGTTCACGATTGCCTACGCTGCAATCGGTTTCTTATTTAGTTTGGCATACCTAACAACATTTTTGAGAAAATAAATGGCGGAAAACACACGCTCTGAAATTCTAGAAACTGGCAACGAACAGATTAAATCAGCGCGAATCGTTATCAACGCACCTGCAGAGAAGA
>Ga0209596_1001464_pt1 | contig 20364 bp, 14 predicted proteins | sample M_130807_MF_Meta_FD_187314 | JGI IMG/M metagenome (GOLD analysis project Ga0209596, IMG submission 187314) | Freshwater microbial communities from Lake Montjoie, Canada to study carbon cycling - M_130807_MF_MetaG (SPAdes) (version 2) | ecosystem: Environmental > Aquatic > Freshwater > Lake...
CTTGTATGCCGAAGTAGAGGCAGGGCAGAGAGCCTCCAAAAATTTACCCAATCAAGCCGATTTATCCGTTAATATTAAGTTAGCTGGCAATAGTATTGTTTGGCAAACCATCGAGTCCGAAAAATTCAAAAAAGCATTGGCCCTTGTAAATCCTGCACAATGGGTGGACGAGGATATTGTAAAAACCTTGTTTAGAAACTTATCAGAATCGGCTATTTATAAAACCTATATCGAAGAACAAAGTAGAGACAAGGCCAAAGAGAAAGAAATACTTAAATATATATTTGGCAGCCTTATTCTAGAGTCAGATAATATTTTAGAATATATAGACGAGCGTTTTGCTAACTGGGAAGATGAAGGGGAAATGATGGTAGGCTTTATCTTGGATTATTTGCAAAAACCAGGCAGTATTGATTTTCTAGATTTAGTGGGAGACGAGAAAATGAAATTCGCTACCGAATTACTACAAACGGCCATTGATAAAAAAGGATATACAGAAGAGGTAATTAAACCTAAATTAAATAACTGGGATCCAGAACGTATTGCCGTGATAGATATGATACTACTTCGTTTGGGCGTTTGTGAGTTATTGTATTTTGATACCATACCTACCAAGGTGACAATAAACGAATACATCGATTTAGCCAAAGATTATAGCACCAAACAAAGTGGTCATTTTGTGAATGGTATATTGGATAATATTCATAAAGAGTTAGTGGGATCGGGAAAAATTCAAAAAATAAGTCACAAACCATCGGCGCCCAAAAAATAAGACTGTAAATAACATATATTTGCAAAAGCGGTTTTATAAGAAAAGGAATTTATAAACACAGCTATATAAACACAACTATTAAAACATAAACAACTAAATAAATTACAATGACACAAATTTTATTACAAGCACCACAAGGTGGCGGTACTTTCCAATTAGTAATGTTGGGTGGTATCATTTTAGTTTTCTGGTTTTTTATGATTCGTCCACAAGCTAAAAAAGCAAAAGAGCAAAAAAAGTTTATTGACGATATTCAAAAAGGAGACAAAATAGTTACTATCGCAGGTATTCATGGTACGGTGAATAAAGTAAACGAAGACAATACAATTCAATTAGAAGTAAGCCCTGGTTCTTACTTGAAACTTGAAAAATCATCTATAAGCTTAGAGTGGTCAAAAACCAACCCTAAATAATTATAATTGGTTTGATTAAAAAAAGTCCGAAATTGGGGTAACTAATTTCGGACTTTTTTATGTCTAAGATGATCGGACTTACGGGGGGTATTGGTGCAGGTAAAACCATGGTGGCCAAAATATTTGAGAACCTGGGTGTGCCTGTATTTAATGCAGATGATACTGCCAAGCAGTTGATGCAAACAAGTCCTGAAATTAAAACAGCGCTTATTCAACAGTTTGGAGAGAAAGTGTATGAAAATGGCATTTTACAAAAAGCCTATTTGTCTTCTATTGTTTTTTCCGATGCGCATCAGTTGGCCCTATTAAATTCAATTGTTCATCCTATTACTATTCAAGCTGCCTGGGATTGGGCCAAAATACAAACAGCTCCTTATGTGATTAAAGAAGCTGCACTTTTATTTGAATCAAATGCAGTGGAAGGTTTAGACTTTGTCATTGGGGTGACGGCGCCTTCGTCTTTAAGAGTGCAAAGAATTATGCAAAGAGATGATTGCACAAAACAAGAAGCTGAAAAAAGAATGAATCATCAAATTAGTGATACCATTAAAATGAAATTATGTGATAAAGTAATTGTGAATGATGAAATACAATTATTAACGCCACAAGTTTTAGCTATTCACGAGTTTATACTGGCTTCTGTAATTTAAAGCAGGCCCTTTTTAATCTTCCATCAAAATCAAAGGGGGTAGTAGCCTTGGTAATATCTTTAATGAGTTTGGTGTGAATACTTTCCACTTCTAATTTGAAATGAGAAAAATTAGTACTAAAATATAAGATACCTCCTGGTTTCATGGCGCGAAGTACATCATTGATTAATTCTACATGGTCTCTTTGAATATCTAAAACATCTTTCATTCTTTTACTATTACTAAAAGTAGGAGGGTCCATGACTACTAAATCATATTTATTAGCAGGCAAGGTTTTTAAATACTGCTTTACATCAGCATGTATAAATTGGTAGGCTAGTTTATTGACTAATTTATTCAAAGCAAAGTTTTCTTCACTCCAGGCTAAATAAGTTTTCGATAAATCAACAGAGGTAACGGTTTTAGCACCTGCTGCTGCAGCATACACAGAAAAAGAACTGGTGTAGGAAAATAAATTTAGAAACTCAGTGTCTTTACATTCTGCTTGCACCATTTGTCTTGTAATACGGTGGTCTAAAAACAAACCAGAATCTAGGTAGTCGGTAAGGTTTACTTTAAATTGTAAACCATTTTCATTTACCGTAATTATTTTAGAAACAGGAAGGGCTTCTTCTTTTTCATACTGCTCTTCTTTATGATCCATTCTCTTGCGTACTCTTAAGTACATATTTTCAATAGGTAAGCCCGTAATAGTAGCAATACAGTTTTTGGTTTCGATTAACCAAGTCTCATGATCTTCATCGCTTAAACTATGGCGGCGATTATATTCAGCTATATAAATATAGTCTTCGTAAATTTCAACACAAACGGGAAATTCTGGTAGGTCATGGTCATACAAACGCCAGCAGCTAATATTTTGTCGTTTAGCTTGTTTAATGCGGTGCTTATAATTTTTAAGCAACCTATTTTCAAACATTTGAAATTTCTCTGGCGTCATAGTATCTGCTAAAAAAAGAAGCGTTACTTATATAACGCTTCTAAAATTAATTTATTTACACTAAATGGCTTTATTTTAATTTAGCCAAGGCTTCTTTTATTCTAGCCCATGCTTTCTCAATATTTGGCATGCTATTCGCAAAAGAGAAACGAACACAGTTAGGTTCTCCAAAAGCGTCTCCCATTACAGAAGATACATTGGCCTCGTTTAAAAGATACATACTAAAGTCAGATGCATTGGTAACGTTGGTACTGCCATCAGACTTACCATAATAAGAACTTACATCGGGGAATACATAAAAAGCACCTTGTGGCGCAAAGCATTTAAAGCCAGGAATATCATTTACAAGTGCTAAAGTTTTTTCACGACGACGCGTAAACTCTTCCGTCATTTCAATAGAAGGTTTTAAATCGCCTACTAAGGCAGTGACTGCCGCTTTTTGTGTAATACTACAAGTGCCTGAAGTAAACTGACCTTGTAATTTTTCCATGGCCTTTGCTAATTCAACACTTGAAGCTGTATAACCTAATCTCCAACCAGTCATGGCAAAACCTTTACTTAATCCGTTAATCACAATTATTTGATCCTTGATGGCACCAAATTGTGCAATACTTTCATGCTTACCTTCAAAATTGATGTACTCATAAATTTCATCTGATAATATAGTAATGCCAGGATATTTTTTAAATAAATTGGCAAGTGCTTCTAATTCAGCTTTATTATACACTGCACCAGAAGGGTTATTGGGGGAAGAGAACATAAATACTTTTGTTCTTGAACTAATAGCGGCTTCTACTTGTGCAGGGCTTACTTTAAAACCATCTTCTACAGTACTTCTAATTTCTACCACTTTACCTCTGGCAATTTTTACAAGTTCAGAATAAGTTACCCAGTAAGGGGTTGGAATGATTACTTCATCGCCATCGTCTACTAAGGCTAGAATAGCATTGGCTAAACTTTGTTTAGCACCGGTAGAAGTAATAATATTTTCGGGTTTGTAGTCTAAATTATTATCGCGCTTTAATTTACTGCAAACAGCTTCTCTTAAATCGGCGAAACCAGCTACGGGTGTATAGTGAGACCAGTTATCATTGATGGCTTTGATAGCGGCGTCTTTAATATGTTGAGGGGTATCGAAGTCGGGTTCACCCAAACTTAAGTCAATAACGTCTTTGCCTTGGGCTCTTAGTTCACGGCCTAATTTGGCCATTTTTAAAGTTTCTGGCTCACTGAATCTGTTTAATAGAGAAGATAATATCATGATTACTTATTTGAGATACGAATTTCGCAAATAAATCGCAAACAGACGTAAGTTTTGGACTTTGAATATCCATTAATTATTCCCTTTCTATTAACATCTATTTGGCTGCTTCAAGCAAGGGGGTAAAGTTTGGGAGAAAGGCTTTTTTGCGTTGAAGCTCGTAGTTGTAGATTAACTGGCCTAAGTTTTTATAAAAAGGATAGCCCACTGAATCGTAATCGTACTTGCTATCGTTTAAAATGCCATCGCTATTGCAATAGATAACGGCACTTAACATAAACTCAATCTTCTTTTCCGGATCTATCACATAGGCAATGTCTAATAAGAACCCATAAGCGTCTCCTACTTTATTAAATATTTTAATATTGGAAGGAAAGGGGCCTTTTTCCGAACCTGTGTATAAAAACTTGCAATAGTTTGGCCAATAGTTAGCCGTATCATAAGTAGGATACTGCGATTCAGTTGGTAAGGTATGCATGTAGTGCAATAAAAACTTTCTATCCTCTGTGGTTAAATTAAATCTTTGAGAAGGGGGTGTTTGATCAAAGAATAAAACCGATTTTAAAATATGAGTAAGGTCACTTAGATAAATTCTGTTTTTATCTGAAAAATTTAAAGGGCCTTTGATTAAGGAATCTTGATTGTTAAAATAGCCATTGCCTATAAAGGCATTATAATAAGGAAGGCTGTCTTTATTAAAGGCTGTAGGCTGATGATAAATTATTTTTCCTTGCTCATTATAAAAATCAATAGCCTGAGTGCTTCTATTTTCTTTGGCTGTTCTTCCTAATTCTAATCGGTTTCTGATATAAACATCTTTATAGCCTTTGCTAGCTAATTGTTCGTGCACTGTATGCGGTGTCACAAATTCAAATAATCTGTTGGCTGCATTGTTATCACTTACTAAAAATATTTCTTTAACAGCCTGCTCAATATTTTGTGTGCCATTAATAGAGTAGGGATTATTATAAATTTGTTCTTGCCTATCAGATACACTATCGTATACCATGAGTGTAGATTTTGTTAGTCCCTTCAATTTTAAATTATTAATTTTCTCTAATGCTAAAAAAGCAAGGGGCATTTTAACCGTACTTGCTGGGTAAAAATATTCCTTAGGGTTTAGGTTATAAGTGAACTCTTTAAAATGAGGAACATTGTTTTTATCTCTATCAATTTGAGTATATAAAATTTGAAGGCGGTAGTCTTTGGGGTTGGCTAAAATTTTACCAAATAACGCTGGTTTTTGCTGCATTAATTTTTCTAGCAAATTGGCATCGGATTGCGCTATGGAAGATAATGCCACTAATAAGAGTCCGGCTAAAACGCTAGTAAATTTCATATTCAAATGTATAAAAACTAAACTATATTTATATCTCCTATGGAAAAGTTTATTTCAGTTTTTGACATGTTTAAAATATCGGTAGGGCCTTCAAGTTCTCATACCCTTGGCCCTTGGCTTGCCGCCAAAAATTGCGTTCAAAAAGTCGATACCCTTTTTGGGCTAGATACATTAAAATCGGTACAAGTTTTATTGTATGGTTCCTTAGCTAAAACAGGCAAAGGACATGGAACTGCTATGGCCGTAATGATGGGACTGATGGGAGAGGATCCCATAACAACCAATACTGATTTAATTGAAGCCACTATTGCAGCTATAAAAATAAATAAAAAAATTAGTATAAATAAAAGAGTAAATATTGCCTTTGATTTTGAAAAAGATTTACAATTTTTAAAGGACCAATTACTGCCGCATCATCCTAATGGTTTACAATTTATTATTACCATTGGGGCTGAAAAATTTACCTATACTTATTATTCTATTGGGGGAGGGTTTGTTGAAGAGCAAATAGAGAAAGACAATCAAATTAGTTTTCAAGCAACTTCTCAAAATAATAATTCTAAGGAGGTAGAAGTGCCTTTTGATTTTAAAAATACGGATGAATTATTGCATTGGTGTATTAAAACAGGTCTACCAATTTGTGAAATTGTCAAAGAAAATGAAAAGACGATTAGAGAAGAAATTCAAGTGGCCCCTGCATTGGATCATATATGGGAGATTATGTTAACCTGCATTTATAAAGGATGCCATACTGAAGGAGAACTGCCAGGAGGTTTATTTGTGCAAAGAAGGGCCTATGCCTTAAATAAAAAATTATTAAATGGTGCTAACTATAATAATATAAATGAGTGGATGGCTGCTATTAAAAATACAGGCCAAAGCTTTTCTAATATCTTAGACTGGGTGAGTTGTTTTGCTTTAGCCGTAAATGAACAGAATGCCTCTTTTGGAAGAGTGGTCACAGCTCCTACCAATGGCGCAGCTGGAGTAGTACCTGCTGTATTATTATATGCTTTATTATTTTCAGAAAATAAAAATGCGGAAACGGTTTCTAATTTTCTACTCACTGCTAGTGCTATTGGAATTTTATTTAAAAATGGGGCTACTATTTCTGCAGCAATGGGAGGATGTCAAGCGGAGATAGGCGTTTCCTCTGCCATGGCCGCCGCTGCACTCACTGAATTATTAGGAGGGAATCAAAAGCAAACTATGATGGCTGCTGAAATTGCGATGGAACATCATTTAGGATTAACCTGTGATCCGGTGGGAGGTTTGGTGCAAATTCCATGTATTGAAAGAAATACCATGGGGGCTATTAAAGCCATTACGGCTGCACAATTAGCATTACAAAGTACACCCGACTTAGCCTTGGTAAGTTTGGATAAAGTTATAAAAACAATGTGGAACACGGCTCTTGACATGAGTGTTAAATACAAAGAAACTGCTGAAGGTGGTTTAGCTATTCAAATTCCAATAGGACTAGCAGAATGTTAAGCAATTAACTAGTCCATCTCCACTAAAGAATAATCTTGTATCACATTGTAAAGTGTGCCTCTTTCTACTGGCTTACGATGGGCTTGTTTAATTAATCTTACCAATTCTTCTGTTGTCATCACAGGGGTTTGTTCTTCACTTCCTGCCATGGAATAAATTTTAGTGGTATCGTCAATGGTGCCATCGATATCATTTACGCCATAACTTAAACTAAGCTGTGCTATTTCACGACCTAGCATGGGCCAATATGCTTTCACATGCGGGAAATTATCTAAGTATAAACGAGATATCGCATACATTTTTAAATCATTGGCCATGGTGGACTCTGGTACATCATGCATATCATTGTCCTTATTTCTAAATTTCAATGGAATAAAAGTATTGAAGCCCTTGGTTTCATCTTGCAGTTGTCTTAACCTTTCCATATGGTCAATACGGTGTGTTGCCTTTTCAATATGACCATATAATAAAGTAGCATTACTATGCATACCTAAATTATGTGCTGTTCTATGAATATGCAACCACTCGTCGCCAGTGGCTTTATCGGCACAAATAATATTTCTAATGTCTGGATGAAAAATTTCAGCACCTCCACCAGGTAAAGAATCAAGACCTGCTTCGTGCGCTCTTTTCATACCTTCTTCGGTACTTAGATTTGCTTTACGGAACATGTAATCTAATTCAACAGGGGTGAAGCCTTTGATATGTAATTCAGGACGATGTGCTTTAATAGCTTTTAATAAGGTAATGAAAAACTCTAAAGTTAATTTAGGATGTACTCCACCTACAATATGTACTTCGGTGACTGGTTTGCCATCGTAAGATTTTACAATATCCATCATTTGATCGATGGTAAGTTCCCAACCTTCTTCTTTATGTGCGTATAATTTTGAGTAAGAGCAAAATTTGCAAGAGAAAACGCAAACATTGGTTGGTTCAATATGAAAGTTCTTATTAAAGTAAGTAGTATCGCCGTGTAATGATTCTCTTTTCCAATTTGCTAAAGCGCCAACGTAGGGTAGTGATGCTTTTTCAAATAAATAAACGCCTTCCTCAAAACTAATGCGTTCGTTATGAATAACTTTATTTCCTATTTTTTGTAAGAGATTGTCTTTTTCTGAAGCAATAATGATTTCGATATTAGCTGTACCCATATTCCACATATTTAGAATGCAAAGTTACCAAATATCTGAATAATTATGGTGTTAAAATGAACTAATAAAAATCATATTATTTTTATCCTTAACCTAATAAAATACCTGCAATACTTGCAGATAAATAAGAGGCAAGAGTACCGCATAAAAGTGCTTTTAAACCCAGTTCAGCTAAGTCCTTGCGGCGATTAGGTGCTAGTTCGCTAATACCACCAATAAGCATACCCACGCTGCTAAAATTAGCAAAGCCACAAATGGCAATACTTACTATTAATAATCCCTTTTCAGTAATAATGGGAACCACTTTACTTGTTAAACTTTTAAAAGCCACAAATTCATTAATGGTTAATTTTTGTCCAAGTAGGGTAGCTGCATTTTGAATATCTGCAGTAGGAATACCCATGGCCCATGCCATTGGATAAAATAATTTACCAAATAAAAAGTTTAAGCTTAAATGTAAGTTCGGGTTAAATAAATGTCCAATGGAAAGCATACACCAGTCAATCATAGCTATTAAAGCAATAAAACCAATTAACATGGCAATCACGTTCATGGCTAATTTAAAACCATCACCCGCGCCATGTGTAATAGCATCAATGGTATTACTATATTGACTTTTTACTTGTAGCGTAACCTTTCCCATGGTTTGAGAAATTTCCGTTTCTGGAAAAATAATTTTAGCTATTACTAAGGCACCAGGGGCTGCCATTAAACTTGCTGTAATTAATTTAGGCGCTAAGTCCATTCCAGCTTGTGCACCCATATTTGCATAGACTATTAATATACCACCTGCAATACAAGCCAAGCTTCCGCTCATACTAGCTAGTATTTCACTTTTAGTCATGGTGGGTAAATAAGGGCGAATCATAATTTGTGCTTCCACTTGTCCTACAAAGGCACTGGCCACATTGCTTAAAGCTTCGGCGCCACTTACACGCATAATAAAATTCATGGCCTTGGCTACCACTGCCACAATTCTTTGCATAATACCAAAATGATAAAATAAGGCAACCAGCACAGATACTAATATAATAGTTGCTGTTACATTAAAGGCAAATACAAAACCACCATTGGCAAAGTCGGCCACACCGGTTGGGGTAGTGGCGGCCACACCACTATATACAAATGCTGCACCTGCGCGCGCAAACTGTTCAATTTTGCCCATACCTCTTCCTAATAATTGGAAAAAGCTGGTCACTGCTGGAATTTTCAAGATTAAAAAGCCAATTGTTAATTGAAGTAATAAACCACTTCCCACCAATCGGTAATTGATATTCTTTTTGTTATTGGAGAATAGAAATGCAATCATTAAAATAATTACAATACCAATAAGGCCTTGAAATCTTTCCATAGTTATTCCTTTGAAATAGGAAGGTAAAAAAAAATAGGCAAACTAGGCCTATTTTTTAAATTCGTTCTATGGTTGGTTTAACTATAAATGCGACTGAATTTTCTTGTCTAATACCGACTTAGGTACAGCACCAATTTGCTTGTCTACTACTTGACCACCTTTTACAAATAAGATAGCTGGGATGGAAGTAATACCAAAGTTCATGCTTAATGTAGGATTCACATCCACATTTACTTTTCCTATGTTTACTTTACCTGCATATTCTGTAGCTAATTCTTCAATAACTGGCCCGATAGCTCTGCAAGGACCACACCATTCTGCCCAAAAATCAATGACTGTTAACTTGTCGCTTTCCATAACGGTGGTCTGAAAATTGGCGTCTGTAAATTCTAAACTCATATTTATATTTTTATATTGTTAGGTTTCTATTTATAATTGTTCGGTTTCTTTTAATTTCTATTGTCAAATTCTATTGTTCAATTGGTTTGACGCTTCTTTTATTATATGTTCAAAATTAGTTCCAAACTTCAATAACTGCCTATTTGACTTTTCCACTTTATTAGATAGGCATTGGGGACAAATTCTATGTCAGAGAATCGGACTAAGTGACCAAATTCACTTGCACATTCAATGCAGGGTTGCTGTCCAAGAACTGAACAAGGTCGTCGTTCATAAGAAAGCCCTTTTCAATAGTGAGTAAACTAGCCACTAGTTGATCCTTGGGTTCAACAAAGCTTATTTTAAAAGAAGACTTACCCGGGTTCTGTTTTAAGTTCTTTTCAAAAAATTGAATCATTTCTTTGTTTAAATGACTGGGGTGAAGGCTAATTTCAATGGATCTAGTTTGTACTTGTTTCACTGTTTCCAGTAAAGACATGGTCACTATTTTAAACTCAAACTGATTTGATTGATTATATCTAGTTCTAAAAGAACCATTGATAAATATTTTTTGTCCTACTTCTAAATAGTTTTGAAACTTAACATAGTCTTCGCTCCATAATAAAAAATCGGTTTTACCTGCGAAGTCTTCTATGACGAAAGAACCAAAGTTCTTACCGGTTTTAGTAACACGGTGTTGTACATCGGTAATTAAGCCAGCTAATTTAAAGGCGCGTCCTAAATTATTGGGATATAAAGCAAGATTATCTTTTACTTCATTAAAGGCATTTATAGGCGTGAACTGGTAATGACGCATTTCAAAACCATAATGGTCAAGCGGGTGCCCACTCATAAACATACCCGTAATATCTTTTTCGTGTTCTAGTTTTTCAGTTAAAGTCCACTCTTCACAAGCAGGTATTTTAGGAACAGGCACTTGCATAGCAGAAGGAAGGTCGCCAAATAAAGTATTGGTAGTCCCCGCCGTCATGGACTGAAGTGCCTGCGCATAGCCAATTAATTTTTCAAGACCTGAAATTCTATCACCATCGGCAATGGTAAAATATTGTGCACGGTGGTATTCAGGGAAACAATCAAAGGTTCCAGAATAAGCTAAACTTTCCAACGATTTTTTATTCACTGCACGAGACAATACTCTTTTCATAAAATCAACCATATCTTCAAAATGTCCAGCCTTGGTTCTTTCAGTAATAATAGCTTCAATGGCTGCATCGCCCACACCTTTTAAACCACCTAGTCCAAATCTAATTTCTCCTTTTTTATTTACTGAAAAACCTTTCAATGATTCATTTACATCAGGCCCCAAAACTTTTATCTCCATTCTTTTACACTCTTCCATGAAAAAAGTAATCTTATCAATACTTCCTGCATGGTTCAATACAGCCGACATATATTCTCCTGGGTAGTGTGCTTTTAAATAAGCAGTTTGATAAGCTAGGTAAGCATAGCAAGTAGAATGCGATTTATTAAAGGCATATTGAGCAAAGGCTTCCCAGTCTGTCCAAACTTTTTCCAACACATTTTCAGGATGTCCATTTTTCACAGCGCCCGAAACAAACTGCGCTTTCATTTTATCCAATACCGATTTTTGTTTCTTACCCATGGCTTTTCTAAGCACATCGGCATCGCCCTTGGTAAAGCCTGCAATTTTTTGACTCAGTAGCATTACCTGTTCTTGATACACCGTAATACCATAAGTGTCGGAAAGAATTTCTTCCATCACGGGTAAGTCATACTTAATTAATTCACGACCATGTTTACGCTCAATGAAATTAGGAATATAGGCCATTGGACCTGGACGGTACAAGGCGTTCATAGCAATTAAGTCGGCAAATTTATCGGGTTTTAAATCGCGTAAATGTTTTTGCATGCCCACACTTTCAAATTGGAAAGTGGCATTGGTTTCACCGCGTTGGTATAAATTAAAAGTTTTGGCGTCGTCTAATGGTATTAAATCTAAATCAATGCTAATGTCATGATTTTGTTTAATTAATTCAAGTGCCGTTTTTAAAATAGATAAAGTTTTTAATCCCAAGAAGTCCATTTTAAGTACACCGGCTTCTTCAATAACGCTTCCTTCAATTTGTGTTACCCATAAAGTAGAATCTTTGGCAGTAGCCACCGGCATAATTTCAGTTAAATCGCTAGGAGCGATAATGATACCTGCTGCGTGAATACCAGTATTACGAATAGAGCCTTCTAAACGCTCTGCTTCATGTAAAACGGCGGCACGTAAATCATTGCCTTTGTATATCTCTCGTAATTTTTTTACGTTATCAATATCTTCTGGCTGATAACCTTCTCTTTCTGCTAAAGATTTTTCACCTTCTTTCACCGTTAAGGGTGCATGTAGACATCTGTTTAATTCTGTGCCTGGTTTATCGGGAACTAGTTTAGCCAGTAAATTAGATTCAGATAAAGGCAAGTCCATTACACGGGCAACATCCTTGATACTACTTTTAGCAGCCATGGTACCATAGGTAACAATTTGTGCTACTTGTTCCTTGCCATATTTATCTACTACATAGTCAATTACTTTTTGACGGCCCTCGTCGTCGAAGTCCGTATCAATATCGGGCATGCTCTTACGATCGGGATTTAAGAAACGCTCAAATAGTAATTGATATTTAATAGGGTCAATATTGGTAATACCTATGCAATAAGCTACCACAGAACCTGCGGCAGAACCTCTACCAGGCCCTACAAACACACCCATGTTTCTTCCGGCTTGTATAAAATCACTTACGATTAAAAAGTAACCTGCAAAACCCATGGTGCGAATAGTGAATAATTCAAAATCGATACGCTCTTGTAATTCTGTGGTTATTTCAGGATATCTTTTATGTGCCCCTTCCCAGGTTAAATGTTTTAATAATTCCCACTGGTTCATATTCGCTTCCTTATGAATTTGGAATTCCTTAGGAATAGGGAAGGCAGGAAGTAAAATATCTTTTTTTAAATTCAGTACATCTACTTTGTCTACAATAGCATTGGTATTGTCAATGGACTCAGGAATGTCGCTAAATAGCGCTTTCATTTGATCCTGGGTCTTAAAATAAAATTCGTTATTCGGGAATTTGAATCTTCTATTTTTTATTTGCAACTCGTCGTTTACAAAATCATCGAAGCCAGGAGTGGCTTGTTTCTCTCCTGTATTAATACATAATAAAATATCGTGGGCGTTCGCGTCGTCTTCATTAATATAGTGACTATCGTTGGTCGCAATAACAGGCACTTTAAATTTTTTCGCAAATTTTAAAAGCTGTGCATTAATAATTTCTTGCTCCGGTATTTTATGTCTTTGAATTTCGATATAATAATCTTCTCCAAAAATATCCAACCACCATTTAAATTCTTTTTCTGCACTGGCCTCATCTTGTTTTAAAATAGTTTGTGGCACATAAGCACCAATACAACAAGTAGTGGCAATTAAACCTTCATGGTATTTTAAAATTAATTCTTTATCGATACGAGGGTACTTACTATACATGCCTTCAATAAAACCAAGTGAAGTAAGTTTAATTAAGTTCTGATAACCCACTGCGTTTTTTGCAAGTAGTACTTGGTGAAAGCGTTGGTCTTTAGCGTCCTTGGTAAATTGTTTAGCATGTCTATCTTTTACTACATAAAACTCACAACCCACAATAGGTTTCACCACAGGAGCTAGAATATCTTTTCCTTCTTTATCTTTTCCAATGACCTTTGTTTTTTTCCAAGCCTGACTCACAAATTTAAAGGCCCCAAACATGTTTCCGTGATCGGTAATAGCCAAAGCCGGCATATTATCGCCCATGGCTTTATTATATAAGCCCTCAATAGAAGCGGCGCCATCTAGTAAAGAGTATTGGGTATGAACGTGTAAATGGGAAAAAGTTGGCATTCGGATATTGGGCTAAGGCTACAAATATCGTTAAAAACCAATGGCAAAATGGCCTTAATTTTCCACAAAAAAGGGTTAAAAATGGGGTAATTATTCCTTTTTAGCTTGACTTAACTTAACTTGCCTTCGATGTTAAAAAACAAGCAATATCTATATATATGTATGGTGCTAGCAGCTAGCAGTTTAGCAAGTTGTAGTTCACTTAAGACTATCTCGTCGAATGTGCAAGCAAAGGCGCAGAAAATAACAGCAAAGAAGCCAAGACCAATTGAAATTAATAAAGGAAATACTGAAGTAGGTGAAATTGAATTTTTAACGAATATATCGGTAACGCCTGGTAAGATTTATATTAAGAATGAATCGGATGGACTAAGTGCTGAACCAGTTACTGCCAGTGCTACTAATTATGAAAAAATGCCTTCTAATTTATCGGAGGTAGAAAAATTAAATTGGTTGCAATTAAAGTATTCAATTAAAATGGATATTGCGGTAGAGTCCGTTGTAAATATTCCACTGCTTCAAAAAATAGATGATTGGTGGGGCACCCCTTATAGTTTAGGAGGCAGTACAAAAAACGGAGTAGACTGCTCTTATTTTACATTGGATGTAATGAAAGACATTTACAATGTGAATTTAAAACGCACGGCTGCAGAACAATATGAGCAGAGTACTAAAATTGAATGGAACGATTTAAAAGAAGGGGATTTAATTTTTTTTAAAGCCGATGGCAGAAGAAATATCTCACATGTAGGCATTTACTTGGCCAATAATAAATTCGCACACGCATCCACTAGCCAAGGAGTAACCATTAGCGACTTGTCTGATCCTTACTGGCAAAGAAGATTATACAGTTTAGGCAGGGTAGCTGCGCAGAACTAACCACTAGATTAGTTTATCATTTCATGTATCTTCTACTCATCATCTTTCTTTAATTTACTAGCAAAAACTTTTTCAAATTTTTCTAGCTTTGGCCCAATTACATAACGGCAATAACCTTGACTGGTATTATTATTGTAATAATTTTGATGATAGCTTTCTGCTGAATAAAATTTAGTAAAGGCAGTAATTTCAGTAATGATGGGTTTATCCCAAGCCTTTGCTGCTATTAATTCTTGCTTGTATTTTTCAGCTACTTCTTTTTGATGTTCGTTATGGAAAAATATTACGCTTCTATATTGAGGGCCTACATCATTACCTTGTTGATTCGGTGTGGTAGGATCATGTGTTTTCCAATACACGGCTAATATATCATCTAAACTAATTTTAGTGGTATCAAATGCAATTTGACATACTTCGGCATGGCCTGTATTTTTATCGCAAACTTGTTCGTATGTAGGGTTGTCTACAAAGCCACCACTATAACCGCTGGTTACTTTTACAACGCCTTCTAATCTTTGGTAAATTGCTTCGGTACACCAGAAGCAGCCCGAGCCTAGGGTAATGGTTTCAGTATGGGTCATATCTATTTTTTTAGTAGTTTTTTGTTTTGCAGGTTGTGCGCAAGCCGATAAGCATATTAAGGATAATAATACTAAAAAGGCTTTATTTATTAGTTTCATAAGTATGGGCTTGTCTATTGTTAATTAGGATAATGGTTATATCCATCTTGAAATTATAACAAAATTTGCTTCCATTTGTTCTCATTTAGTTAATGTTTATTTAACTAAATTTGTGCACTATTTATATCCTATGCGCGTATACCCCGAAAATGCCCTTACTCAATTAGAATTTGATAAAATCACCGCTATTTTATTAAACTATTGTCAGACCAATATGGGGGTGGAGCAGGTGAATGAAATGCGCATTCATACCCATCAAACATATATCGAATTAGCCTTAAGACAAACCGAGGAGTTTAAGTTCATAAAACTAGCGAACCAATATTTCCCTACTGACTTTATTTTAGACATTAGAAAGGATTTAAAATTACTCGGCATTCCTGGGGCACAGTTAACTGGAGAGCAGTGGTTACTCGTTAGAAAATTATGTGATCATATTCAACAAGTATTTAAATGGTTTGATGCAGAAAGGCAGATGGCATATTCCAATTTATATGAAGTGGTAAGAAATGCCTACTATGAAAAAGCCATTATTGAATGTATTGATTTAGTGATAGATGATAGAGGGTTGGTGAAAGACAAAGCATCTGATGACCTTGCAAAAATTAGACATCAGTTATTTAAAAAAAGGCAGGAGCTGCGCCGCATATTTGAAAAAGTAGTGCAACGATTAGCGAAGTCGGGTTATACCGCAGACATTGATGAAAGCTTTAGCAATGGCCGAAGAGTGGTGGCCGTTTTTTCTGAATACAAAAGACAAGTGAAAGGTTTTTTACATGGAGAAAGCGATAGTCGTAAAACAGCATTTATTGAACCGGAGGAAACCATTGAACTTAATAATGAACTCTATGGTTTAGAGCAAGATGAATTAAAAGAGGTTCAAAAAATATTAAGGGCCTTAACCGCTCAGTTGTCACCTTATTCAAGTTTGCTTTTAACCTATACGCAAATTATTGGAAGCTTCGATTTTATAAAAGCCAAGGTACTTCTTGCTATAGATATGAATGGTAATAGGCCCATGGTGCATAATAAAGCCATTACGCATTTAATAGATGCTTATCATCCCCTGCTATACTTATATAATAAGACATCAGGTAAGAAAACTATTCCTGTTAATTTAGAATTAGACGATGAGGCGCGTATATTAATAATTAGTGGACCCAATGCAGGTGGTAAGACAGTGTCTATGAAAACCCTGGGACTCAACCAAGTAATGCTACAAAGTGGACTACTCGTTCCTATGAGTGCCACATCACAGATGGGTATTTACAAACAATTATTTATTCAACTTGGAGATACACAAAACCTAGCCTTTGAATTAAGTACTTATTCAAGTCATTTATTACACATGAAGCATTTTATTGAAAATGCCAATGGTAAAACTTTGTTTTTTATAGATGAACTCGGAAGTGGAAGTGACCCTCACTTAGGCGGAGCCTTTGCGGAAGTAATATTAGAAGAATTATCGAATAGGCATGCACAAGGTATTGTGACTACGCATTATTTGAATTTAAAAGTAATGGCTAACCATAATAAGGGTATCATTAATGGAGCCATGCAGTTTGATGAAGTAAAACTTGAGCCAAAGTATCAGTTAGTCATAGGTAAGCCAGGTAGTTCTTATACATTTGCAATTGCAGAAAGAATTGGCCTGCCTAAAAATTTAATTAATAGAGCTAGAAAATTAGTTGACGGCCATCATTTTGAATTAGATAAATTATTAAATAGAACTGAACAGGATTTGCAATTGGTACAAGAAGAAAGAAAAGAATTGCATAAGAAGTTAAAAGAAAATGATAGCTTAAAAACAGAGTTAGATAAAGTGCTTCATAAAGAAAAGCATATTCAACAAGTAGAAATTTTAAAAGAACAGAATAGGGTTTCAGAAGAAAAGTTTGCTTACTTGAAAGACATGGAGCGAAAAATGAAGCAAATAGCCCTTGACTGGAAAAAGTCGGAGAAGAAGGAAGAAGTGATGAAGAATTTATACAATTTACTTTTTAAGACAAATGATAAGATTGTAATTAATAAATTGGCTAAAAAAGTAGACAAACAATATAAGGAAATAGAGCAGCCAATTGTTGTGGGGGCTATTGTTAAATTAAAAAAGAATTATCAGGTGGGTGAAGTGATAGGCTTTAAAGGTAAAAGAGCCATTGTGAAAATAGGGCAGCTTCCTATGAATATTGATGTAGAGGATTTAATGGTGGTGGAGAAAATTGAAGAAGTTAAAAAGAAGTAACAAAAGTTATGAATAATTTATAATTGATGAGAATAGGTAGTAAGAATATTAATCTAATTATAAAATTTTAAACAACGATAAAGTGAAATTATGGTAATAGATAAATTAAGTGAAATAAATAAGTATGCAAGTCTTCATCCACGTTTTGCCAAGGCTATTGACTATATCGTAACTACCAATTTATTAAATACTGAACCTGGCACAGTGCTAGTGGACGGGGAAGATATTAAGGCTATTATAATGGAGGGGAACTGTGTGCCTAAAGAAGAATCACTGGCGGGTTTTGAATGCCATAATACTTATATAGATATTCAAATTGTATTAAAAGGTAAAGAAACTGTGGGTTGGAGATCTAGAAAAAATTCTAGAGAACCCAAGGGTGAATACAGTGAAGAGAAAGATGTTTTATTTTATGCCGATGCACCTACATTATTTTTTGAATTACAGGCAGGTATGTTTAGTATTTATTTTACAGAAGATGTGCACGCACCCATGATAGGGGAAGGGCCTATTAAAAAAGTAGTTATGAAGGTTAGGGTTCATTAAATCCAATAAATAAAGTAATTTTAGCATATGAAAAAAGGCGCCGATTATATACTCTTGTTTTTCTCTGCTATATACTTAGCAGTGCACTTTGTTCCCGATTTAGGAGGTGCCGATGTAATGGGTGCGCAATGGTTGTTTACTAGTTTGGTGGACTTAGTGGTTTTCGGATACTTATTAATAAATATGAATAAGTATAAAGAAGCCATTCAAGCTATTTTCAACAGTCGTTTTACGCTTATATATTTAATATATTTTATTTGGGCAATTATTTCTATAAGCTATGCCATGAATGCTATTGAAGCCATGGTATGTTTGGCTAGGTTGGCTAGTACTTTTTTATTGTTTGTGAATATTTCTGTGTTGCTTTATAAAAAAGACCTTAGTTCACTTTATACTTATTTATGTGTTATTATAAGTTTAATATTAATTTATGATGCCCTATATGTTATTAAGGGATTTGTAAATAATATGGATACTATGGCCTTGGATCAAAATATTGTTAGCTTAACCGGCAATAATGGTAATAAAAACGTAATGGCAGCAAGCTTACTTATTAAAGTACCCTTTGCTTTATATTTACTTGTAACGGGGAAGTTTTTTCAAAAAATTATTGGTTTAGTAAGTATGTTTTTAGGGGTATTTGCTGTATTTATTATGAACACACGTTCAACCTATGTAGCCCTTTTAATCATTGTTTTACTTTTTTGTATAACCAGTGTTATTTTCTTATATAAAAATAAGAAGAAGCTTAGTATTCAATTACTTCTTTTTATCATACCAGTGGCACTTGCTTTTTTATCGGCTAATACAGTTTTAAGTAATGCTATTAAAATGCAGGAAACACAAGGTGGCTATGGTTCTGTTACTAAAAGAATTGGTGATATTAATGTAGCTAGTGAAGAGAATAGCCGTATTCATTTATGGTGGGCTGCCTTAGATTATTTTAAAAAGCATCCTGTGTTAGGTGCGGGTTATGGTAACTGGAAATTAGCTTCTATTCCTTATGAGAAAGAAAGAACCAATGATTTATATGTGCCTTACCATTCACACAACGATTTTTTTGAAAATGGGGCAGACTTAGGTGTAATAGGTATAGTTTGTTATTTCTTATTTTTTATAATACTAGGAATTGTGACACTTAAGCTTTGGCAAAATAAAAATGCAAAGCAGTATCATTTTATAGCCACTATTTCATTGATGGTGCTAGCCTGTTATTTTATAGATGCTTTTTTCAATTTTCCTACAGAGAGACCCATTATGCAAACTATGTTAGTCTTTTCTTTTGTATTAGTAATGGCTCCAGCTTATTTAGTTAATGATGGGTTAATAGCCATTCCCAAGTTTAAATTATTTAATAATTCCATTTCTAAATACTTTTTTGTATTACTTACTATTGCCACTTTGCTTCCTTCTATCTTCATCAACAACCAAGTGTACGAATCTTTAAAAGTGCAAAAATATGTGATGGGGGAAATTGATGCCGACCCTAAGATGGCATTAGACGATGTAAAGAGCGCCTTTCCTATGTTCCCTAATTTATCTACTTCTACACTTCCTATTAAAGCCTTGGTGGCTAGGTATTATTTTAGAGATAAAATGTACGATGAGTCCATGCTTTTATTGAATGAAAGTGAAAATGTAAATCCGGCCTTGCACTATAACGATTTTATTAGAACTGCTATTTATGCAGCGAAGCAAAATTTTGATAGCACTGCTTTTTATGCTTACCGAGCTTTTTACAACTGGCCAAGGGCCACTTCTTATTATAAAAATGCCTTATTCGCAGCAGCCAAAAAGAAAGATACAGTTCAGATTAATAAAGCATATAATGTCTATAAGAAGTATAGAGATGGCGGTGAGGCCGTAAATCAATATTTAATGGCCATGTATGAAGTGAAGGGCGGGGCCGATAAAAACATGTTTAATATTTTAGATAGTGCCTTTGTTCATTTTCCAAATGATTCAAGCGTTTTATTGAATGCTAAAAATTTACTATCTAGAGGAGTTTTGGGAAGTCAGGGTAGTGGGCAAGCCATTGTCACCAATCAATTTTCTTTTGATGCTGGGAAGCTATTTGCAAAAGGAAAATATACTCAAGCAGCTAGTATGTATATAAAGGCAAGTAATGCGGAGCCAAATAATTATACCCATTATGAAAATGTGGCTATTTGTTATTACACGAATAAGAATTATGAAAAAGGCATTACTTATTTTGATAAAGCAGCTTCTTTTGCAAATAATAATACAGGTAAGTCGGAGTTTTTTAAAGCCATGTCACTTGTAGCCATGGGAAAGAATAGTGATGCTTGTGGCCCTTTGCAAGCAGCTAAAAAGAAAAATTATCCAGATATAGATAAGTTTATTGCA
>Ga0209596_1001466_pt1 | contig 20343 bp, 43 predicted proteins | sample M_130807_MF_Meta_FD_187314 | JGI IMG/M metagenome (GOLD analysis project Ga0209596, IMG submission 187314) | Freshwater microbial communities from Lake Montjoie, Canada to study carbon cycling - M_130807_MF_MetaG (SPAdes) (version 2) | ecosystem: Environmental > Aquatic > Freshwater > Lake...
CGCTGCTCAGTTCGATTGATGGATTGTATTTGCGTGCCAATTTAAGCACTTGTACAACCACAGCGTCGTAGGGTTTGTGTGCGGTTTTGCAAAACTCAAAGTCACACGCCGACTTGGTGATTTGGCAAGTTTCGTGCCCATCATCTTCCAATCCGTTGAAACTAACAACGTTGCGGTTTACTTCTGGCGTTGTAAAGGTATCGCCAAATCCTCCAACAAGAGGAATCTTGGTTGAAGCGAAAAGTGATTTGACATCGTTGGTGAATGATGTCCATGCCTCGTTGGTGAACGATTTGCGAATTTTCCAGTAGTGAGTATAGCCCATAGGTTTTGTTTGTTACAGGTAAGAGACTATCAGAGTTTTAGAACAAGTCAACTGAAAAGTGGTGGGCCCTGCCGGACTTGAACCGGCAACCAACGAATTATGAGTTCGCTGCTCTAACCAATTGAGCTAAGGGCCCAAAGAAAAGGAAGCGGTTTTAGAAGTAAAGGGTTGACCACAAACCCCAAATGATTTAGAAGCTAATGTATTCGTGGCGAATCGTCACATTTTTACCACCATCGTCCACCACGATGATTTCACGCAGAATGTCCACGCCGTTGTCAAGGAACTGCATTGCATCACCCATGAGCAGCACAGTCTCACCACTGTGAAACAACTTGCGAAGGTCCACAAAGTCTAGAGGCGAGTCAGTAACCAACACTGAATGAACCCGCTTGAGACTGTCAATCATGGGGTCGCCATCATAAGCGATGTCTTTCCAATAATTCACGTAGTTGTCCCACAATTGTCGGCGAGTGATACTGACAGTAACTTTCTTGGCGTCGGTTGAAACAACAGAGTAGTTCATATTACGATTTAGAGAATATCAGAGATTTGGAGAAAGTCAACAACTATTTTCAGTTCACTCGCGTAGTTTCAAGAAACTTCTTACGTCGGTCCCACATGACTTCACTCAAGCCAAACCACGAACCATGAAGTTTGGTTGTGGGATGATGGTCAACATCCGATTCAAGTTGATTCACATAGTCAACGGAAACTTCAGTCCATCCAACGGATGCACATTGAAAATACTTTCCATCGACATACACAATATCATTGACACTCAACGAGCGAACTTTTGAGTTGACAAACAGTTCAGACTCAGAACCTGAACCGTGATTGAACATAGCAAATATCTGTTCCAGAATGCTTGCCCCAGGAGCAGAATCATGAACGAAGGAAATCGTTTTTTCGGCGGGATAGATAACAGAAACAATGTTCTTCATGTGGTCAATATCCTATCAGAGTTTTAGAGCTAGTCAAGCCTCTTGTACCACCGAGAGGGGCTTTTTATCCTGACCCCAAGGAATTTGAACCTTAAACAGCGGCGGCGGCGGCGAAGGCCAAATCCTCATCGTCGTCTTCGTCTTCGGAACTGTATCGACCCAAACCTTCCCGAAGCGTGATGCCCTCATCGCTTTGCCAGTCAATCTCTTCCTCGTGCATCACTGATCCAGTCACGATGGTTTCGTTTCCGAGGAATCCACCACCCTCATCTGCATACTCATGGTAGAACTCCAAAGTGGGATACTTCTCAGACACATTCAGCCAAAACGCCGTTGCCGGACTCCAGGCGGTTTCGTAGTAGATAGTAGCAGCCAAAGTGTCTACTTCAACAGCATTGATGCTCCACTGAGTAACATCATAAGCACCCCACTTGGTTCCCCAATTGCGATTGGTCCAATCATACCAGTTGTCGCTGCCATACTTGGCAATCAATGCATCACTCGTTTCCTGAGTGATACCAAGATTAAATGGTGCGTCCTGTTCATAACTATGTAGACCCATCGGGCCGGTGTCACACTTACTATCTTTCTTCTTTTGCCACTCAGCCCACAGAGCATCAATCTCAGTTTGAGTTTGAATACGAGTCGGCGACGTAGTTCCAACCAGTTCCTTGGGCATGGGAAACAGACTATTGAAGTCCAGTTCACTTTTTTCTCCCTTGGCATCAGCGACGAACCGAAGAACATCATCCTTGGGACCAGACACAGTGAAGTTATTTGCGGTATGATTGGGCATATGTTGTGTTTGTTACGATGTAGAGACTATCAGATTTTTAGAACAAGTCAAGCCTTGATTACGTAATTTTTGTCGATTCCTCGGAAAGACACGCTGTCTTGAATCTTGCCGGTTTCATCAATCCAAACTTGGATGAAGAATGGTTCCACATACCATCCACGTTTCTTGGCTATGTCGGCCCAGAATTCTCGGTGTTGGTTGAACTCTTTTTCGTCGATGACAGTTTTCATTTGTGGTGTTCGTTACGATGCAAAGACTATCAGAGTTTTAGAGAAAGTCAAGCCTTGTGGTCATTTTGCTGAAGGTATTTTTTGATTTTCCGCGTGGCTTTGACGACCGCAAACAAAAACCCCGCCTTTATTCAAAAATTGGTGGACAGTATCGGAGTTGAACCGATTAGACCGCTTTCACATTATGGTGTTATCCATTGCTATTACTGCCCAAAATTGGTGGGCATGGAAGGATTTGAACCTTCAACAGGGTTATCCGCACACTAGTTAGCGGTTCTCCTGCACAGTTTGGCTACCTGCTTCCGCAACTCGGAGTTGCACGCCCAAAATTGGTGGACATTATCGTAGCCCAAACGTCGGATTCGTACCGAAGCGTTTCCTTTTACAGTTGCGCTAACCATTAACCAAGCAAAAAATCAAAGAATAATGTTTCCGTTTGCATCTACTATTTTACAGGCGCCAGCAACGCTGTTATCTATTGTTTGATTTGTTGTCAAGTAGCTATCTCTATTGCTTGGTTAAAATTACTGATTGACTTGCAAGTATTTATCAACGAGTCGGAACAGGTTGCCCTCTATTTCTTGCTTTTCCGGATTGAAACCGGATGGCTACATTGTTATGCCGTCAATCAAAAAGAACTAAAAAATCAAGCGGTTTTCTATGAAGGATAACCGCAAACCTTGTAAAGTGTTACTCTTCTTCAGCGACCGTCAAACTGCCTTCCTCACCTTCGTCGTATCGTCGTTCAGTGGACCACTCACTGGTGGTAACCTTCTTGTTGACCAAATCATACACGATGTCGTCACCATAGTCACTGCCGTCGCCAGCACCACTGTAACTGTAAGCCTCCCATGCCCAATTCTCAATCTCATTTGAGAAGTCGCTCAGTTGCTTGTTGTTGGCGTCTCCTTCCAACTCAACAAACAGACAGCCTTCATCGGACCCACCACTAAAGTTGAGCGTAATCTTGGTGATACCCAACTTGAGAGCCTTGTTGTAGATTTCCTTGTTCAGCGGTTCAGCATTCATAATTTGTATTTTTACCGTGGTTAAAGATTATCAGGATTTTAGAGAAAGTCAAGCCCCAAAAATCAACTTTCCAACCACAACCACCAGATTCACAGCAGCGACCAACATCGCAAACGCGATCCAGCCCATAATCAACATCAAAACCGTATCAAGATCTTTATTCATTGTGGATATATCCTATCAGGATTTTAGAGAAAGTCAATGGGTTTTTTAGATTTCTTCGATGTCTCCAACGTCAACAACTTCAAAACTGTCTTCGACGTAACTGCCATCCTCTGGCAGTGGAGCACCATCTGCTTCAAGAATTGCTTCGTCGATAGAGTCGGCTTGAACAGTAACGTGGCCGTACATCTGATACACAACGGGAACTGAGTAAGTTTTCATGTGGTCAATATCCTATCAGCTTTTTAGAGAAAGTCAACGACTATTTTTAACCAAGAATCATTTCACTGGTGGTGCTCTTTTTGCCCACCTTGAGCATCCACGGGGCGGGATTGTTTGCTAGAACCTTGAGGTAATCGGCTGGAGTGGGAATAAATCCACAATCTTCTTCAACGTGTTGCTCTGCCAACACCTTGGTAGGAATGTGTTGACCTCTTGAGTTGACTATGGTATGGCCGAACTTTTCGATTGCCCACTGAATACCTGCTGAGTGATGACGAAGAGCACGATGTGTCCAATCGCCGGTGTATTGTTTGGTTTCATCGAACCAATCGTGAAGTGCGATGTAGTCCGAAGGTATTCCACCCCACTTGCTAGTTGAGCTTTGACTGTGTTTCCAAGGTGTCATCGTGGAAATATCCTATCAGAGTTTTAGAGAAAGTCAAGCCTCAATCCAAAAAATGACTCACCTTTTTTCCATCTACATCTTTGAGGCAGTAAGTCACGTATGAATCTTTGCCGTTTGCCTTTTTAACTGATTCAATGTGCTTGTGCATAGCTTTGATAGCATTATATCTATTACGGTGCTTAGAGATTCTGACATTATTAAAGGTATCAATGAGTGTAATCATATCAATTTCCTCCCAACATTTGACCAATTTCCCACGATTCAAGATATTGTTTGGATTGCTCAATTTCAAAAGCATCTTGCCAGTGATTGTATTTATAGTATTTCAAATAAGACAAAGCATATAGAGTACCATAATAATCATCCACAAGAATCATATTGTGTATTGAATTATGTTTCATATCATTTATTCCATTCAAACTTAACAACACCATTGGTATCTACTGTATAATGTGCCGCACCATGAGCAATTGCTTCTTTTTGGGCTGTCTTTTCCATTTCAACTGGAGTCAATTTAGTAGCAGCCAAAATAATTGGAAGTATAATCATACCCACAACGATGCCTGCTCCAAATGTGGTAAGTTCAGAATCTACTTTGTTGTACATATTTTAATCCTCGTAAATTTTGGACAATGCGTATTGATTCATTTTCTTTCGTGGAAAATACTTGATAAAATCGCCGAGTTCCAATCCTTGATTTTTTAAGACACGATTAAAATCATCATATTCTCTGGCATCTGCTGATTCGTGTATCAGGACATGAGAACGGATATGGATTTCAGATTGTGGAAGTGCCGACTGATACTTACCAGTGTAGTAATTTATTTTAATCATAACTTTAAAAGATTATCCGAAGTTTTACAAAAAGTCAACAACTAAATCGCCATCACATGTGAACCACCACCGCATTTTCACCCACGATGGCCCAATTGAGATTCACCATTGCACCATCCTTGGTGCTGCTATGACCCACAAACTTGGCTGAATCACCAATGCCAATGTACCCACGCCAAAAGTTCTTGTCAGTCTTGGTGTTCTTGGGCCGATAGATGAATCCCACCTCTTTGTCAGCCATCTTGGCCACATACAGGTTGGGAAGCGACTTGGAAATTGTCTTGGTGTAATAGATCATCTTCACAAAAAAGACTCTATCAGAAGTTTACAACAAGTCAACGTCTTTTAGCTTTTCTTGGGAAGTTTCACATCGTAGGTCCATCCCAACGAACACACACCCAACACAAAAAACACATCCCGTGCAGTTGCATCCTTGGTGAAACACGCTGCACACAACAGCATAGCAGGAGTGAATATCTTGATGATTGACGCGGAAACCAACAACCAATACCTGATATTATTTAATGTCATGACCAAAAGTGTACCACATCTGCTGTAATATGTCAAAGAAAATAAAATCGGGATGGAGGTTTTTTACGTCTCCACCCCGATAAGGTTTTCAAACACACGATGAGAGCTACTCACCATACGTTCACAGAAACCATCAACAAACAGCTAATTTGTCAAGAACTGTGTGTTCTATTCACACCGTCACTTGTCTATTTACCTCAGACAATACGAGGAAGAAACCATTCACTGCTTTGAAGCTTTCTCAAGCAACATGACTCAGTTTATTCGATGCCTTGAATTGACACTGGTAGAAGAACTTGGACTTGTCGTTTTACCACTATACGGTAGGTAATGGAGTTTCAGTCTTTTCCAAACACCGGGTTGTTTATCAGTTGTGCACCACCAACATCCAACCAAAATCTTATTGTGTGACCACTCTATCACACTTTATGGGTTTGTCAAGAGGTTTCAGTTAACAACCGAAACAAGTTTGTGTCGCTTTCCATTGCGAACCAACCACTTATTGCCACGCCACAAATTGATTCCAGCAATCCACTTCCATTGAACCGACGTAGTACGAAATCTCTTTCCATCTCTCGTAGTGCCCGTAGCAACATAATAGTCATCCGGGCGATGCGTCCAACTAATCGTTCCATTCGAATTCTTGGTGATGTCGTTCATTACGTAGATCAATTTATCAGAACTTTAGAGAAAGTCAAGCCTCTTGTACCACCAAGAGGGGCTTTTTACCCTACACCCCAAGGGAGCCTAACCTTAGGCCAGGTGACGGTCCAACTGAGCGAACAGATGAGCCAAATCAGGGTGAGACTGAATCAAAAACGACCGGGCAGCCTCAGGATTCTTGTAAACATAGTTGAACGAAGGACGGCCAACCAAACCACCACCAACCACACCCACCTTGAGGCCGGCATGCTTTGCCAGCCAGGGAAGACCACCGGTGTACTCACGTCGGACAGCATCAGGACGATAACCACGAACGGCATTGGAGAGAAGGGTCGAATAGGTCTTGCCGATGTGGATGTTACACAAGGCGAGGGTCGCGCGAAGTTCGTTGAAGGTTACCGCCTTGTCGGTGTAGGTGGCAGCGACGAGGGCATACTTCCACCAACTGAACGGGTTACGAGTCTTGGCCAGACCGTTCTTGGTTCGGAATTGGTTGACTGCGTTGGTAATCTCAATCTCACGGTCGAGACTGGTGATGGTGAACTTGTTGCCGTTACCAAGGGTAGCGGTGAGTCGAGAGACCTTATCGAAGTTCACGGTGGAGGTAGTATTATCAGTGGTATTCATTTGATGTTTAATTGTTAAATGTGTAACTTGTAACTGTGATTACTTTATCAGACTTTGTGGAATTGTCAAGGGGCTTTTGAACCTAACCCCAAGGTTTTTTAACTGTGTTTTAACTTCAATGCCACTCGGAAAAGAAGTTGGGTTTGCCATCCCACTTCCAAGCACTTGAATATGAGGTGAGTTTCAGATAAGGAGCACCATTGGACGTAGCCTTGACCTGTTTGGTCTTGACATCACCACGGTACATACCCTTCACAGGAACACACTCGCCGCACATGGAGCCAGTGTAACTGCGTTGACTTTCGATTTGGCGAATCTTGACGCCCTTGGGAGTCAATCCCACCACCTCGTAATAGTCCACGTTGGTTTGTTCGTATCCCCAATGAGAATCGAGGATGTCACCGATGTTCAACTTGTTGGATGAATCAGATGAGTTATTCATTACGAAAAAGATACTATCACAGTTTTATAAGACCACAAGCACTTTCTTCATTTTTACCGAAAATCTTTATGCTTGACATCTGTTGCCACAATGGTGTAACATACCCCAGTTTGAGTGCGTTGCAGCGCGGAAAACCAAGATAAAGCCACAAATGTCTTGGCTTTTTATCAAAGTGGTATATTCTGCATCCATGAATAAGAACGTCGTCGCCTTCATCAAGACTCAGCTCGGTTCCAATTCCACGTGGGCCACTCGGGCCATCGTGAAGCTCCACGAACGTCAAACGCTCGACGAGCAAAACAGTCAAATCACCAAGGAGAGCAACGGCGTCGGTTTCAACGGCACCGATGCTAACATTCTCAGCTCGTTCGCCAGTCAGATTCACATGGGTCGCACTTTGAGCCAGAAACAGCTTGCAATCGCTTTTAAGAAGCTGCCCAAGTATAGCCGTCAAGTGATTGAAATGATTCCTGCCGAGAAGCTCTCGGAGATTGAGGCCAAGTTGGTTCCTGCTGAAGTGGTTGCCTGATAAATCACAAAAGTTGACGAAAGTCAACTTGTTTCTTTAACTATTGACATTTTCCGCGGCTCACGATAAGATGATTGCATGATACTACTGAACCTCAATGACCTGATTAAGTTTGCTCTCGAAAGCGTCACCAACTACCTCGGCACCTTGTTTCTACTGGCTATGTTGGGCACGTTTGCATCTGCCATCCTTGTGTATGTTGCTGAGAAGATGGGTGGTGTGCTCATCACGTCAATCATGGTGGCAAGGGGCAAAGACCTGAGCGAGATTTCCAAAAAAAATGACGATGAGGCTTGACGTTTAGAGAAACTCTGATAAAGTGTCTTTGTTATGTACGACATTGACATGGCTTACGAAGACAGATTTGAACAGGATTACGAACCTGACCAAGGGTTCGCCGAGTATCCGGATGACCGTCGTGATGACGATGGTGATGACGATGGTGACGACGATGGTGACGACGATGGTGAACCTAAGGGTTCCCACGATATGTCGGATGACGCAGATGCTCTTGCTTCTGCTGGTCACGGAACGGACGAGGACTATGGTTGCTACGGTGACTGTAACGAAGAGTTCTGATTGTTTCAAGGTTTAGGGTCAACCTTTCACGAAAACCCCACTTTCCTTTTTATGCAACAACAAAACGAAGATAACATTGACCTGCTCGATTCTCTTGATGACCAAGAGTTTCACACTGAACTGACGGAGTTTGTGGGATCGTTTCCCGCGGCTACGCCCGAATCAAACGCCGCATATGATGCCAAACTTCAGATGCTGACAGACATTCACACGGAGGTGTTTGGAGAGCCAGTACCGGTTGAATGGGAGCATGACAATTCCATTGACAGCAAGTATACAAACACCTACAATTTGGGTGGATATAGCAGCAACAAAGAGTAAAACACACACGCATATGGGCAAAAGTTTTCGACGTGACAATGAGTATGGTCGCAAGTTCAAGGGTTTTAGAAAGAACAGCGACCGCAATGTCAAGAAACAAAAGTACAATTCTCAACCTGTTGACTCGGCTCGCAACGACGGGTGGGAACCTGTTACTCAGTAAAAAACTGGTTGACTTGTTCTAAAACTGCTGGTAGGATATCTGTCCAATGGAAACCGAGACGATTGTAAAGAAACGTGGTAAGGGTGGTTCGAATGTGATTCTGCCTCCTGATGAATGGACCCTCAAACAGGCACATGCTCTCAATCCTGGAGTGTGTCATGCTAGTGTGTATCACCGTGTCAAGGATTTAGTGAAACTACATGAGGTGGTTGTGTGTGGAGAAATCAAAATCTCTGGCAAGGGAAAACCGTCGATGCTGTATCGAATTGCTACTGAAGTTGATCAAGAGCAACTCAAGGTTGTGGAGCAGGAAAAAGAAAGTCGAAAATTGCCGGATGACATGCCGTTTTGACGTTGACTTTCTCTAAAGTTGGTGTAAAGTATCTGCACAATGAATATTGAATTGCTTCAAAAAACGGTGGTGTCCATCGACCTTCAGCAACGCATTCAATCGGTGGTGAATGGTTGCATTGATAAAGCCATAAAGAAGTTTGGCATTGACCGAGTGCCAGTGAACATTCCTATTGTTTACAAGACCAAGAGTGTTGCTGCAGGCAAGGCGCATGTGACGTTTAGTCACAGACTTGGTTTTAGACCTGAGATGATTGAGTGTTGTATCAACATCAATCCTGTGTTGCTCAACGAAAACATTGAGTATGTGGTGAATCAGACTGTACCGCATGAGGTTGCTCATGTGGTTGCTTACAGTGTGTATAGCAACGCAATTCGTGGGCATGGTGTTGAGTGGAGCAACATTATGAGATTGTTTGGATGTGAACCCAATCGGTGTCATAAGCTGAATGTATCTACTATCAATCAGATTCGTAACCGCAAAAGTTACAATGTCAAGTGTACTTGTGGTAAATTGCTTGAAATCACCAGCAATCGTGCTACCAAGATGAAGAATGGCAAGAGTTATCGTCATGTTGATTGTGGCAGGTCAATCAATCATTTGCACTTGGTTGAGGCTTGACTTTCTCTAAAGCTGTAGTATATTTATTTCTATGAAGATGAACATTGCTACAGCGGAGATTGCTAAGAGTGTACGTAAAAACTGGGGAACTATGTCTCCGGTCACCAAGCGCATCAACAGCAAAAAGCTGTATATGCGTAACAACAAGTGGGGCAAATCAGATTGGAACTGAAGTAACGAAAGTTCCAGTTTTTTTATTTACTGGTTGCAAAATTAAAAATAAGCGTAGCGTTTTTCACTTTCTATATTTATCCCAGTAAGCGCAGCAAGCTGCTGCAGGCAGTGCAAGTTCACCTATTAAAAAGAGTTTGAGACAAAGCAAAAGCAAGCGAGAGCAAGCGCTGCAATAGGAAAAAAGTCATTGACGTTTTGAAACAAATCGGGTAGATTCATCTGTGTTATGACACTTCAAGAGTTTCAATCAGCATTTTCGATTGCCAAAGATTTCAATCGTGATCTCTCCAATGTGGATGACAGCATCCTGTATGGATGTGGTTTGCCCGAGTTTAAACCGGTCTACACGACGTTGGAAGCTGTTGCTAAGTTGATCAGGTGGCAAGCCCTTCAATTCAACGGGCAATGGGATGCACAAGAGTTGGATGAAGTTGCTCGATTGGGACGAAAGAATTTCTTGGTTCTTGGTTGACTTTTTCTAAACTGCTGATAGCATATATCCACAGTGAATACGTCAAAGATTGCTAACATTCTCCATCTGTTTAATTCACACCATCCAATTGATGTCTACGATAGGGGGGTTCTTATTGTGAAAATCTATGATTCTATAAGTGAACCGGATAACGAGGTGGTGTGTCTGACACGAAATGGTAAACATGGTGAAGACTATCGCGTCAAGTTTACCAAACAAGGATTGTCCAATGCTCGCGTGGAAGATGGAAACTTGGTGATGGAAGACACTGAGGGTGACGAGATTACCATTGCGTTCATGGAAACTCGCAAACATTCGCTGGTTGCTGAAGATATTGATTGACTTTCTTTAAAACCCTGATAAATCTATTGACCACATGAAAACTTGTTGTCCCAAAGTAAAAACTTGGTTAGTGACGGTAGAAATCGGGCCGCAAAGCATCACGAAATTTGAGGTTGATGCACCAACCAAGAAACTGGCGTTGCTCAATTTTCGGTTTGACTATGAGAAATTTTCGGGATTCAACTTCTGCAACGTCTTGAAGATTGGTCTCAGAAAGTAGTTGACTTGTTACAAAACGCTGGTAATCTATTGACCACATGAAAATTGAAGACGCAATTAAGTTGGCTCCCGGCGATGAAGTTTACTGGAACGATCCCGATGATGGTATTTGTAGTCGGTATTACTACATTTCCGAAATTGACATCGTGGATGGCGTAATAAAGATTACCACCAAAGAAGGAAACTACTTGGAATGTTGGGCGTGGGAATTGAGTTAGTGCTTGACTTGTTCTAAAACTGCTGATATCGTCTACATTGTAATGAAACAAGAAACTGTCAAATTCACTCAAGAGCAACTCAACAACTTCAAAGCATATCGCAAGGTTCAGATGCGTGGCAAGTACAACATGTTTGATTCACGTGCTATTGCTGTGACGAAATTGACGAAAGATGAATATGCATTCGTGATGGACAACTACGGTAAGTTGCAATTGGCATCGTAGAAAATCCTTGACTTGTTCTAAAACCCTGATACTCTGTTTGCACGATGAAAGACACAGACATTGTTCGTACTTGCCGAAACAGCATCACCGGTGAGTGGTTTTTGGTTCGAGGTGAGTGTAAGGATTTGTTTGACGAACAAGACTATGTGGTGATTATTCGTGGTGGCAAGGACGAATATGTTCTCAAACGTTTGTTTGACAGTTTTGAGAATATCTCGTATAAACAATTCAAACAGTTCAACTCTTATATGGGTCGGTAGCTCAGCGGTAGAGCAATCGGCTTTTAACCGATTGGTCGTGGGTTCAAATCCCACCCGTCCCACCATTTTCAAAAAAGTTCTAGACAAGTAGAAAAACTCTGATATATTCTATATTTGACATGAAAATTATCTATACCACCAGCGAAGCCATCCGTGAACTCGCCACTGCAATCAAGCAGGATGAATACTTCGGAACTGATGTCACGGTTGAAATTGTGCCTGACCGGGCCGAAGTTCATAGTCTTGAGGCATATGCGAAAATGGTCGGCAAGTTCAGCACCAGTCGTCACCAAAATCACAAGCTTGACGCCATCAGGTATCTCCGAGAACTGTTGCCCATTGGACTCGCCGATGGCAAATACGTCGTTGAAGCTGCATCCGAAGATGTTCTCAGATACTACACCGTCAAAAAGACGTTGGACGGCTTCGCAATTCACAAAGGTCTGTAAGATGTAAGTTGTGGGGTTAGCTAGAAAATCCTTGACTTTCTCTAAAACCTTGATATTCTCTGCATCGTAATGAAATTCATCAATCTCACTCCGCACGACATCACCGTCATCCTCAACGCAGCTGGCGGCAGCAAGACGTTCGCCAAAAGCGGCACAATCGCTCGGGTAACGCAGGTCACAGAGGTCTTTCAGGTGGTTGACGGCATCAACATCAGCACCGCCACGTTTGGACCTGTGGTTGGACTGCCTGAGCGTAAGGACGACACACTGTACATCGTTAGCGCAATGGTCATCAAGAGTGCCAGTTCTGACCGCAGCGATTTGGTGAGTCCCGGCGAACTGGTTAGGGACGATAGCGGCAACGTCATCGGCTGCAAGGGCTTCTTTTGCTGAAATACCAGTTGACTTGTTCTAAAACCCTGATATTCTCTGCATCGTAATGAACATCAACATCAGCTTCGACACCAACAACGCCGCATTTGAAGACAACTTCCTCATGGAAGTGACCCGAGCGACCCGCAGCATCAAGGAAGCTCTAATCAAGAGCGAGAACACCACCACATATGTCGGTCCGCTCAATGACATCAACGGCAACCGTATCGGTGTTATCAGCATCAGTCACGATGTGCCGCTGAATCAACTCTAAGAGCCAATAAACCTTGGGGTCAGGTACAAAAGCCCCTTGACTTTCTCTAAAAGTCTGTTAAGGTAATTTTGTACATGAAACTTCTATTGACCCTCACTGTGCTGTTGGTTGGATGCAATGCTCCTGAACCAGTTGACCATACACAAGTAACTCAAACATTCGTTGACAGTAAAATCCGATTTGTCAAGATTGAAAACTGTGAGTACATTGTCACCAGCTTTCAACCGCTGGTAATTGCCCACAAAGGTAACTGCAAAAATCACAAGTAATTGTTGGTACTTAAAAAAGTTGTTGACATTTGGCTGAAATGGTTTAGGATATACCCACGATGAAAACGATACGCGTTGTGTTGGACATTACTTACGACCCCAACGAGTGGGATTCGCCTGCTGAGTGGGACTGGAACGGTCTTCTGGATCTTGGACCCGATGAGCAAGTGAAGCTGATGCCGTCTCACAAGGTGATTGAGGACTACGAGCCAACAAATTAAAAAAGGTGTTGACTTGTTGTAAAACTGCTGATAATCTATTTTCACGATGAACGACAACATGACTCCCTTCATTCCCACCCGTGACGATTTGATTGGTTTCATCTCCGATACTTACAAGGAGATCAACGGGTTTCGCCCTCGGCCCAATTGGTCCGACCTCAGCTACGAACAACTCGACAAGTGGGGTCGAGAACTGTCCGCCGAGGTAGTTGCCTACCGTAAGCAAGAAGCCATCCGTAACCGTATCGCACGTAACCTTCGCCGTGCTCAACTACGGGCATGGGTGGAAAAAAAGAAGGGCTACTTCACTCCCACCACTTTCACCATCGGTTCGATTGTGACAGTTTAATCCACAACAAGCCACCAACCCCTAACCCCTATTCACCCTTGTACATCCTCACCGATACTTTTAATCGCACCCTCATTAGCCACCACCGCACGGCCCAAGCCGCAGTTCGGGCGCAGCGGAAACATCTTTCGGCCATCCGCCGTGTGTGCGGAGAAAACAGCTTCCTAAACTACTCAATCCGCCATTCCTCCGGGCGAGATATTCAAGATGAAGTGATGGACGCGAAGTTTCGAATTGATATGGAGCGTTAAAATCCAACCCCAAAACATTCCCCCACCATGAACCAATACTGCTACGCTACCGATGCCTCATCCGGTAAAATCGAAGCCGAATCACTCGCAGACGCATTCTCCATTCTTAGGGAGCGCATCACGGACGAGATGATCCAAGACGGGGCCACGTTGTGGGTGGCCGAGGAAGACGGATCCAGCCGAATTGAACTTGTGAACGAGTAACCAACCGACAACAACCAACCAAAAAACACCATGAAACCAAAAACCCTCACCATATCTACGGTGGGGGTTTTTTGCTGCCCACCCACCCCATAGTTGCCGTCGGCGCTGCCCACCAGTGTCATTCAGCCGCGGAAAATCAAAAATACTTTCAACAAATCAATCACACCCCTTGACTTGTTCTAAATTTCAGTCATACTGTCTGCACGATGAAATTCGCTAGTGTCAAAACCAAACGCGGTATCAATCAAGGTAAATTCAATTTCTCCGGCGAAGAACTCGCTGAACGCAACTCATACGCTCCCACCGGTTTCTACACCAACGACGATACAAGCTACACCGGTATCGTCTTTCGAGACCACAACGCTAACTGCACCTACTTTGACCGTGCTCACGGTTGTGTCTACCAATTCGACAAAGACATCTGGAAACACAGCATGTTCACCTGGCAATCTACCATGTCTTCAATTTCAGTCAAACTTACCGATTGAGGCTTGACTTTCTCTAAATCTCAGTCATACTCTGTCTCGTAACAAATATGAACGCCACACTTATCGACCAGGCCATCAAGAAGTTTCCCAAGGCCAAACGCATCGCAGTGGAAAACTTCACCATGGGCTATGACACTCTCAACATGGAAGCTTCCATGAATCTGGAAGCAGACTCTAGGTGCTATTCATGGAACGGCAATACTATTAGCGCTATCTTGTACGTCTTGAATCACAAACACGCATTCAAGACCATGGCGGACTAAACACCGTCACTATGGTTAGGGGTTATCCTTAAACCCCACCCTCACTAAGATTAGGGGTCTACCACAAACCTCACCGTCTGTCAAGTACAATCTGCAACCGTCAAACGGTTCGGGGTCTACCACAAAACCCCATCGTCTGTCAAGTAAAATCCTCAAACAGCCAGTGAACAACCACAGTTGATCCGACAATCGTCAACTATGAAATTCCAGTAGACCATAGTTTCTAAAAAAAGTCAACACATTTCTTCACTTTCCGCGCCCGTGACCACCAAGTGATCACCGAATGTTGACGAAAGTAGTAGACGACCAACGAAAAATAGGTCACTGTTTCCTCGTAATGAAAATCGATTTGACCAACAAGTACCTCACCAACTCCATCCTCACCGACATCACCGACGATAACGTCGAGGTTAACGAGAAAGGGTTTGTCATCGTCACCAACGATGACTACCCCAACCACTACGTGTCCCTTGGTGTGGACATCTCGGGGGTTGAACTCATCCTCACAAACGAGGAAGACCGTACCGAAACGGTCATCTACCGTACCACCAACCAACTTGTCAAGGACATTCTGTCCGAAGACTACTATGTCTACACCACCGAGAACTCCGTTATCGTCATCAAAAGTGATGACGTTCCCGAGTACACCGTTCTCTTCGGAATCGACGATGGTGGACACATTAGTCTTGACATCTTCAATGAGGAGGGGGGAGTCGAAACCAACGTAGGTCAAATCTAGTCAAAACGGTTCGGAGGGTAATCCTAAACCCTCCACTTTGTCAACATCTTTCTTCACTTTCCGCGCCGCCCACCTCACTCTATGGTGTGGGAGAGACATCGTAACTACCCCAGATAGTTCGTTTTCCGCGCCGCTTTGGTGAATAGTCTCAAGGTTGGTGTGGTATGTCAACAGTATTTTTGACCGAAAAACAGTTTCAAATAAGTCTTGATTCGATACGTCTAACCAAGTACTTTGTCGTCGTTATGAAAAAGAAAAAGTCCACGGTAATCACCATCATCGTCACCATCCACAATGACGACACCCAGAGTGTCGAAGTGAAAGGTGGTGATGGGTCCACGGGTCCGATGGACACTCTATGGAGTGATGTGGAATCCTCACTTCGGGGGGGTCTGATGGTCCACGGTATCATAGACCAGACGGGTATCGGTGATTGGGAAGTGTAACCAACCACACGGTTCGGAGGGTAATCCTAAACCCTCCACTTTGTCAACATCTTTCTTCACTTTCCGCGCCGCCCACCTCACTCTATGGTGTAGAAGGGTCCGTAGAAAAGTATTTTGGAGAAAAGTCTTGTGTTCTCGGTGGGTGTCTGTACAGTCATCTACGTAATGAACATCACTATTGAAATCAACGTCAACCCCGAAACGGGAGATTGGAGTGCGTCCACCATCCGTAGGAACGGTAAACGGACTGGTGACGACGACAATGAACGTGGGGGAAACGTTCTTGGTGACCTCGAAGACGAGGTGACTCAACTCCTGCACGAAGAACTCATCGACCATGGTCTGATGACCGTGGACGGTGACATCCGTATCTAGTCAAAACGGTTCGGAGGGTAATCCTAAACCCTCCACTTTGTCAACATCTTTCTTCACTTTCCGCGCAAGACCCAAAGAAAAGAGAGGATTCGGTTTTTCCGAATCCTCTTGACTTTAGAAAGTCTCACCAACCCGAAGGTCACGTTGGTCCACACGGTGGACCCGACCGTTCGGGTTGGTCCAAAACTCGACAACGACGATCCGAAGACCGATGTCGATGTACTGACGGGACGTCACCCGTGGACCTGCGGCGAACGTGTTCTTGTGGAGGACTTCCACGGTTTTCAAGACCGTCGGGACTGATGTTGTTTTCACTGTGAATAGAGTAACAGAAACCATCGACGGTACAAGGAATAAAAGTGATGTGACACAACAAAAAGTCCTTGACACATCCAGTCACATACACATCTCATTCACAATGTCAACATCTTTCTTCACTTTCCGCGCAAGACCCAAAGAAAAGAGAGGACTCGGTTTTTCCGAATCCTCTTGACTTTACTTGGAGAAGTTCAGTTTCCTGAACTTGATGGACTTGATACTGTCCATCTTGAGAGTGATAACGGGTTGTTTGAATTCCCCCCAATCCTTCTCGGGAATGAAGGTCTTCATCTTGGTGACTTCCTCAGACGTAAGGTTACGTCCGTTGAGAACATACCTAGTGTTGATGTTACGGTGAGGAAAATACTGAAGGTACTTGACACTACTGTCTTTTTTCGATTGACACAATGGAATCGACTTTCCGTTGGTATTGTGTTCATGGACATACCACGTTTCCCCTCCCACATACGAAGGATCGAGACCTGATTCAACCATCCTACGGTTTACCCTGTCTTCGTGGTTGACATTTACCAACCCGTTTCTGGTGGATACCTTCACAGTACCAACAAACGGGTTTCCTGTCTTCCTCATCTTCACTTCGGTTTCTGTAACCATTGAAATGAATTGACACTCGGTCCCAATGGACCTGAGGTAGGAGGGAAGTTCGGTGTTGTTGACTGAGATTGTTTTCACTGTGAATACGGTAACAGAAACCATTGACGGTACAAGAAATAAAAGTGATGTGACACAACAAAAAGTCCTTGACACAACAAAAAGTCCTTGACCCATACACATCTCATTCACAATGTCAACACCTTTCTTCACTTTCCGCGCCGACGACCACAGTTGGATGGTCATCCACAAACATCGATTATTGACGAAACTAGTAGACAACCAACCAAAAATAGGTCATTGTTTCCTCGTCATGAAAAACAACCTGAAGAACATCACCTCCTCCATCATCACCTCCACGGAGGACGTGGAAGTCAACGAACGTGGTATCATCATCGTCACCTCCGACGAGTATCCCACCCACTACGTGTCCATCGGTTTGGACATCAGTGGTGTCGTACTCAGTTTGCACGATGAGACCACGGACGAGGAAACGGTCATCTACCGTACCACCGACATCGACGTCAAGGACATGATGTCTGAGGACTTCACGGCCGGGACGACCGTGAACGGTATCGTTGTCCAATCTGACGACATACCGTTCACGGTTGAGTTCATCGTTGACGGTGATGGTAACATCAAAACCAACGTGGTTCAAATCTAGACAAACGGTTCGGAGGGTAATCCTAAACCCTCCACTTTGTCAACATCTTTCTTCACTTTCCGCGCTCACTTCCACTCTTTTTTCATTACGTCCTTGACCATACACACATTACCAGTTATTGTATCTACGCAATGAAGACCACCGGGTCATCCACAAACCCCATCGTCTGTCAAGTACATTCTTCAGTTACCGCGTCACTACCATACCCACCCCTGTTCACTCGGTTTCCGCGTCACATCCTACCCCATACCATCCACCCCATTTGACCCGCTTTTAACCAGGGGCAGGGTGGTACCCAGTACCCGGTCTGCGCTACTTCTGAACTAGGGGTAGCGCCACCCCCAGTTTGCGCCTGTGTTGCGCAACACACATGGTATTTTTTCTTTGGGGTTTTTCATATATACAGCAGTGTGTGGTTGTGCGATCTTTGGTGTGTTTCATATATACAGAGGTGTGATATTTGGGGTTTTTGTATATATGATGATTTGGGTGCATACTTTTTGAGTAAAAGGGTTAGATATGTTTGCGCACAAAAGGGCAGAAATTTTTATGGGTATTTTGTATATATGATTTATGGGTGGCACTATTTATTGAACATATGATAAAGTTGAGAGATATATTGATGAATGAGGGTGACGTATATACTGGTGATACGATGTCTAAGAATACGAGTATAGATGGCAAACAGGTTGCTGCTATAGTTGCGTTGCAACAAACTGGCAAGATATATGGGCGTGTTATTGATTATGGGTGTGGCAAGGTGGATCGTAATGGTGTGTATTTGAGAAGCAAAGGATTGACTGTATATTCGTATGATCCTTATTGGGGCACTGCGGTTGATGGATACGATGGCATATCCAACATATTGAGTGATGAGTATTTTGATGTGGGATATACGAGTTATGTATTGAATGTGGTTAATGAGGCGGAGCAAAGCAAGATATTGAGATATATGGACAGTCATTGTGAGTATCAGTATCATGTGGTTCGTAACATGGATGTGTATAATATGGTGGTTGATGCGTTGACGAGAGGTGACAAGTTGGTTAGTAATTTTTATTTTAACGAGTTTAAGGGCAAGAAGGAAGATATAGGCAACAAAGAGGTTATGATGGCATTTGCCAAGTTTGGAACGAATACGGTTAAGGGATTTCAGAGAATTGTGTATTTGGAGCAGTATGGATATAGGTTATTGGCCAAGAGCGGTGGATACAAGGTATATGGAAAGTGATGGCATTGTATAATGATGTACTATTTATAACTACTGAAAATCATATGGCAATTAGTTTAAAGCGATTATTGATGGAATCGAATGTGGTGGATGAGCTTAAAATCAAGGCTGCGTATTTGTTTTTTATCAAGCATTTGAAGTTACCCAAGGCTCGAATGAGTTTAAAGTGGGGACATTTGGATGTGGATCCTGATACATTGTTACCTACACAGGCTCAGGTATTTGTTAGCAAGAAGCAGCCTCATCGATATGAGATAACAATGCGTAACAACAATCCTATGAGTGGTGCGGAGCAAGTACGTCATTTGGCGCATGAGATGCAGCATGTGCATCAGATTGAGAGTGGGCGACTTGATGTGTATGGTAGCAAGTGGGATAATGTTGTGTATTCTCGCGAGGCGTTGAGCGCGCGGGATTATGTAAATTTGCCATGGGAGCAGGATGCTAGAAGTAGTGTTGATGGATTGGAGATAGAGTTTAATCGTTATATGCGTGAAGCGGGTGCCAAGCGGAAGATTACCAAGATATAATGTATGAAAACAGTTAAAACTACAAGTGACAAGCAATTGGTTAAGAAGTTGAATGAGGATGTGCGAGTTGGCAAGCCTGCTATCAAGAGAAGTCCTCATTGGGAGACTGTTAGAAAAGAGCATTTGAAGAACAATTCTGTGTGTGCTGCTTGTGGCAAGACCAATGGTCTTCAGGTTCATCATATACGTCCGTTTCATTTGTTTCCTGAGTTGGAATTAGAGCCTAGCAATTTGATTACGTTGTGTGAGGTGTTTGTGAACAACGATGATAGTGGTGATGACAATCATCATTTGCAATTGGGTCACGGTGGAGATTTTCATAAAAACAATACAAAGGTATTGGATGATGTGAATCGATATCGAGTTGACAAGGCGAAGTTGACGGTATTGGAGGGATATGATATGGTTGCGTTGAAAAAGATACTATGATGATACTTGAAGTAAAGCAGTCGATGCAGGTGGATACTCCCAAAGGACGTGGGCGCATTTGGCTTGTGACGGAGTATGGCAGTGAAATTGAAAAGGTGTTTACGGTCATTTTGGATGACACTGGTGAGATATGGGAATTTACCAACAAAGAAGTTAGAGCCACGTCCAATGTG
>Ga0209596_1001468_pt1 | contig 20305 bp, 24 predicted proteins | sample M_130807_MF_Meta_FD_187314 | JGI IMG/M metagenome (GOLD analysis project Ga0209596, IMG submission 187314) | Freshwater microbial communities from Lake Montjoie, Canada to study carbon cycling - M_130807_MF_MetaG (SPAdes) (version 2) | ecosystem: Environmental > Aquatic > Freshwater > Lake...
AAAAAAAAAAGGCTTGTGTACCGTGCCAATAGTGGCGAAGTGCTCTCCCTTGCACGTAGTCGGTTGATAGTCGGTATGATAGTCGGTATGATAGTCGATTGATAGTCGGTATGATAGTCGATTGATAGTCGATTGATAGTCGATTGATAGTCGGTCGGTAGTCGATTGATAGTCGGTCGGTAGTCGATTGATAGTCGGTCGGTAGTCGGTCGGTAGTCGGTTGGTAGTCGATTGATAGTCGGTCGGTAGTCGGTCGGTAGTCGGTCGGTAGTCGGTCGGTAGTCGGTCGGTAGTCGGTATGATAGTCCGTATGATAGTCGGTCGGTAGTCGGCCCCTACATGCCACCCGAACCGCGTGGACTAATAACCTGTAGCAGAGGACTCTTCTTTTCCAACGCGGCAAACCTATCGTCAAGGAGCCGCCTCTTTGGGATGAGCCCGGTGTCGACGAGTGCCTTGTAGTCGCTCACGACTTCGGAGTAGAACATGCCTCCATCTCCCTTGCGTTGAGCCCTGTCAATCTTTCGAACACTTGCGATCTTGATGGAGAGGTCGGCCGCCATGTGGTAGGTCGAGATGCGTTGTTCTAATTGTTTTTGACTTTGGAGAAAGAGTTCCACCCCGGTAATAATGCCTGTCAAGAGGCTGATGATGCAGTTGACGGTCGACACGGTCTCTTGCTTCACGTAGGTGGCCAGTCCGACCGAGAAGACGGCGTTGACCCCCGAAAGAATTATTGTTGGAATTTTGAAGATGAGAATCCGGTACTGCAGATAGCCGATGTGCTTCCTCGAGTGGTCCTGGATCTCTTTCGTGTTGTACAGGATATCATCAAGAGGTTCATCGATGTTGTCCCATGTGCTGCTAGTATCGTCGGAGTCTGACATTTACATTTAGACAGAGATTTTATGCTGTCCCTTGTGCGAAGATGCTCAAAGCAGTAGGAAAAGACCCCGAAGAAGATACATAAGTAAAGCCTGTTGTGGTGCTTGTTCGCAAGGTCATCGTATGATTCCCCGTCGCATCTTCTGCCGTCAAGACAACGGATGGAACGGCAGCAAAAGGGAACGACCCATAAGAAAATGTCCCATTCACACTTGCTCCTGTAATCCTTGTTGCTAATACCTTTTGATTGGTTGTAAGACATTGAACGGGGAAAGGATACGCTCCCTGATTGGAGTTAGGATTGGATTGAGCGAACACTAAAAACCCTTGCGACCCTGCTGACAGAAATTGAACGACTTGGTTTGCCCGAATGGCGTATTCACTACCACCCCCCAATCCGTTATTCCCGCCGAAGAAATTTCTTGCGGGGGAGGCAGAGCAAAGACATCTAATACTTTGTGCCCCCGCATTATAAATGGTGATGTATTTACCTCCCGTGTCGTTCGTAGGAAAGTTAAGAGGGGTTGGGGTTGCCGTCCCTGCTATAATGAGGGTGTAAAGCGAGTTTCGCAGAGCATCTTGTGGTATGGTGTAAGTCGCCACACCCAATTGAGGACTGCCACCATCTCCACCCGAAAAGAGGACGTCGTTGATACTGAACTTGCCCTTTATATTTACCAAGGGGTAATTAGCGGTCGGGGCTGTGTTATTGCCTATCACGACCGTGTTCGCACTTCCTGCGTTCGTCCCTATAGTAATGGCTGAAATGGTTGATAATGCTGATCCTAATCCTGAAATGGTTTGATAAGTGCTGGAAGCGGTTGCTGATGTCAAGTAAGAACTCATCCCTGCAAGTGTTTGATAAGTAGAAGACGCGGTTGCTGATGTCAAGTAAGAACTCATCCCTGCAAGTGTTTGATAAGTAGAAGATGCGGTCGCCGTTGTCAAGTAATCCGCCAACTTACCTCCCCAAGTAAGTGTTCCCGATGCCCCACTTGTTAGCAATTGACCCACCTCACCAACCTGCCCGTTGATGCTTATCGTATTACTTGCGAACTCAAGGGTGTCTGTTCCATTCGTCAGAGTTATTGTTTGATTATCGGCCGCGACTCCCATGGGACTGATGGAAAGAACACTTGCAAGGGGTGCTACTACAGGGGATGCCCAAGATAAAGCACCATCTACACCCGCAGTCAGAACATCTCCTTCATTCCCATAACTTCCGTTGATGGTGATCTTGTTGTTTTCTATGACTAATGTATCCGTAAGAGCAGTAAGAGTGATTGAAGAATTTGTCATTTCTACCGACGAATTCGTAGTGGGTTCAAGAGCGGCCACCGACTCATTTTTTAATAGAATACTTGACGCACTTGTCGTATTGGTCAATTGTGTTGCCGTTGTCTCCAAATCACCACTTATATCAGTAATGGTCGTTAAAGCAGGATATATATAAGTTGAAACCTGTGTTTTGGGATCGCTTATATTATCTGTCCTCGATGTGTGAAGGCTTTGAATATTAAACCCAGTAGAATCAAAAATTTCACCTCCAGTTTCGGTTTCGTTAGCAGATACACTAAAGCCGTCTCCTCCAAAATAAGCAGTCGGTGCTTTGTAATCAAGAAAATCTTCATTAGGAATGCTAATGCTCTGCCCCAAATTAGCAACTCCAGCAGGGCTTACATTAAGAACATCGGCGAGAGATTGCGAACCTCCGCCTCCACCAGCAATCCAAGCAAGGTCGCCATTCACATCTTTACCGATGACTTGTCCGGCCGCCCCGGAGTCTGATCCAATTTGAAACTTGTTTCGCTCTATTATTAAACCTTGTGTATCCACAGCATTATTGTAAAGAGTAATTTCATTGGGATAGACAGTTGTGTATTTTGGAGACCCCTTACCTGCGTCCCATATTCTCAAATGGTCTTCCTCGTATTCTGCTTCGTAGAGGTTGCCGGAGGTCCTATAAGACACCGTATTGACACCGAAGGTGGTCGTCAAGGTATCGCCTCCACTTATCGCGTAATTATAGACCAAAGTATCAGAGGAAAGTGTGCTTGTCGTTGTGATAGGAATAGGAGGCAAAAGAGACCCATTATCAACATTGTAAGCGACGAATCCATTGTCCGCCATCTCCGTGTAGTTTGGGGTTTCTGCTTGTCGGATTTGAAAAGAAGAAGTCGCATACTGACTCCCATTAACGATCGCTTGTTCAAGCGTCGTGTCACCCCCACCTCCGCGCTGACCCCCAGCGTTGATCGCAAATCGTAAAACCGATTGGTATGAACCGGACATTATAAACTACCTGTAGAAATTATTTTGCCGCTTTCTCAGAACGCTTTTTGGCACGAGCGGCACGCCTTCTTGCGTTGATTTCGTCTTTGTGCTCGGCACGGTACTTGGCTTTTTGCTCTTTTAATTGCTCGCGGTGCTTGGCACGGTACTTGGCATGGGACTGCCGTACTTGCTCGACGTGCTCATTACGGTACGTGGCGAAGTACTCACGAATTTTTTCACCCTGCTCATTCCTGTACTTGGCGTGCCACTCACGTAGTTGCTCCTGGGTCCTATGGGCACGAATCATGTTCAAACTGGACCCACGCTCTACTCGATACCGTTCCTCCTCAATGACTGCCTCCTGTATCGTCTTACATGGGAACTCTGCGATTTTCACCATCTCCCAGGCAGACCAACCTCCGTTTGCCTGAATTGATTGGTATACCCGCTTGGTCGGATTTGGCATTGATGCACATGCTTTGTGGTTCCCCTTACGTGCGTTGAAGTTCGTCGTGTGTCCCACGTACTCGAGACCTAGTTCGGGGTGCCGGATCACGTACATCACGCACTTAGAATAATCTGTGTTTCGGGGCATATCGAGGTCTATTGAACTCTATTTAAATTTGATTTGGTAATAATCTAATACCAAGGCCTGTATGCTGGTGTAAACACATTGGTCGGGTGCAGAAAGTCGCCTTGGGGCGCGGGCGGTTGCTCGATGCGCGGGATGTTGTACCCAGACATGACTTGTGATTTGTTGCTGTCCAAAAAAGAGCCACCTACGTACTGTGCGCTCGTCGCGCCCACGTATTGCGCACTGGAGCCACTCCCGAACATCTGGTCGGTTCTCTTCAAAATGTTCCCACTATGTTCCTTCAATGGGTTGAAAGAGACCGCTTTGATGGTCTTCCTCTTTCCACGGGTGAATGCCGAGACTAGATCACCCGACGACCGGACGACGTCCACATTTTTGCCCGCGGCGCGACCAATAATTGCGGGATTCACTGCTACAGCATTCTGAGTAAGACCTTTTTTTGCCAAGATTCGAGCAGTCTCGCCAGATTGAGAGTGCGCCACGTTTGTGATGTTTTCAACCCCGTACTTGGCGATGGCTTTTTTTTGGGTCTTTTCAGCCTGCTTGTAGCGCTTAGTGTCTTTGTATTTGCCTACAAAGATCGAGGGATTGTTTGCCCAGTCTGACATGGAAGACGTCCCCGCGTTCGAAACGACTACCTTGCCCGAGGGGTCAACATACACCTTATTTTTTTTTGAAGAGAGAGATTTGTCTAGTTTGTAGTCGCCGACGGTCTTGGCCTCCGACTTTGGTTTGTAAGAAGCCTTTACAAATTTAGCCACTTCTACCGAAGAGAGCGCTCCGCCCTCGAGCGAGTTGAGCAGCCGTAGTTGGGCCATGGCCAGTTTGCGGGTGGTATGCTTGGCATGGACTTTACCGGTCAGGTCGTTTTTGACGCTGTACGAGTCTTCCCCCCGAACCTTTCTCATGACATAAGGCATCTATACACTAAATGAAGAAAAAAAACTAAACAGGCTTGGTGGTCGGACTAGTCGTTCGGACTAGTCAGTCGGTAGTCGGTCGATAGTCGATAGTCGGTAGTCGGTCACAGCCAAAATTTAGTTTTCAAATAGAAAAATAGAGCAATTGATAACTTCTTTCGTTGAGTCCTCGAGACAGACCGTAGGCCGACTCCGGGTAGGTCTTGTTTTTGACGTACCTGAAATTATTGAATTTCAAAATTCTGTACAATAGTAAAATTGATAACTTCTTTCCTTCAGTCCTCCAACCAATTCAGTCGATACGAGCAACGGGACTTGAACCCGTGATTAGCCAAGGCTTTCCAGCGCAGTGTGCCGTCTATTGCCCGCAATTTGTTTTTTTTTTGTTTTCAAAGGATTTTGTTGTTCAGTATAGTCCCGAAAGAGCACCACGGCGACCGCCCGACATCACACCTCCCGACATCACCCCACCCGACATGGCCGCCCCCATCATCGGAGACCGGACCCCGCGGCGCATCGAGTGCCGGATCATGCCACCTCCCACGAACCGACGAGCATCGTCGCCCATGTCTGGCTTCGCAGCAGTGTCGAGCACCACACTGCGGGTGAGCATACCCGAATAAGTGCTCGAGTTGCCCTGGCTCGTGACCAGCACGCCCGAGTTGACGCAGAGAACCACCAGTTCCACGCCACCAGCGGCAGCCGTGATGGAAGGACCGAAGTTCGTGACGTTGACCGTCACAGAGAAGTTAAAACTACCCTGCGACCCGGGGCTCAAGAATGAGGGGATAGAGAGGTCTGTAGGGCTCAAACAAAGCACACTGCCGATGGACCCGATACCCGCGGCGGCCACGTTGACAGCAGCAGACGTCGCCTGGCCGCAGAACTCAAGAAAGGATTGATTGGAACCGTTCTGTACCGAAAGCCGCCACAGGTCGTGTTGGGTCGCCGAACTCAAAAGACCGGACGAGTTATTCAGATTCACATTGACCGAGTTAATGGTCAAGAAGCGGTTCGCGTCGCCGCAGTTCTGGCTCGTGATGCGCTTCCGAGCAAAGATGAGGAAGAGATCCGGCAGTTGGGCCAGTTGAAGGTTCGAGGACACGTAAGTGGTCGTGGCATCTACGAGGAGGTCACCCTGCTGCTGTGTTACGTACCTAGGGAAATCCTGCAGGGGCGTCACGATGCGCGACGAGATGACCTGAGTCGGTTGAACACTCATGAACTTGATAAGAAGGCGCGGGGCCGACAACTGAGGCTGGCTGATGGTATCGGCCCCATAGTTGCTTGCCTGCCACATCGAGTTGTTCCCCGCAAGGGTGTTGCCCCACGTGAAATTGTACGCGGCATACGTCGCTGCAGGCATCTTGAGCATGTAGTTCCAAGGGGTCGGGGAGAGATTCAGAGTCACGCTGGCGTTCTGGATCCCAGCAAGGGCACCCTTGTGGTCCGAGTGCTTGGCCCACATGAAAGGGGACTGCATGAGCGGCTCGGTGATGGTCGCGCTGATGGTCACCCGGGAGTAGGCATTGCCGCCCGAGGTGTTTTGAATGCTGTCTGCAAGAACTAATGCACCACCAGCGTCCACCCAGTCGTAGTACACGCTGGTGGGGAAGGCACCACGCCCTGCGTAGCGACCGGTAATCTCGCCCGTCGAGATGTCAGAGAGGGGGTTGTTGTTCGAACCAGCCGTCACCGGGCCAGCGTAGTCAGCGTACACCGAGTCGATTTGAGACGGGCACCCACCGTCGTACGAAGCCAGGTCCGCGATCGGGGTCAACTTAAGCAGGGGTTGGATCACGTCCTGAAGATTGGTCGTGAGGGTGCTGTTGTTCAGCGACACTTGGACGGTCTGGCATGCCTGCATGAGCGGGAACGGTGCCCACGCCGTGTTAACGCCGAACTGCATGGCCGCATAACCGTTGTTTGCCGTGACAGCGATGGCTGTCGCAGTGAAGGACACGGAGTACTGCACCATCATCTCGCGAGAGATACAAGTGTTCTCCGACGGGGCCTGAATCGTGAATGTGCAACTTGAATTTGAGGGGGATGCAGCAGGTATTTGCTGGAAGGTAGTCGAGGCCGCACCAGTTTGAACACTGTACACGAGTTGGCTTGTGATATCGCCGATTTGAGGGTCTACATCGTTGACACAGGAGATGAGATCAGCAGGCGAGGACATTATACACTAGTACAAAGAAATTTATTTTGAAGCCAATATATCAAAAATTTACTTCTTTTTCTTTCGAAACATAATCTTCAGGGAACAGGAGCCCACCGCGGGCAAGTACATGGGGATGATCGCGCCCGTCTTCAAACGCCAGGAGACGGACACGTCAATCGTGAACAGCGGGTTGCTGCCTGTGAGGCTTATCATCCTATACTCCGACGTCGGGGTGTAGTTGATGAACGGTGAAAAGGTCTGGTCTGCCGTTGAGAGGTCGGTTATGACGCTGGCCGTGTTGTTCGGTTGCCCCGAAGTGATTAACTGTTGGTTTATGAATACACTTGGCTGCGACTGGAGGGACGGCACGACCGGTAAATGGGCCGAGGTGAAGACGATGGCCACAAAGGGAGACCACGCAGAGATTGGGCTAAATTCAGGGTACGTCTGGATGTACGACGTAGCCTCCCCCACGTGGGTCGGGTCGTCTGCCTCGTATAGTGGTATCGTGTTCGTCGACCCTACGGCTGCTGTAAGCATTTGAAACTGTCTCCCGTACGTGACGTTGTACCCGTTGTGCCTCGCGGGGAACTGCATCAATGCATAGAGTTCGGCGTTCATGAACATAAGGATTGGATTGCCTCCCCCACCCTCGCCAAGGTCGTAATATGGGTACGGGCTGAAGAGGACCGGACCATTTGCTGTGCTGTCCCACGTGATGAACGGGCAGTTGTCGGCCGTCGGCAATGAGCCACCCGCTGCAGTGACTTGCCCCACGAGGTCCGTGTAGGCCGTCCGGATCGCGATAAAGACCAGATAGGTGAAGTAATTGTATGAAAAACAGTAGTAATATGCCGAGGAGAATATATCTTGTAAACCAGAGCCAGTCTGGGATGGGCCGAGGGGGGTTGGCGCGCTCGCATCTTGAGCAGACCACTGCACGAAACTCTGGGAAATATAGTCAAACCCGTTGTATGTGTACTGCAACGTGACACTGTAAACCGTGAGGTCTGGGTCCGACTGGCCGACCTGTATGAGAGGGATGAGGACCGGTACAGTAGCCTGTGTGGAATCGACTGTAAACCGAACCACAGACAACTCGTAGTCCTCACTCCGGGTCAGTATGGGACTCGACCTCGTTTCAGAGAACTTCAGTTGTGGTGGACTTGTGGTCGTGGAGGCGGCATTAGCGACGAGCAGATCGGCATAGATGATGTCAGGACTGTTCATTTGTGTACTATGTCTACATTTTTATTTTTTGATACCTTATTTATTTAATTCTTTCAAAGCGCGAACAGCGGGTGTCGACGCGGGTGGTCTTTTTTTTTCTCTTTGCCTACTGTATATGAGCGTGTATAACCAGGGCCTCTCGACCTTAGACGACGACATCGGTGGGCTTTCTACGCAAGTCCAGGCTGCCCAGGACGACCAAGATGCGGTTGATGATGACATCAATACCTTGTACGACAACATGACGACCGATGCGGGGGGTCAGTTCGGGTCGTTCGTGACAAAATCCGTGAGCACTGCGAAGAACAGTGCAACTTGGCAAAACCTATGGACCATGACTCTCCAACCAGGGAACTACTTGCTGAACTACAACCTGCTCATCGAACGCCAGAGTGACTCGACAAGTGACACCATACAGTACATTAGCCTCCGGGTCATTGAGAACACGGCGACCATCTCTAACGCATCCCCACCAGCCACTCGGTACTACCCGAACGCGACAGCCTACAATGCCGAAACTGCTGTCGCGACTACGGACGGGTGTGTACCTATTTGCTGCACAGATGGGGGCACGGCCTACTTCGAAATCCTTATACAGACCCGCGATGGAGGGGTCAACGCCTGGTCCATTTCGACGATCACCTCCGGAATGACTTCGTACAGTGGAACCAACCTTCTCTCGGTCATGGCCCAGCCCCTGCAACTCGTGTGGCTTGGCAACCAGGGTAGTTTTACTGCCTAGAAATTCGCCTGACCCTTCGAGGTGAAGTAATTGGTCCTTGGCCGCGTGTTGACGAATTCGCAAATGTTCGCGTCGGTCACCTTGTGCTTGACTAAGTACTCCACGATCTCAGGTCCCTCGTACCCGACGGCCGCCAGGGTGCACACGAGGGCACACCACCTCCCGCAGGTCTGCGTCTTGTCTTTTTGGAATTTGTGCTTGTTGTACCAAAGGTCGCCGTCCCCGATGAGCCTTCTAAACTCGTTCGAGTCCTGCCCGAGACATTTCCTGAGAAGCCGCGGGATGGTGTTCAAATCCCTGTCTGGAGCCTTGCCGTACGAATTAAAGTAATAAAAATTGTCATTAACCTTGAGGGCGCACACCCAGTGCCCACGGTTCGGCTCCGTCTCTATGAGGATGATCCGGTACGGCTTCCCGTACTTGAAGAGGTCGTCCATGGTCTCGAACTGGCCGAGGTCAGAGTACTTTATAATGTCCTGCACGCGGAGCCCTAGCAGAACCCCAAGTTCATTGTTAGATAGTGGTTGCTGTTCCATATTATTCACTGCGAAGTTTTTTTAGCCATTCCCTCCGACCTTTCCCCGCCAACCTAAATTTAGGAGAATTTTGAATTCATGTAAATTTTGTAAAATAATATCTTTTGATAGTTTATGACACAAAAAGGACCTAAAGACTCCCCGCGTATTAACTGCATGAAGAAGCACACCTGCTCCTCCTGCAACTTCGGGTCTGACGACCTTTCAAACTTCAACCGCCACAACAAGAGCGCACGCCACCTCGCCAAGTGCGCGATGGTCCAAACGACTGCTGCGGCACCGACTGCCGAGCCACCGACCACCCAAGTCCAGACTGCCGTGCCAGCGACCATGATCCCCGAACCTCAGACCATTGCCGCGTTGGTCAACATGGCCGCCGACCTGTCGTGCCAACTCAACGCCATCATCGAACTCATCAAAGTTCAGATGCATGGTCCAATTGCCGTGCAAGTCCCTGTCGCCGTGCCCTACGACACCGAAGAGGGTCGTGTCATCGAGCACTTGAAGGACCTGCGAAGTGCTATTGCGGGCCTTAACCAAGTCCCCGAGCCTGTCCTCGAGCCTGTCCCCGAGCCTGAGGAGGTCGCCGAGCCTGCCCTTGAGCCTGTCCACGAGCCTGAGGAGGTCGCCGAGCCTGCCCTTGAGCCTGAGGAGGTACCCGAGCATGTCGCCGAGCCAGTCGAAGAAGTTCCCGAGCCTGTCCACGAGCCTGTCCACGAGCCTGTCCACGAGCCTGAGGAGGTCGCCGAGCCAGTCGAAGAAGTCCCCGAGCCTGCCCTTGAACCTGTCCACGAGCCTGAGGAGATCGCCGAGCCAGTCGAAGAAGTCCCCGAGGAGGACGTCGAGCCAGAGGACGAGCCCGAGGAGGAAGATGACTATGTCGACACGTACGGGCAGTACGGTTTTGACAAATGGGGCAAACCATTGCCTCCTCCTGAAGAAGAACCAGCCCCTTATGGTTTGGATGAACAGGGACGTCCCTACAAGCACCAACCAAAGTCCTTCGATGACACCTGTTCCCTCATCCTCGAGCAGTATGGGTTCAAGGCTGACAAGAAGAAGGGTATCGAGTCAATAAAAACCGTTAACTCCGATGTCCTATGGTCACTTTTGCCCTCTAAATACAGGTCGTTGTATTGGAGAACGATAGAAGACCCTCCACACGCGAACCCTGCAGAACTAAAAGAGTGGCAGGCAATGTCCCCGCAGGAGAAGTTTGAGACACGGGCATCTTTCATCCTTGGCAAATGGAAGGGTGGAGGGCAGTTCCGAGATCACAAAGAGATATTGAAGACGACCCTTGAGCGGTACGACACGGTTGAGCGGATCAATGAAGTCAATGGCCCTCCCATGGTACGGTGCAAGTGCTGCCGAGACCTGATCAACACGTACATGGTCACATTCCACACTTGTGAATTATAACGGTCGCATTGAATACCACTCGTCAAATATACCAATCAAACTGCTCCGTAAGTTTCGGTCCCCGCTATGCTTCAAAGGAAGGTCCGGGCGCTCGCATGTGAGATCGGCCTCGTACTGCTGTAGAGACATTGTACCCCAGCGTCCATTTTTCAATCGGTGAACTACCTCGGTGTCCATGTTCATGAACGCAGTTCGATAGTTACAGAGGTGCAAATAGAGAGACTTGTAAATGCTTCCCTTCCACTCGATGGGTGCTTCTACTGCGTGGGACTTAAGCTTTTCAATGTGGTCGGCGCTCTCTGCCTCTCGCTGGTGCCTGGCCGACTCCATGTGGCGTCGATGGTGGGACTTGTCCTTTGTGGTGAACCCGCACACGCCGCACGCGTAGCTTTCCCTTTGTAAATGAGGTGTTTGTTCGTGCCGTACTAAGTTGCATTTAACTGAAGTAGTGTATGGACAACGACTGCAATGGAACATGGAACTGCGTTATAGTTTGATTTTAAGTAAATTTATCACTTTATCTATTTTTCCCCTCAAAAAGAAGTAGAATTTGGCAAAGTGAATTTTGGCGGCGCCGTTCTATAAACTTCCTATAAAAGGCTGGCGGCTTTAGGAATTTCACTCTTTTTTTCGGTGAAAAATAGATAAATCGATAAGTTCTTTGCTTCTGCCCCGTGCCAATTATAGTGGCGAAGTGCTCTCCCTTGCACGTAGTCGGTCGATAGTCGGTCGATAGTCGGTTTTAGTCGGTCGGTAGTCGGTCGATAGTCGGTCGGTAGTCGGTTTTAGTCGGTCGGTAATCGGTCGGTAGTCGGCCATGCTCAAGGCTCCTCCTTGTGGTCATCAAACTGCTCATGGGCGGCTGCAGAAACGGCTTCATGGTGGTCATCGATGACCCGCGTCAAAGCACGGGAGAACTCGTTCTGGATGTATGGCTCTAGGTTGGCTTCTTCAAGAACGGCCTCGATTTCAAGGACAAGGGTTCGCATGATGCTGATGAGCGTGCGTTCAAAGCGTTCCATATTATATTGTTCTAAAAAAATACTGTCTAAACTCTACCGAATTCTATTTTCGGGAAATCTAAAAAGTAAATTTCTCTCCTAAACCTATACATGGCAAGTCGCAACAATCTCACGTTTAACAAGAGCCTGGGAGGCAAGCAGATAGCCGTCGTGGTTGATGGTTCAAAAATTAAACCAATCTTCCTGCACGAACAAGACATTGGAAGCCAGGGATTTTCTGAGTACACTGCTAAGGGCGAAGAAGTGATCCAGCGCTCCATTGACCCGTACACCGAGAGACAGTGCGAATATGTGACGGGGCAATCGGGGTCCGGCAAATCATTCTGGACAAAGCAATATGTCCAGGAGTACCATCGACTCTTCCCGAAGAGAGACGTCTTTATTTTTAGTTCTCTCGACAGCGATCCGACCCTAGACAGACTGAAGTACACCAAAAGAATCAAGGTCAACATCCCCGAATTTTTGGAGGCCCGCATAGGTCCAGCGGACTTCGTCGACTCCCTCGTTGTGTTTGACGATGTGGACGTAATTCGTGGTCCGGTCGGCAAGAAGGTCCAACTTTTACTCGACCGCATACTCCAAACTGGACGGCACCACAAGGTCAGCGTCGTTTATACCAGCCACACGGCTTGTAACGGCCTCCAAACGAAGCAAATTCTGAACGAATGCCACTCTCTGACCATCTTCCCCCGGGCCATTTCAGGCAAGGCAGCCAGATACCTGTTCGACAACTACCTTTCTCTCGACAAAGAGGAACAAAAAATGATAAAGGCCGTCCCAGACCGCAGCGTGACCTACATCAAGTCGTACCCGTCTGTTCTACTTAGCGCAAGCCGCATCTGGCTCAAGTAAATTTTGCATAAATTTTCGAGTGTGTTCTTTCAAGCGACCATCGAGGTCAACCAAAAGGTGCTCCGGGTCGGCATCCTGAGGCAGCCCTAAATTTGCTATAATATCTTGAGGGTTGTACCCGATCTCAAGGGCCACTTTTAGGTCGCCGACCCATCTATCCGTGTCTGACCATGTATCGATAAAGTCTAGCATCTTTGACGCGTCTTCCCCCTGCAAGTGGGCAGCCAACGCGGCTCTTTTCAACGCCTTCAAAGGGCGATCACGGCACTGGCAGGCCTCCTCTTCGGGGTCGCCTACTTTAGAGATTGACAGGTCTACCGGAACACCGTCCACGTAAAACACAAAGTCGGCCTTGGTCGGTGATTGCTTCCGCACCGTCATCCCCTCGGCAGGCACAAGTTTAGCCAGGTCTATGTCCCCCTCGGCCAACATGGACACCTTGCCACCCCCTAGGACTTTAGCGTTGAGTCGAAACTTCATTTTTTATATCAACAGATAATAAATGAAGAAGTTAAGCAGTGACGACCTTCAATTGGCCCTCCGCGCCTACTACGCGAAGATAGGCCGCACCAAGTACCCAGCAATCGAGCGCTACTCATGGGGTGAACTTTACAAGGCCTGCCGTCTCTTTGGTTTGATAGAATTTGAAAGTTGAAAAGATATTAAAAACTTTTCTAATCATAGGTTATAGAATGCCAACCCGCCAGTATGAGAATTCAATCCTCTACGCCGTCCGGGCGAAGAATGGAGACGAAGATGTAGGGGTCACAACGAATCTTACCCAACGCCGCGCTTTGATAAAACGTGGTGGATCGCAGCATAGCGACTTTATTGTGGCGCACGGGGGGTGGTCCAACGTTGTAATCGTGCCCTTGCGGAAGGTGAGTGCATCTGACCCGCTCACACAGTCTCTAGAGAAGGAGAAGTTTCTCTCGGAGAAGCGGTCGAATGTGATTAGCGCCGTGGAGCCGTCTAGGCTACCGACCGACAGCGTCTTCGGGGTGCCTCTGCTTCATCGCAGGGATGAGGTAGAGATGCACTGTGTAAAACCAAAAAAGAAGTGTGAGAAAATGGTACATGACCCCGCTAAATTGGAAGCGAAGGCCGAAAAGACGCGGCGCAAACGGGAGCCAAAGCCCGTAGTGGTTGAACCTGAACCGGAGCCTGAGGAGGTCGCCGAGCCTGTCCCCGAGCCTGCACCGGAGCCTGAACCGGAGCCCGTACCGGTACCGAAAAAGAGGGGTCGTCGCAAGTTGTAAAAAACAAAACAAGCCGTTCACACGGCAATTGGACCGATGGTGTAATGGTGATCACTCTAGACTTTGAATCTAGCGATCCGGGTTCGATTCCCGGTCGGTCCTTTAAAAGCGGCGAAGGCACTGGACGGTCATATAGGCGTTTTGTGGTAATGTCCAAGACGATGTGTTGGTCCCCTTGTTCTGGCCCTGAGAACAGTTCACATAGAGTCCAATATTCTGGGGCCCAGCAAGCGTTTGGTTCAATATCAAGGTCGGCATGAAACCACACTGGTTGGCATAGAAGTAGTTCTGGTCCTGAGGGTAGCACTCGAGAGCATACACGCACTGGGCCAATTTCGTCCCTGCACTGTTCTGAACCCACGCCGAGATGTTGCCGATGAATGAATTATTCGCGATCGTACCCGAGGTGTTCGTCCCGTTGAAGCCATTAAAGCCCACGTGAACCATCCATGTGCCAGGGTAGGGTAATTGAAAGATTTCTAGTTGGTAGGACGACCCATTGTCCCGGGCTGTTATTGTCCCAATAGCCATTCCCTGTATTAGAGTACCACCCGTAATCGCTGATGCTACCGTTTCTAGTGTGTCGAGTTTGTCCTGTGCCGCGGCTTGGTCTCCCTCGAGCGCGTCAAGTTGCAGGCCGATTGGGATAAGAGCGGCTCCCACGGTCGAAATGCTCTGATTGTAGAACGACATTATACTGTTAAAGACAGAAAAAAAACTTAGTACAGTTGGATGAGGGTGACTTGAAGGGATGAAAGGTCCCATGTCTGATCGCTCTGGATTTGCCCCACGGTCACGTAGATGTAAAGCCAATCTTGGGTCGACGACGTGGTAAAAGGGACCAGACAGTTCATAGTGACATTGGACTGAGACGTTTGTGATTGTGCCTGCACATTGTTGGTCCAGTACTGGTGCGGAGACCGGGTGAGCATAACGAAATTGGAACCTGTACTTGAGTTCGCCAATCCGATTGACCAGGCCACCTGGTACAGTGTGTAATTTGCCGTGTCGTTTTCAAAAGCGTTCATCGTGATACACGCCAAGTACGTGGTCTCAGTTCCGACCTGAAACGCCTTCTCCAGCGTCGTGTTCCGTGGGGTACTCCCTTCGTTTTGCTCTTCGAACGTCGAGTCGGCAAGGCCCGTGAATAGTGTATCAAGGGCTTGATACTCTGCTTCTTGGGCTGCCGTGATTGCTTCATCTGCTGCTAGACGGGCTTCGAGATCGGCCAGCGAGTACTGACTTCCGCCCTGGTTATAGACACTCATATACAAGAAGGGTAGAAAATAAAAATTTACATCCAAAATTTTCACTTAGATACAACATGACAAAATAGGACAATATGCCCCGGACTCCATGCGACTACAGCAAGACGGTCATTTACCGCATCTTTAAAGAGGACACCGACATCCCACCGTACATCGGGTCAACGACTGACTTTAGGCGGCGGAAATCACAGCACAAGCGCTGCTCTATTACTGGTCATCAGAAAGTGTACATGATCATCCGAGAGAACGGTGGCTGGCCAGCATTTAAAATGCTACAGATCGAAGAGTTTCCATGTAAGAACGGTAACGAGGCACGTGCCCGGGAACAGTATTGGATCGACCAATACGTCGAGCGGTTAAACACAAGGGGGGCAGTTTTGAATAAAGAGCACCGACAAGAGAAAAAAAAAGAGTACGACGTCGAATATCGTGCAACCCACACAGACGAGATTGCCGCGTACCAGAAAGAGTACTATGTCGCGCACAAAGACGAGATTGCGGCGCGCGCCGCAACCCACACAGACGAGATCGCGGTGAGAAAGAAAGAGTACTACGCCGCGCACAAAGACAAGTTCAAGGCGCTCAACAAAGAATATCGTGCAACTCACAAAGACAAGATCACCGCGTACAAGACCGAAAGGATAACTTGCGAATGTGGGGCTCTTCTATCCAGAAACTATATTGGTGCTCATAAAAAAACCGCCAAGCATCTGGCCTTTCAGGCGCGGGTGTAGGTCGCTTTCGCTGATTGTAATGCCTCTTTTAGGCTTATATTTGGGTGCTCCTCTCGATATTTTCGAACGTGTTCGACCCAAGCCGACGGCGGGCGGGCTGCCCGGTTCCCAGACCCTTTACCGCCCGCGCCCATCATCTCCATTTGGGCCTGTTGGACGGCCATGTCCAGGCCCTGCTTGACGTAAGGTTTGAGAAGACGTTTTGTTTTCTTCACAAGGGGGGCTGCGGGCTTGACGAAATTTCCCACAGTCCTTAGAAATTTGGCCGTCTTTCCCCCTTTGTTATTGTTCCTATTACCAGAACCAGACTGGTAGGTCTCTCGTGCATCGACCAGGCACTGTTTGTATGACTTGTCGGGGTGCTCTGCGCGGTAGGCCTGAACGTGCTGCACCCATGCCGAAGGAGGTCGCCCACCGCCCTTCATGACCGGACCACTGGGCACAGCAGGTAAGTCGTACACTGGCGTCGCCTCAACCACAGGCATTTTGGCCATTGCCCGCGCCGCCTTGTTAGCCTTGGCCGTTTGACCGCGCTCCTTTGCCTTCAATTTCTTGACAGCAGGGGCGGCTCCCTTTGCAAAATGACCAATATCGGCAAGGTTGCGCCCCAATTTCGACTGCTGGGTGTACCCCATGCCGAGGACCGGGGTCGGCTCATGGACGGTGGCCGTAGCGAGGGGCACAAACGAGTCTTCGAACCCGAACGTCCCGGATGAAAGAGTTGCCTTGTACTTGCCTCCTCCGAAGACCATCGGGGTGGTCTGGGTTAGTTCAAACAGACGGCCGTTGACCTGGTTGAGTTCATTAACATGGCGGCGGACAGATTCAGCAGTTTCCATTATAGTCTTTCATTAGAAAAAAAAATACCATAGTGTATGGAACCGTTCGGGAGGCCACCCCCCTTGATCCGGTCCCCTTGCGAGGATGTTCACTTTTATGACATCTTAGAAGACATTATCAAAAAAGTGACTATTCTAGAGCAAGAACTTGTTCGTCTAAAGAGACGGATGGACCGACTATCGACTACAGACTATCGACTATCGACTACAGACTATCGACTACCGACTACCGACTATCGACTACCGACTACAGACCGACCGACTAGTCCGACCGACCGACTAGTCCGACCGACTAGACCGACCGACTAGACCGACTCACCCGCGGACGCATATCTAAAAGAAATGAAAAAGAGACCGACGGCGAAGCCGTAAACGTACGTACCCGAAGAATATAATCGGAATTCCAAATATGGACAGATACGTGCACCAGCCAATGTTGACCTGCATCGGTAACAAACGTAAATTGGCGGGGAATATTCGGGCGATTGTGGAGGAGGTGGGGCGACTTGAGGGCAAGGAGAAGATGGTGCTCGCGGACGGGTTTACTGGGTCGACCGTGGTGGCGAGGGAGTTGAGTTACGTATCCTCCGAGTTGTACGTGAACGATTTGGAGTTGTACTCGTACTTGTTGGCGTGCTCCTTGGTGTGCCCGACCCCAGACCAACAAGAAGAGATTGCGCGGCACTTGGCGGAGATGAATCGGTTGGCGGAGCATGGGCCGTATGTAGAAGGGGTGATATGTGCCCTGTACGCCCCGAAGGAGACGGCGAACATTAAGGACGGGGAACGGTGCTACTACACGCGGGAGAACGCGTTGGTGATCGACACGCTCCGCCGCTACCTGGAGAGCGTGCCCTCCGAGATTCGAACGTACTGCATGGTGCCGCTCCTGGTGAAGGCGAGCATCAACACGAACACGGGGGGTGTGTTCAAAGGGTTCTACAAGAATGGGGACCTTGGGTGTTGGGGGGGTAAGGGAGGCAATGCGTTGAACCGTATTTTGAAGCCAATCCGGGTCGAGATGCCGAACTGGCACGATTGTAGAGTGTGTCCTTCAAATTTGGACATCATGGACTTTATACGGAGTCTGCCGCCCATCGACTTGCTTTACTTGGACCCCCCGTACAACCAGCACCCGTATGGGAGCAACTATTTTATGTTGAATGTGATAGCAAAGAACAAGTTCCCGACGGAAATGTCCAAGGTGTCGGGGATTCCGACGGATTGGAACAAGTCCGTGTACAATTCAAAAAAGGAGGCGGCGGATGCGATGAAGCGGTTGATCGCGCTGGGGTTGACCAAGGCTAAATATTTGTTGATTTCGTACAACAACGAGGGCATCATCCGGGATTGGACGGCGATGCTGGCGCCTTACAGCGCGGTAAAGTACGAGATCGACTACGACACGTACAAGGGGTGTCGGAACTTGAAAAAGAGGAACAACAAGGTCATTGAGATCATGTACTTAGTAACTAGCAAGACTGACGCCTAGGACGGCCGTTGACACTGTTTTCAGTCTCATGGCACGGGCGAACTTTGAGGTTCGGAGGGCCATGCGCCCACGCGGGTCGGGGGGCATGTAGGGGGGCGACTATCAATCGGCTATCGACCGACTAGTCAAAACGACTAGTCAAACGACTACCGACTAGTCAAAACGACTAGTCAAAACGACTAAATTTATCCATTTATCTATTTTTCCCCGGAAAAAAGAGTGAAAATCCTAAAGCCACCAGCCTTTTATAGAAATTTTATAGATCGGGGCCGCCAAATTTCACTTTGCCAAATTCTACTTCTTTTTGAGGGGAAAAATAGATAAATCGATAAATTTGATTTGTACTATCGACCGTGTGCGGGTTTTAAAAGAAGCGTTTAAATTTGGCACTTGTTCAGTCTCATGGCACGGGCGAAGTTGGAGGTCATTGTGGGTGGGTGAAGCCTCCCCAAGCCTCACCTCAAGCCTCACCGCGATGTGCCGTGAAAATTCCTAAAAGAAATCAAAAGAGACACCTGTGCACAGTGCGCCATTGCAATTGCGACCGACCCCCTGCCCACATGGGTCATCGCGAGCCCAGTCGATGTACTTGGAAGCCGTAAAGGCCTGGACACACCAGTTTTTGATGTCGTCCGAGAGATGGGCAGGTATGTAAACGTCTACTTCAACCGCCTCGAAGCCCTCTTCGATAGACGTGCCGACCGCGGCGATGATAGTGCGCTTAATGTATGTCTTTTGGTCCATGATGTGATGTTGTGTGTTTTGAATTCTGATTCACACGTAGGACACGATTGAATTCACACGTGGGACACGATTGAATTTAACCGACAAGGTGCGAATTCCAGAATTATCTAAATTTTGCATTGTGCTATCAAAAGACATCACAACCCCTCAACAAGTATGTTCAAAGTCGTCCTTGGCAAGCAGGATCTGAAGGGCGTTATCGCTGACCGGGACAAGAAGCAGGGCGACATCTTCTTCTGCTTCCACCGCGAGGCAAACCAGTTCATGTGGGGATCAAAAGAGTTGGCTACCGAGCAGATGAAGGAGTGGCGTCGCATGAAGAAGGAGGGCGAGATCCACATGAACCCGAAGAACAACCGGACGCGCATCATCGGAGGCAAAGAGTGGCACATCCTCGTGGTGCAGTACGGTTCAAGTCCCGAAGCGATTCAAAGTATAGGGATTGACAGCCTTGGCATGGGCTTTGACGATGGGCAGTTCTTCGTCGATGGGCTCATCTACTGCTTCAAGAGCCAAGTCAATCGCAACCGAATTTTTGAGTATGTCATGAAGCCATAAGCCGCGCTTTTGATACTAGATTTCTATCATATAACGATTTGTTACTATTCAAAACTAGATTATTACTAATTTGGAATAGTTTGAACGTGTGCATTTTCATTTTGTTGCTACCATAATATGCATATTTATTGGTTTGATACCAGATTTTTCGCACTGAAATGGTCAGCAATTTTTTAAAAAGGAATAATACTTTTTTGAAATTAGATTTCTACTCGCCCCCATGTTTTGAAACAGAAAACGCCAAGTTCGCCCATGCCGGACGTTGTCACTCGACCTCTATCTCGAAATCTTTTAAAAAGGTTCGGAGATTCTTACCCAAGTCGGTGCTGTCACCCCAAAGGAGGTAACGTGATAGGCTGCCCGGGTTGACGCGGCGCCAATCTTCAAGAACAGAGTGCCTACGCAAGTAATTTTCTCTTTTCTTTTTATCCCCATGGTCAATGTAGGTTGATCCGGTCTTTGATCCGAAATGGACCTCTAAGTCTGGCTCAGCGAACTTAATGCGCAGCCTCTTCGTAGCCTTCGGGCTCAGACCAATTTCAAGGAACCGCATATACTATTAAGATGCGAATTTTCTTTATTCATCTTATATACGTGGCCTGCGCGACCCCGACGCTTGTACCCATGGCCTCCACGTCCTGCTTGAGATCACGGGTTGCTTTCCCATACTTGAAAGAAAGATACAAATTTCGAAGCACGCTCACCCCCACCGCGTCGTTGTTAAAGGCCTGCTTCACCATTCGCCCAAACATTGCACTCGTAACAGGCC
>Ga0209596_1001469_pt1 | contig 20303 bp, 19 predicted proteins | sample M_130807_MF_Meta_FD_187314 | JGI IMG/M metagenome (GOLD analysis project Ga0209596, IMG submission 187314) | Freshwater microbial communities from Lake Montjoie, Canada to study carbon cycling - M_130807_MF_MetaG (SPAdes) (version 2) | ecosystem: Environmental > Aquatic > Freshwater > Lake...
CCGACATCCAGGTTGAGGCAATCAACGAGCGACTCACTGCCGACAACGCGGCCGCACTTATGAACGGGATGGAGGTTATCCTCGATTGCACCGATACGTTTGATGCGCGCTATGCGCTGAATCGCGCCGCGCTTGCCGCGCGGATCCCCGTCGTGCACGCGAGCGTCTATCGATACGAGGCGCGCCTCACCGTGTTCACTCCGGGATCTGGCCCCTGCTACCGCTGCATGCATGCAACCGAGCCGAGCGCCGAGGCCGCACCCGCGTGTGATGTCGCCGGCGTGCTGGGCAGCGTCCCCGGCGTGTTTGGTGCGCTGCAGGCGACCGAGGCGATCAAGCTCCTGCTCGGCATCGGTGCGCCACTCGTCGGACGGATCATGCTCTGGGATGCGCTTGATGCACGGTTCGATGAGATGCGCTTGCAGCGCGATCCAGCATGCGCCGACTGTTCAACGGTGCAGTGAGCGAGATTCCTGCGCAGCTGCTGCGCGAGATGATCGAGCATGCCGATCACGAAGCGCCGCGCGAATCATGCGGCCTCGTTATCGGATCGGCGCCCCCGCACACTGGTGGTGTTCCACTGCGCTATATCCCGCTGCAGAATGTGGCGCAAGGTGTCGATCGCTTCGAGATGGATCCAACCGAACTGCTGCGCGTGAGCAGCGCCGCCGACGAGGCGGGCGAGGCGATCTGGGCGATCGTGCATGCACATCCAGAAGGTCCCTCGATCCCCTCCATACGTGATCGCGCAGGGGCGCACCACCCCGATGCCCTCCACCTCATCGTTGGCCGCACGCCCGAGGGGGGGCACGAGATTCGTGCCTGGCAGCTCCTCGATGGGTCGATCGACGGGTCGCCCGCCGGGGCCCCACGCGAAGTCCCCATCACCGAGCGCTAACCGGCTCCGTCGTGGCAACGCGAGGAGTAGGATGACGGCGGAACCCTCAAGAGAATCGCGCGGAAGAGATCGCAGCGCATTCAGCAGAGATGCTGGCGGCAGATGCGGCGCCGACGGAGCAACGGTCCGGAACCTCTCAGGCAGATGGACCGCGCGGGGATGGGGACGCTGGAGAGCGCCGAACGCGAAGTCGCACGGCGCGCCGACGGAGGAACTCGTGACGCAGACGCGTCGCGGGGATGCTCTCAGGCAGCAAGACAGCGGGGCACCGTGGAGGTGCTGTCATGTCCGGATTCGTTGATCGACACATTGGTCCAGATGCGGCCGACGTTGCCGCGATGCTCGCCGTGGTTGGTCAGCCAAGCCTCGATGCACTCATCACTGCAACCGTTCCCGCCAGCATCGTTCGCCGCGACGCGTTGAATGTGCCACCTGCGTTGAGTGAGATCGATGCGCTCGATCGACTCCGCGAGATGGCAGGGAGCAATCGCCCACTGCGCTCGATGATCGGCCAGGGGTATCACGACACGATCACGCCACCAGTGATCGCGCGCAATATTCTTGAGAACCCCGCCTGGTACACCGCCTACACACCGTATCAACCCGAGATTGCTCAGGGTCGACTTGAGGCGCTCATCAACTTCCAGACGGCGATCTGCGATCTCACCGGAATGGAGATCGCCAACGCATCACTCCTCGATGAGGGGACCGCAGCTGCAGAGGCGGTCGCACTCTGCCACGCCGTTGGCAGCGTTGCAGACGGGAACCTTGTGCTTGTCGATCACGATACCCACCCACAAACGATCGATGTGTTGCGCACACGTGCCGAGCCACTCGGCATCGCCGTGGTGGTTGATGCGCCAGCCGCACTCCTCGCCCGTGCTCGCGCACCGCGCGATGGGGAGCGCCCCTACGCGCTCCTCCTCTCCAACCCGGGAAGCTCGGGTGCAGTTCGCTCGATTCGCGCCGATGTTGCTGCAGCGCATGCGGCAGGGATCCTCGTGATCGTCGCCACCGACCCGCTCGCCGCGGTACTGCTCGAAAGTCCGGGCGCGCAGGGTGCCGATGTGGTGATTGGCAGCAGCCAGCGCTTCGGTGTGCCCATGGGATACGGCGGCCCACACGCAGCATTCATGGCCACGCGTGACGCGTTCAAGCGCGCACTCCCAGGACGCCTCGTTGGGGTCTCGGTCGACGCCGATGGCGCACCCGCCTACCGCCTCACGCTCCAGACGCGCGAGCAGCACATTCGTCGCGAGAAGGCCACCTCGAACATCTGCACCGCACAGGTGCTACTCGCAGTGATCGCCAGCATGTACGTTGCATGGCACGGCCCCGACGGCCTCCGTGCGATGGCTGAGCGCGTGCATGCGCACGCTGCACGAATCGCCGCAAGTGCAGTTGCAGCGGGCCTTGCACTTCGCCACGAACAGTTCTTCGACACGATCGCACTCGAACTCGGCACCGCTGCGCGAGCCGACGCGCTGCTCACTGCCGCTGCCAGTGCTGGGTATGAACTGCGTCGCCTCGACGCAACCGGTGTTGGGATTGCATGTGACGAGACAACGACACCAAGTGATGTCGCTGCACTCGTTGCGCTGCTCGGCAACGACGCGCCGGCCACAAGCAGCTCACTGCCAAGCGAACTCCGCCGCAGCGATGCGATCCTCACGCACCCAGTCTTTACGCTCCACCGATCGGAGACCGAGATGCTTCGCTACATCTTTCGCCTCGCCGATAAAGATGTGAGCCTGACGCGCTCGATGATTCCGCTCGGCAGCTGCACGATGAAGCTCAATGCAACAACGCAGATGATGGCGATCGGCCTGCCAGGATTTGCGCACGTGCATCCGTACTCCGACGCAACGCGCCTCCCCGGCTATGCGCAGCTCACAGGCGATCTTGAGCGCTGGCTCGCCGAGATCACCGGCTTTGCCGCAGTGAGCCTGCAGCCGAATGCCGGCTCGCAAGGCGAGTACGCGGGCCTCCTCGCAATTCGCCGCTGGCACCTCTCGCGCGGCGAGCGCCAGCGCACCGTCTGCTTGATCCCGAGCTCGGCGCACGGGACGAACCCCGCGAGTGCGGTCATGGCCGGCTTCCAGGTGGTGGTCGTGCGCTGCGACGAGCAGGGAAACGTTGATGTGGCCGACCTTCGCGCGAAGATTGCCGAGCATGCGGGCACGCTCGGTGCGCTCATGGTCACCTATCCGAGCACGCACGGCGTATTCGAAGAGGCGATCCGCGAGATCTGCGCAGCGGTTCACGAGGCCGGCGGACAGGTCTATATGGACGGCGCAAACATGAACGCCCAGGTTGGGGTCGCGCGCCCAGGCGACTTTGGAGCAGATGTCTGCCACCTGAACCTGCACAAGACCTTTGCGATTCCGCACGGCGGCGGCGGCCCAGGGATGGGCCCGATCGGCGTGGCTGCGCACCTTGCGCCGTTCTTGCCATCGCGCGAACTTGGCGGTGAGGGGCGCGTCTCGTCGGCGACGGTTGGGAGTGCGAGCATCTTGCCGATCAGCTGGGCCTATATCGCAACGCTTGGACCAGATGGATTGCGGCGCTCTACCGAGATCGCGATCTTGAACGCGAACTATCTTGCGGCGCGCCTCCGCGATGCGTTCCCGATTCTCTATACCGGGCGCAACGGTACCGTTGCACATGAGTGCATCCTTGATGTGCGCGAGATGACCGCATCGAGCGGCGTCACCGTTGAAGATATTGCGAAGCGACTCATGGACTTTGGATTCCATGCGCCAACGATGAGCTGGCCCGTTGCCGGAACGTTGATGGTTGAGCCAACAGAATCCGAGTCGAAGGCGGAGCTCGATCGCTTCATCGATGCGCTGCGTGCGATCCGCGCAGAGATTGCAGCGGTGGAATCGGGCAGCGTGCCAGCCGAGCAGAGCGCGCTGCGCAACGCACCGCATACGGCGGCCGACCTTGTGCGCGGCGAGTGGGCGCGCCCGTACACACGCGAGCAGGGCGCCTTCCCGCTGCCATGGGTTCGTGCACGCAAATACTGGCCACCCGTACGGCGCATCGATAACGTGCACGGCGATCGGAATGTTGTGTGCGCCTGTCTCCCAATTGAGGCCTATGCCACCGCAGCAGGTGAGACCGCACTACTCTGAGGGGATGAGCCGCCGCACAAACCGACCAGCAGGTGCCCGTACCGCCCTTCGCGGCGACGCGCTCATGAATGGTCGCATCGTCCCCGACGCACTCATCGAACTTGAGGTGCGTGGCGCAGAGCAGGTGATCACCGCCGTCGGACCAGCGGGTCGACGTGCTGCAGGCGCACGTGCACGGCGGGTCGACGGACTCATCGCACCCGGCTACGTCGACGTGCACATTCACGGTGCGGCTGGCCACGACACCCTCGGCCCGCGCGGGAGCCAAGCACTGAGTGAGGCGACACGCGGCGCGAAGAGCCCAGAGCCCGACATCGCAGCGGCACTACGCCTCCTCGCTCGCGAGACGGCACGGCACGGTTATGCCGCGTTCGTTCCAACTGCGCCGAGCCTCCCACTTCCGAGCCTGCGCACCTGGGTGCGCGCCGTCGCACGTGCACGCGATGAGCAGTCGCACGATCGTGCTGCAGGCCGCGCGCGCGATGAGGCGATCATCGTCGGTGCACACATCGAAGGGCCAGCAATTGCGCATGCGCAAAAGGGCGCGAATGATCCGACACTCATCATCGACGCGACGAACCTCCAAGCCGACCTACAAAATCGGGAACACGACTGGGCTGGACTTTCGATCGTCACACTCGCACCAGAGGTGCGCGGCGGCGGTGAGTTGATCGACTATCTCGTCGCGCGTCGAATCGTTGCCTCACTCGGCCATAGCGCCGCAAGCTACGAGCAGGCGACGGCGGCATGGAGTCGCGGCGCATCGTCGGCAACGCACCTCGGCACCTGCATGGAGCCACTGGATCATCGCCTCCCCGGACTGGCCGGCGCCGCGCTCGCGCATCCAAAGGCGCGCGTCGAGATGATCGCGGATGGCGTCCATATCGACCTGCGACTCGCCGTCCTCTACGCCCAACTGCTCGGCTCGCGCCTCATGCTCGTCTCCGATGCACTCAGTGCCGCTGGTCAGCCTGATAGTGATTTCCGCTTCGGCAGCATTCCGGCGCGATCGGCGAACGGGCGCGCCGCAATGTCTGATGGCACCCTTGCCGGCTCGCTCAGCCTCCTCGACACCGGCATCGTGCGCATCGTGCAGGCGGGCTACCCGCTCGCTGCGGCGCTCACGGCGGCGACACGGACCCCCGCCGACCTCCTGCGCCTCCCCGAACTCGGGCGGCTTGCCCCAGGGGCGATCGCTAGACTCATCCACGTGAACCCCGCAACAGGCGCGCTCGTTAGCGCGCTGCGGGGATGACCAGCAGCGCGCAGGGCAGCGCAGTGAAAGGGGGGCACCATGGGTGACGCGCGGATCCTCGTCGTCGGGAGCACGATGATCGACCTCATCGCCTACGCCGACCGCCTCCCTGAGGCGGGCGAGACCCTTGTTGGCAAGCGCTTCCAGATGGGCTTCGGCGGGAAGGGGGCGAACCAGGCGGTGATGGCGGCGCGCTTCGGCGCCCCCGTTGCAATGGTCAATGCGGTTGGTGACGACAGCTACGGCGCCTCGCATCTTGAGAACTTCAAGAGGGAGGGGATCGACATCACCTGGATGCGCACCGTCCCCGGCTCGAGTGGCGTCGCACCGATCTGGGTGGACGGCGCCGGCGTGAATCGCATCATCATTGTTCCGGGCGCCAACGATGCAACCGAGGCGGCCGTTGCCGAAGCGGCAGTGCGTGAGTTCAAGCCGACGATTGTCGTCGGCCAGTTTGAGGTGCCACAGGCAACAACGCTCGCGGCATTTCGTGCCGCACGTGCTGCAGGCATCACGACACTCTTGAATCCGGCGCCAGCGGCGCCAATTGATCCAGAACTTCTTGCGCATGCTGATTGGGTTGCGCCGAACGAGACAGAGTTCACGGCGATCTTTGGTGGATCGGCGATCGGTCCCGATGGCGATGAGCGCATCCGCTCCGCATCGGATCGCTCGGGGAATCGTCTCGTTGTCACACTCGGCGAACAGGGTGCAGCGCTCGCGATTCCTGGCGAGCCGATTCACCGCATCTCCGCACCGCGCGTCAAGGCGGTGGACACAACCGGCGCCGGCGACTCGTTCCTCGGCGCGTTCTCATTCGGGTTGGCCAGTGGCCTCTCGCCTGACCGCGCAGCAGAACTTGCGGTGGCGTGCGCCTCTGCAAGCGTGCAAAAGGCGGGGACACAGAGCAGCTATCTTTCACGAGACGAAGCGGCAGCACTCGCTGCACCGTATCTAGCAGGAGGGACACGCTAATGGCATTGACCGAAGCTGATGGCCGCAAGCACCACGTCGGACTCAAGAAGGGCGAGGTCGGCCGCTACGCGCTCCTCCCCGGCGACCCCGACCGCGTCGCGGTGATCGCAAGCCGCTTCGACAATCCGAAGTTCGTAGCGCAGAAGCGCGAGTACACCACCTGGACCGGTGAACTCGACGGCGTCCCTGTCGCCTGCACCTCAACCGGCATCGGCTGCCCATCTACGGCGATCGCCGTAGAGGAGCTCGTCGACCTCGGCGTCGATACGTTCATCCGTGTCGGAACATCCGGCTCGATGCAGCATCACATCAAGCCCGGCTCGATCGGCGTGATCACCGGCGCGATCCGCGACGAGGGGACGAGCCGCCACTATCTGCCACTCGAGTTCCCTGCCGTTGCAGATCTCGAGGTGACACTGGCGCTGCGCGAAGCAGCGGTCGCCAGCAGCTTCCCGTGGTATCTCGGCGTCGCGCAGTCGAAAGATTCGTTCTACGGCCAACACAACCCAGAGCGCATGCCGATCGCCGATGATCTCGCGCGCCGCTGGAAGGCGTGGATGGCGGGCGGCGCGATCTGTTCCGAGATGGAGGCGGCAACGCTCTTCATCGTTGCGTCAACCCTGCGCGTGCGCGCAGGTGGCGCGATGTTGATCCTCGGCAACCCTGAGCAGCGACCGATGACCGACGAAGAGATGGCGAACTGTTCAATCGATCGCGTGATCGACACGTCGATCGACGGCCTGCGCCGACTCATCGCCGCCGACCGCGCCGCCGGCCGCATCTAGCGTTTCGGAGCCTCCATGGATCCGCGCCTCCTGATCCTCGATGTCGACACGGGCATCGACGATGCGATGGCGCTGCTCTATGCCGTCGCATCGCCCGATGCGCGCCTGCTCGTCGCAACCTGCGCGCCAGGCAACGCGAGCCTCGAGGCGGTTGTGCGCAACACGCGCGGCGTTCTCGACATCGCAGGTGCAACAGGGGTAGAGGTGATTGCGGGCGCGCGTGAACCGCTCGTGAAGCCGCTCGTCACAACGCCAGAGACGCACGGCCCGACCGGCTTGGGCTACGCCGTGCTGCCCGCGCCAACGGTACCGCTCACCATGCCAGCAGCTGGTGCTGCGAACGCGGCGGCGGCGCGCATCGTTGCCGAAGTTCGTGCCCACCCAGGGCGGGTGACGATCGTTGGCTGCGCGCCAGCGACGAACATCGCCGCAGCATTTCGGCTCGACCCCGAGCTCCCCGCCCTCGTCGGTTCCGTTGTGCTCATGAGCGGCGCGGTTGCCACGGCGGGGAACACCGGCGCGCGCAGCGAGTGGAACGCCTGGTGCGACCCCGAGGCGCTCGACGAGGTCATCCGTGCGTGCGCCACGGCCGGGCGCCCCGTGCTGATCCTCCCCCTCGACGCCACTGAATCCGCACTCATCCGTCCGCCGCACTGGGCGGCCCTCACCGCCGCAGCCGGCCTCCCTGGTGCAGCGCGCGGCGCGAACCTTCCGCCCGTCCTTCGCCTCGTCGACGAGGCGCTGCGCTTCTACGACGAGTTCCATTTGGAGTACGACAAGATCGAGGGCTCACACATTCACGACGCCTTCAGCGTTGCAGTCGCACTCGACGAGACACTTGCACACATCGTTGCCGCGCCCGCCGTAGTGGAAGTGCGCGACGGAGCGACGCGCGGCGACCTCCTCGTCGATGTTCGCGGTCGCACCGGCACGGCAGCGAATGCTCGCGTTGCGCTTCGTGGTGAGGGCGAGCGATTCCTCCAGCGATTCGCCGAGCGCGTTGGCGCGCTCAGTACGCGCGTTACTGGCTAGCTGCTGCGCTCGCGCAACTGCGCGACAGAGAGCCTATCGTGCGCGCCGCGCACCCGTCAGGATCGGAATTAGCATCAACAAGACAAGTGGGACGAGGATGAGTCGCGCCGCCGAAGCGCCGGCTGCGTCGATCGCAATGCCGCCTATCGCTGATCCAGCAGAGATCCCAAAGACGACGCCGCCACCGATCAGGGCGAAGCTCGCGTTACGCGGCGAACCGTTTGCGCGTTCAGCAACAACGGCATTTGCCTGGATGAACATCGGCGCAATACCAAACCCTGCGATCGTTGTCGCAAGAAGGAACGGCACATACCCATCGACAAGCGCGGTGGGAATCGTTGCAACCGCAAAGCAGACGGCAGCAACGGCGAAGCGTCGCTCGGCCGACCAGCGCCAGTCGCTCTTTGATCCGATCGTCACAGCACCCACGAGGCTCGCGCCAGAGTTGAGTGCAAGCGCAAGCGCGATCCCGCCCGCTGCGCCAATCGCCGTGCAGTAGCCGAGGAGGAGCACCTGGCTTGCGCCGAGGATTGCGCCAATCATTCCAGAGCTCACCATCAGGAGGGCGTTCTCACGGATCGCCGCCGACATGCCGCCAACATGTGGTTCATGCAAGGTCGGCTCCCATCGGCGCTGTCGTGCGACGGCGATTGCGCCGGCAACGAAGAAGAGCGCCGCAGCAACCGCCGGCCCCCATGGCAGGCCTTGCACGATAAGGAGTGAGGCAACGGGCGGCCCGATCAAGAAGTTCACCTCGTCGTTGACCGACTCAAGCGACATCGCGCGTAGTCGCAGCGGCGCCTCGTGCAGCACGTGGGTCCAGCGCGTTCGAACGAGTGCGCCCATATTGGGCGTCGCTGCGCCAAACACGACCGCCGCCGCGATGAGCAGTGCCGCCTCACGAGCAACGAGCGCAATGGCGACGATCGCGCCTGCTGCGAGGGTGAGCGCAAGCGCCGAGAGTCGCAGCACCCAGCGATGGCCGCGCTCGTCAGCCGCGCGCCCCAGGAGCGTTGCGCCAATCGCGTTGCTCACCGAGTAGGCACCCGCCGCCGCACCGCCAACAGCGTACGAGCCGAGCGGCCCGCTTCCGATAGCGATCAGGCCGATCGGCACCATGGAGATCGGCGCACGCGCGAGGAGGCCACCGAGTGTCGTGGCGAGCGCACCATCGCGTACGAGGATGTCGGCGAACGGGAGCGTTCTTCGGCGCGCCATGCGCCTAGTACATCGTGGTGCGCGTCAGGTGGTGCGGATAGTGCGTCGCGTGATAGCTCTTCCAGAGTCGATAGTCGACCTGTGGAATCAACAACTGCCCGTCTGCAGTTCGTCGTGCATTCACCTCGTCGGTGAGGAGCGCCGTGGCATAGATCGTGTGCGCGCGGATCTCGATCTCCTCTTCGGAGTCGCGCGGAAGCACCTCACCGTTCATGATGCGCTGCTCGAGTGACGCCTCGTACTCGAAGATCCCCATGACACGCAGCGCCACCGGGACGATGTAGTCGGCGAACGCCGTGCACATCTCTGGGTCGCGGAGCATCGTCCGCCCGAGCGGTGCGAGGCCGCGATGGAGCGACCAGAGTCCCAACTGCGACAGCTTCTGAAGGCTGACCTGGTGCCCCTTCCAGGTGCTCACATCATTAAAGCGGGGGAACTCGGTAATGAGCCGCTCAAGGAGGCCATCCCCTTGGGCATACAGGGCGGGGGCGCAGGCGGCCACCCAGTTGTGCCAGCGCCTGCCATAACGTTCAACCAGCGTGGCACCAACCGCGTTGAGCGCGGCGACCCGCTCGGTGAGCATGGGGATCTCGGTGCCGCAGTCGGTCTGGAAGAGGCGCTCGAGGCCTGCTCGGGTGACGCTCGCAGCCCACGCCCCATCAAGGATCGGCTCCCCGGCGGTAATGGCACGGTGGAGGCAGGCGAACATCGCCTCGCTGTCGGAGTAGCGGACCCCCTTGTAGTCCACCTCGAACTTCTGGGAGGTGGCGAAGTCGGTAAAGGCGAAGTTCATCGTGGTGATGAGCATCGTCAGGTCGATATTGAGGTCGGGGTCTGGGCCGATATCGAAGGGCCCAGCGACGGCCGCCCCCGAGGCCTTCAGGGAGGGGAACTCCTCAGCGGCGAGCCAGGTGGCCACCCGGGCGATCTCCTGGGGGTTCGTTGTAACAAAGCGGGAGCCCTGGATCACCGGCTCAAGGGAGGGGAGGATCGGGTTTGACCACCAGGCGCCACGCATGAAGTGCTCCTTCCGCTCGACCCGCAAGAGGGGGGTCGCTCCCGTACACCCTACCCGACCCTCAGGGAGGGGGGCGCATAGAGCGCATCAACGTGTTGACAAATGTGCTCAGGGGGGTAGGGTTCAGGTTAACGGCAGGTGCCGTTAGGTTAACAAAGGCTAGGCGTTGCCTGGCCGAAACAGTACCGAGCCGCCGGAGGGTGGCCCGGTCAAGGGAGGTACAGAGATGTCAGGTGCAAAGGCTGCATCGCGAATTCCTCTGTCGTACGTTGCGGTGCTCGTCCCAGTGATGGGTGCCCTTAACGTCGTCGGTGGATCGATTAACAACGCGCTCAAGCTCCCCATCTTCCTCGACATGATCGGGACGATGGTTGCTGCTGTAGCGCTCGGACCTTGGTGGGGGGCTCTCACCGGAATCATCACGAACGTTGCTGGTGCATTCACCATCAACCCAACGATGATCCCATTCTCGCTGTGCAACGTTGTCGGTGCCCTCGTTTGGGGTTACATGATCCGCAACAACGGCTGGGGTCGAACTCCAGGCCGCTTGATTGTGGTCGGCATTGTGTGCGGCATCCTCGTGCAGATGATGGCAACACCGATCGTGGTGTTCGTCTTCGGTGGTGCAACGGGGCACTCGTCGGATGCACTCCTCGCTGCGTTTGCTGCAGCAGGCAACAGCCTGCTCGTCAGCTCGTTCGCGTCGGGTATTACCGGCTCGATTGCTGACAAGATGATTGCGACCTTCGTTGGTCTCGCCATCCTTCGCGCTCTCCCTTCGGGGCTGACCGCTGGGATCGAGCTTCCGAAGCGCGATGCCACGGGTAACCTCGTGCTCGCAGTCGGCGGCGTCCTCGTGGGCGTTGTCTTCATCTTGATCACGATCTTCGTTGTCAAGCCGGCACTCGGCTGATTAGGAAGGAGTAGATCATGGCAAACAAGCAGATGACTGTCGGCCCTAAGGAAGGGGCTGTAGCAGGCGTCCTCGCGATGGGGATCTTTACGGTCTTCATTCCGATGGGCGTGATCAATTTCAATCCTGCGGATCCATTCCTGACCCTCTGGGCCATGAATGTGCTCGTAGGGTGCTTCACGATCGGGTCCGGCATCGCCGTACTCCGCGCGAAGGACTGAGCTAAAACGCTGCGCTCGGCGCAGCAGAACCGCCCAGTTGCGCATCACGCGCGGCTGGGCGGTTCGCTTCTCCCAGGATGCGCTATCGTGCACGGGCTAGCAGGACGTAATTGAGCGAGGAGGGTCACTTGGCTGGAGAGATCGCCATCAAGATCGAGGGTCTCACCTTTACCTACGCGGCAGGCAGCAAGCCAGCCCTCAGCAACATTAACCTCGAGATCAAGCGCGGTGAATACCTCGGCATCATGGGCCTCAACGGCGCCGGCAAGACGACGCTCGGCCTCTCCATCAACGGCATCGTCCCCCAGTCCACGATGGGCTTCTACGAAGGGAAGGTCACCGTTGAGGGGCTCGACACGTCGACAACGCCTGTGCGCGAGATGGCCCGCACCGTCGGCATCGTCTTCGACAACCCTGAATTCCAGATGAGCCAGGTGAGTGCCGCCGAAGAGGTCGCGCTCGGGCTCGAGAACCTCGGCGTCCCAACCGAAGAGATGCCACCACGTGTCTCCGCAGCCCTCGCCACCGTCGGCCTCCCTGGCTTTGAGGAGCGCTCACCGATGGGCCTCTCTGGTGGCCAGCAGCAGCGACTTGCTATTGCTTCGGTGCTCGCCATGCACCCGCGCATCCTCTTTATGGATGAGCCAACGTCAAACCTTGACCCGATCGGGAAGGAAGAGGTCTTTGAGCTCGCACGCAAGTTGAACCGCGAAGACGGCCTCACCGTGATCGTCGCCGAGCATGAGTGCGAGGTGCTCGCCGCCTACGCCGACCGCATCGTCGTTCTCAATGAGGGGAAGATCGTCATGATTGGTACGCCGAGCGAGGTCTTCGCTCGCGGTGACGAACTGGCCAAGCTCGGACTCCGCGTCCCACAGGCAACCGAGCTCGCACTCGACCTGGGCGGATCTGACAAAAAGAATCTACCGGTCACAACTGAAGAGGCCGTGAAGTGGGTGGAGGCTCGATGAGCGACGCAATCATTCAGGTAAAAGATGTTCGCTACGTCTACGCGCGCGGCGCAGTCGTTGCGCTTGATGGGATCTCGCTCGACGTCCCAGCCGGGCAGTCGCTCGGCATCGTGGGGCAGAACGGCTCCGGCAAGACGACGCTGACGAAGCTCTTCAACGGCCTCCTTCGCCCAACGTCGGGCGCGGTCATCGTGGATGGTCGTGATACGGCGAAGCACTCCGTACAGGAGATGGCTGGAACGATTGGATATGTGTTCCAGAACCCGAACCACCAGTTGTTCGCCAGCTCGGTTGCCGAGGAGCTCGCCTTCGGTCCGACGAACATGAAGATGAGCCCGGAAGAGGTCAAGGCGAAGGTGGAAGAGGCGTTTGAGTTCTTCGACCTCGGCCAGTACCGCGACCACCACCCGTATCGCTTGAGCTTCCCGCTGCGCAAGCTTGTCGGGATTGCCTCGGTCTTCACCATGGGTCCAAAGATCTTCGTCCTCGACGAGCCGACAACCGGGCAGGATCACCAGACAACACGGGTGATCAACCGTTTAATTCATAAGCTGAGCGAGCGTGGCTCGACGGTGATCTGCGTCACACACGACATGCCGCTGGTTGCCGACGTGTCCGAGCGGATGATCGTCATGTGGAACGCGAAGATGATCGCCGACGGCACGCCGAAGCAGGTCTTCTCCGACACAGAGGTGATGCAGCGCACGCACATCGCCCCACCACAGATCGCCCAGATCTCGATGCAGCTGAAGGCCCGTAAGGGGAAAGAGGCTGTACTGAGCGTAGAAGAGTTGGCCGCAGAACTTGGCGGCAAGAAGAAGGGTGGCGCGTAATGCATGGTCCAAGCGTTTCGATTTCACACGTACGTGGCACCTCGTGGCTGCATCGGCTTGACCCGGTAGCTAAATTCGCCTGGGTGCTTCCGTTTGGCTTCTTCTGCTTTACGACGTATTGGGCGCTCCCACTCTTTATCTCGTTGCTGATCGCCCTCGCGATTGCTTCAACGGGTCAGATCATGAAGCCCCTTGCGAAGATCATGATTGTGTTCACGCCGATTAGTGCGTCGATCATCGTCATTCAATCCATCGCTCCCGCAGTCTGCCTGCCGAACTGCATGCCGCCCGTGCATCTCGGGCCGATTAATATCTACAACGAGGGGCTTTCGCATGCGATCACCCTTCTCTTGCGCGTCTCGGCCTTCCAGGTGATCGCGTTCACCTTGTTGCTCACGACACACCCGTCAGACCTTTTCGCCTCACTTGCGCGCATGAAGGTGCCGTACCTGGCGAACTTCATGATCTCGATGACCCTGCAGCTCATTCCCGTGCTGCAGCGCGAAGTACAGCTCGTGCTTGCCGCACAGCGATCGCGCGGGATGAAGGGGAGCGGCTTCGGTTCGATCGTTCCATCATTCGTGCCTGTTGCTGCGGGCGCCGTCGAACGCGTGCAGCAGCTCGCGATCAGCCTTGAGTCGCGCGCCTTCGGATCGAAGGGGAACAAGACGTCATACCGGCGCGTGCCAAGCGGGCCGTTCGACATCTTTATCGGCATCGTCGGCGTCGTCGTGATGACGTTCGCGTTTGTCTACGGCCTCTTCAACTGGGGTCAGGCAGGCGGCGTCGTCTTGATCTTCCCGCCGCTGATTGCCACAGCGATCTTCGTGATGGGCGCTGTCGTCTTCGTTGGCGTGTTCGTCGTCGCCTTCCGCGTGATGGCGTCAGCCTAACTAGAGGGCTGCCACGGTGGCCATCTTCGAGCCCGACGGAACCGCGCATCACATCGGCATGGCGAAGGGCGCCATCGGGCGCTACGTGCTGCTCCCTGGTGACCCCGGGCGCGTTGAGCTGATCGCTCGCCGATTCGACAATCCACGCTTCGTTGCGCAGAAGCGCGAATACACCACCTGGGTCGGCGAACTTGATGGCGTCCTAGTCGCCTGCACCTCAACGGGGATCGGCTGCCCTTCAACGGCGATTGCCGTTGAAGAGTTGCACGCGATCGGTGCCGACACGTTCATTCGCGTCGGCACATCGGGTGGGATGCAGCCTGGGATGCAGACGGGCGACCTTGCGGTCGTCAATGCCGCGATTCGTGATGAGGGGACGAGCAGCCACTACCTGCCGATGGAGTTCCCCGCCGTTGCAGATATCGATGTGGTTCTCGCGCTACGCGATGCGGCGCGCGAGCGGAAGGCGCGCCACCGTGTTGGCGTCGCGCAGTCGAAAGATTCGTTCTATGGCGAGGTGGAGCCTTCACGCATGCCAATCTCGGCAGACCTCGCCCGTCGCTGGAAGGCGTGGATTGGCGGCGGCGCGATCAGCTCTGAGATGGAGTCGGCAACGCTCTTTATCGTTGCGGCCACCCTGCGCGCACGTGCCGCGGGCATCATGGTGTGCGTCGGCAGCCCCTCGATGACGCACGAAGAGGCCGAAGCGTCGATGAAAGATTTCTCGATCGACCCGGTGATCGATACGGCGGTGCATGGCCTCCGCCTCCTCATCGCTCGGGATCGCGTCGCTGGTCGACTATGAGCGAGGCGGTCGCACCCCTCCTCTTTGATCCGACCGACCCCGCAGTCGCGCTTGATCCTTATTCGACCTACGCCCGCTTGCGCGAGAGGCATCCGGTCTGGCGCTCGCCCGCGAGCGGGATCTGGTTCATCACACGACACGCCGACACGCACGCCGCCTGGCGCGACAAGCGCCTCGGCTCCGATTTCTCACACCGCTACACCGCCGAAGAGTTCGTCAACCCAGAGGATCTTCAGCCGTGGCGTGATGAGCGCTACGCTGATTTCAAGGCCTTCGAGCGCTGGGACATGATCGCCCTCGAGCCCCCCGACCACACGAAGCTGCGCCGCCTTGTTACCGCAGCCTTTACGCCGCGATCGATCGAGGCGCAACGCGAACCTGCATCGACGCTTATCAATGCGCGCATCAACGAGGCGCGCGAGCGCGGCAGCCTCGACCTCGTTCGCGATCTCGCCGAGCCACTCTCACTGACGATCATCTGCGACCTGATCGGTGTCCCCGCGGCCGATCGCATGCGCATCCTCGAGCTTTCACATGACGTCGTTTCGATGTACGAGCCGGTCCCCTCCGACGCAACGAAGAATCGTGCAAACGAGGCGGTTAAGGAGTTCACGCGCTACACGGCCGACCTCATTGCCGAGCGGCGTAAGCGACCCGCCGATGATCTGCTGACCGGCCTCATCGACGCAACGGTTGAGGGCGATCGACTCAGTGATGAGCAGGTGATCTCCACGGTGATGGTGCTCTTGATGGCCGGCCATGAGGCGTCGGTCAATGCCGCCGCCAACGGCGTTGCTGCATTCGGGCAGCACCCCGACGAGTGGCAGGCGCTGCGCAGCGGCGCGGCTCCAGCGAAGAGTGCCGTTGAAGAGATCTTGCGTTGGGATCCACCACTCCAGTTTTTCCAACGCTGGGTGCTCGATGAGGGGTTTGAGGTGCAAGGCGTGGAGATCCCGCGCGGCTCGAAGGTCGGGCTCATGATCGGCTCGTCGAATCGCGATCCACGGAAATATGCCGACCCCGACGCATTCCGCATTGCGCGTGGCGAGACCTCGCACCTCTCGTTTGGCGGCGGGATCCACTTCTGCCTCGGCGCCCCCCTCGCGCGCCTTGAGCTTGAGCTCCTCTTTGACGCGCTGGCGAAGGTGCTCCCGAGCATTGACCTCCTCCCTGGTGCGGTCCGCCGCCCCGGATTCCAGTTCAGGGGCTTCGTCAACCTCCCGATCGGCGCTCCCCGCGTATCCTGAGGGCATGAGCCCTCTGCGCCGGCACCCTGTCACGTTGATCCCTGGCGACGGGGTTGGGCCCGAGGTCGCCCTCGCCACCAAGCGCATCCTCGACGCAGCGGGCGCGCGCGTCGACGTTGCCTTCGACTGGGAGGAGGCAGCAGCTGGCGCCTCGGTCTTCCTCAAGGGCGACTCTTCTGGCGTTCCGCAAGAGACGCGCGCGAGCATCGAGCGCACGCGCGTAGCCCTGAAGGGCCCACTCGAGACCCCCGTCGGCTTCGGTGAGAAGAGCGCCAACGTCACCCTCCGCAAGCTCTTTGAGACGTACGCCAATGTTCGCCCTGCGCGAGAGCTCCCAGGTATTCCAACGCGTTATAAGGGCGAAGGGATCGACATGGTCATCGTGCGCGAAAATGTCGAAGACCTGTATGCCGGGATTGAGCACTTGCAGACGCACGATGTTGCGCAGGCGCTGAAGCTGATCACGCGCAAGGGCTCAGAGAAGATCATTCGTTTCGCATATGAGCTCGCACTTCGTGAGGGGCGCAAGAAGGTTACGACGGCGAGCAAGGCGAACATCTTGAAGTTTACCGAGGGGATGTTCAAGCGCATCGGTGAAGAGCTCGCCCCTGAGTACGCGCCGATCGAGGCGAACCACCTCATCATCGACAACGTTGCACACCAGATGGTGAAAGATCCCGCGCAGTTCGATGTGATTGTTGCAACGAACCTCCACGGCGACATCATTAGTGATCTTGCCTCCGGACTCGTTGGTGGTCTCGGCTTTGCATCAAGCGCAAACTACGGCGACGGCGTGGCGATCTTTGAAGCGGTGCACGGCTCTGCGCCGAAGTACGCCGGCAAGAATGTCATCAATCCGACCGCGCTCATCCTCTCGGCCACCATGATGCTTCGCCATCTCGGCGAGCATGATCTCGCCGACGACGTTGAGGACGCAGTCCTCGCCACACTCGAGGCGGGCAAGGCGCTACCGCAAGATGTGGTGCGCCAGCAGGGCGGCGATGTTGAGGCGGCAACGAGCACGAGCGGCTTTGCCGATGCGGTGATTGAGAGCCTCGGGACGCGTCCAACGGGCGTGCCGTCGGCCGCGAGCCGCCCACGCGTGAAGGCCATCACTCCGCACAAGCGCTGGATCGACGGTGAGGCACGCATCGCTGAGGTTGGGCCCGCGCGCGTGGTCGGGCTCGACTACTTCATGCAGACGCTCCTCTCACCAGCCGAGGCTGGCACAAAGCTCGCCGCGCTTGCCGGGCCACGCCTTGAACTGCGGATGCTCTCTGCGCGTGGCGTCGTCGTCTGGCCGCAGGCCGCGCCAGCATTCGATCACCCTGGATTCTTCCGCGCTCGGTACGTGGCCCGTGACCCGAACGATGATCTCCCCGATAGTGAACTCCTCGCGTTGATTGAGCGTGTCGCGCAGCTCGCGCCGTGGGCACATCTTGAGAAGTTGCGCGTGTGGGCAGACACCGAAGGATTCACCCGCGCACAGGGCGAGTAGCCATGTCTGGCGAGCAGCCGACGCGACCGCGCATCGTTCGCCCCGACCAGATTCCTGGCGCAGAGGCGCTGCCGAGTGCGCTACCCGATGCAGAGGAGGAGGCTCCCGATGCTGGCGAGTTGTTGCGCGGCGTCCTCGTAGATGAGCGCTATGAACCAGGAATGATCATGCTCGACCGACAGCCAGTGCCCGTCGCCCCCGATGGCCTCCCTGCCTATGTGCCAGAGACCGACCCAACGCCACTGCGTGGCGGGTTTATCTATTTGAGTGTCGTTGCATTGATTTGCGGCACGATCGTGATCAGCGCGCTGAACCTTGGCGCGCGCTGGAGCGAGGCGATCGTCAAGATCCCACTCCTCATCGGCTCGGTGCCGCTCTTCATCACGATGGGTGAGGCGGCGTTGCGCATCGCACGCTCGGTGCGCGCCTGGTGGCCGATCGACCGTGGTCGTGCCCTCTTTCGCGCAACATGGGTGGCGATGATCGCTGCACTTGCAAGCGTCGTCGCCGCTGCGCTCTGGCTCGCTCTCTCAGCGTAGGATTGTTAGCGGGCGAGCCCCGCAATCAGCTGCTCAATCGAGGCACGAAGAAACTCTTCGACACGCTGCCCCGCCATCACCGCAAGCATCGGGTCGAGCTCGCTTGAGCTGCGCCATGTCGCGTCGGTGGCGTTCTCATCGCCGTCAACCGGGTGGAGATCCACGAGCGCGGCGATGACCGCCTGCCCGCCGATATCCGGTCGAACCTTAAGGCGCAGGTGGAGGCGCGAAGCACCCCCCGCAAGCCCCTCAACTGTCCGTCGAATGGAGACGGCGGCCGTGACCGGGATCCCCGCGACCTCTGTGGCGAGCCGCCCCTCAATGTGCTCCGCGTCGATGCGGTGCAACTTTTCACACCCTGGCAAGAGCGCAGCGATGATCGCCGGATCATCACTCGCGGAAAGTAGACCTGCGATAGAACGCGCAAGCCGTGCGCTGCCTGTTGTCTCGGCCATGTGCCCTCCTCTTAATAGAGCGGGATGGTGCCGGCTGGCAACTCGATCGTGAACTCGCTTGCTGGGATCTGTTCGTCGATCCCGACCGCCGTGACGCATGCGCTACGCATCAGCGTTTCGCCACGGAACTCTTCTACGCAGAGCAGGATTCCTGTTGCGCGGTCAAATGCAACGCGGTAGCGGAAGTCGGCACGGTCGCCAGAGAGTTCAACCGTTCGCGGCGCTGCCGCCTCAAGCGTGAGTGCGGCGCGGCCTGCGATTAATCGCGCCTCTACCGAACCGAGTACGGCTCCGGCAAGAACGGTCGTGCAGAAACTGCTCGGGCGAAGGAAGGTCGTCGCCCATCCGCGTGCGGGGAGTGGGCCCAGCGATGTCGGCACGCGTGAGGCGGCGGGGATACCGGGTTCAGTGAGGCCAGTGGGCGCGGCGCGATGCGGGCGTCGTGTTGCAGTCTTCGTTGCCGAGTTATACCCCTCAATGACGCTTCCATCTGTTGCCCAGAGCTCGTAGCTCCCATCCGCCTTCCGCGTCGTGACGCGTGCATGCGGACGTGCGACGAGCAGTTCGATCTCGGTCGTCGTTGGCCCCGTTGCGCTCTGGCCCTGCTCCTCGATGCGCAAGCGCAGGGTGGCTACACGGCGCTCAGCGTCGGCGGCGAATGCGAAGAGGGCTGCTGCGTCCGGAAGGCCAAGCGGGAGCGCTGCGCGGATCGGTGCGAGGCTGCTGCTGGGCGCTAGCTGGCTGCTCATACGAGCATCCTAGCGGAGCGTGAGGCGACCCCCCGCGCGCGGCGGCGTAGACTTCGCCCCATGGCAGAGCAGAGCACGCACCCTTCCGTGGCTAGCGGGCGCCCGCTGCGCGAGGCCTGGATCGTCGAGGCGCTCCGTACCCCGGTGGGGCGATACGGCGGGGCACTTGCGGGCGTACGACCCGACGATCTCGCTGCAACCGTGCTCGAGGCAATCATCGCGCGGAGCGGGATCAACCCTGCGCTTATTGACGATGTGATCCTCGGTTGCGCCAATCAGGCAGGCGAAGACAATCGCAACGTCGCGCGCATGGCACTCCTTATTGCGGGCTACCCCGTTGAGGTTGCCGGCCAGACGGTGAATCGCCTCTGCGGCTCCGGCCTCCAGGCGCTCGCCAGCGCGGCGAATGCCATTGCAGTCGGCGATGCAGACGTGATCGTCGCTGGCGGCGTCGAGAGCATGAGTCGCGCACCACTCGTCACCCTCAAGCCAGAGTCTGGCTATGAGCGCGGCAATCGCGAACTTGTTGACACGACCATCGGATGGCGCTTCGTGAATCCGAAGCTCAACGATCGCTACCCAACGATCTCACTGGGCGAGACCGCAGAGCGTGTCGCACAAGAATGGAACGTTTCGCGCGAAGATCAGGATGCCTTTGCGCTCGCATCACAACAGCGTGCTGCTGCAGCAGCGAAGGTACATGCGGAAGAGATCGTGCCCGTGCACATCCCACAACGAACAGGCGACCCGGTCGTCGTTGATCGCGACGAACATCCACGACCTGATACGAACGCGGCGAGCCTCGCGCGGCTGAAGCCAGCTTTTTCCCGCGATGGGAGCGTCACGGCAGGGAACGCCTCC
>Ga0209596_1001471_pt1 | contig 20299 bp, 14 predicted proteins | sample M_130807_MF_Meta_FD_187314 | JGI IMG/M metagenome (GOLD analysis project Ga0209596, IMG submission 187314) | Freshwater microbial communities from Lake Montjoie, Canada to study carbon cycling - M_130807_MF_MetaG (SPAdes) (version 2) | ecosystem: Environmental > Aquatic > Freshwater > Lake...
TAACTTAACTTAATTTAACGGCGACTAGTTTTTTTAGTCTTGTTGCCACCTTTTTTAGCCGTAATTTTCCTTGTTACACCTTTTTTTAGCGTTTGTATTGGAGCCTCTTCTGTCAATTTTGAAATATCTGCGACCGCGCTAACAGCTGCTAAGCCTTCCTTTCTTGCTGCTTTTATAGCGTCCATTTCAAAACTAGGGTTATCGCTTTCACTTTTTGGACGATCTACGTGCTTCTTATATGCTTTCTTTTTAAATATATTTTCATCAAAAAAATCTTCAATAGTGTAATTGTACTCCTCATTATTGATTGCTTCTTCAATACTTACTAGACACTGATTGTCTGTCATTGGTATTTCAGATATGGCGATTTTTTCACTACCTAATTCATTTACTAAATATTTATATTCAGGAGTTTTTTTTCCCTGTCTAGAATACATTGCTGGCACAATAATAAATGCGTATAATCCGTCGTCTGAATTATAACAAACAAACTCAGTGCGTTGTTTGTTGGTCTCGGGCAATGGAGAATTAGAAATCATTATAGAAGGAATTTGGTATTTATTTAATAAAATCCACAAATCAAAATTGACAGGAGTGAACCCATCTTGAAATATCATCTGCTCAAATGTCATTGATCTGGATGCCAACTGTTTAACATCATATTGCCCTTCATCATTTAAAAAGTCTATGATTTTTTGATTGCGGTCCATATCAATAATTAGGTCCCCTTCATTTTCATCATCGGGCTTAGTAACAAGACGCTTATATTCATCCACTAAGTCCGATTTAATATCTTCAATTGTCATACTTGTTCCTTTAAATTTTTGAACTAGATCAATAATTAAATATAACGCACATAAATGACTGTTTTTATAGGTAATCTCTCTATATGTTTTGGGGAAACAATTCTTCCAATATCCTGAACTAATTTTGTCCGGTTCCGAACCCTGGCAAGCCTTGTTCTGATGAGGATTAATTATTTCATCTATTTTAACCTCTGAGCTATATCGCTGCGTTATTATTGGTTCCGCATTGTCATAAGTGTTGTATTTGGCGTAGATATTTATATCAGATGGTACCATACTGTCAAAGAATTCCTGTGTCAGCATATCCTCCAAAACAATAATCTCATTATCGCGCAAATTGTATTTTATCTGACCAAATGATAAATACGCTTGTGGTTTGAATATAAACGATTTGATGCGATTATAGCGAATCAGTTCGTCGGCCATTCTACCATAATAATACTCTTCATTGGGCATTTTAGTGACTAAATTATGCGCAGGAAAAGCAACAATACATTTGTCATCGGTCTTTGATATTTTACAAATAGACGTCGCATTATCAACGCAATTGTCAGATTTATTGGCAATACAGCTGTGAATATCGTCTTCATTAATGCTTTTGTAATTGAAGCGCTCAACAAATTCTACATTATTGGCTACAAGTGCTTTTAATAATTCTACTACTTTTGTTAGTTTGGCGTTATATAATGTTGTTTGTTCATTGCATTCAGTCTGTATTTCTTTTCGCTTATCACTATTTGAATAGTCATTGAATAAAATACGAATCGTGTTTCTGAATACATTATAGAAAATGGTCTCCAGTTGAATTCGTTTAATAAAATCAACACGTCTATTGTCTACCTTAGATGAGGCAAGTGTATTTATATCCGCTGTTAAAGTATTATTTCCACTAATACTTGGAATTTCATCTGAGATTTGAGATATTGGTTTGGGATCACTTATTTGAATAAACTGATTGGTATTTGTTAGAAACCCAATCACCAATGTGTCATCCATATCATCGTCTGTGACTTTGAATAATTTTGTTTTATCCTTCACTTTATCCTTCATTTTATCTTTCGTTATGTCATCATATTTGTAATATTCTTTTAAAAATGCTAATGTTTCATCATATGTGTGCCATATGTCATCGGTCATAAATACATATCCATATTCAGTATTTTTACTTGTTTTTTTCAATTGTGTTAAAGCAGATGGGAAACAAGGTACAAACCCATTTTTGTTAGTATGACTGGTCACTGTTAATCCAATTACCTTTCCTTGAAAATTCAGAACTTGATCCTTAATGTTGTATTTTCTGTCAATTAATTTTTTAATTAATACATCCAATAGTGGTGCGGTTTCAAAACGATACTCTCTTGGTTGACTAGGATACTGTAAAGCCATACATTTGTCACCAAGAGTGGGTCTAATAATTTTTGAAAAGACGGCGCGTAATGAACTTGGTAATTGTCTATTATATTCAGTAAATGTAGTAATCACCTTTGGTTTGCTACTATTATGGAACGCATAAATGGGCTCAAACCAGTTTTCACGCTTAAGCAAAATGAGACTGCTTTTTCTGACATCGTAAATGTGATTAGAATAATGATTGGAAGGACAAGCGAGGTCAATATTGTTAGTTGTGTCGTCTTCGGGCATCTCCAAAACAATCAAATTGATACCTCTACCTTCAAACAGCTTCGGATTTGGAATACATAATAAATCCCATAAATATGTGTAATCAATATAAACGGTTTTATCTATTAGAAAGCGTTTAAAGTTTTCAAATGCTTCTACTGCTTTTTCAAAAAAAGCTAGATCAAATTCATCATCGTCGTCTTTTAAAGAATTAGAATTAGACGCAGACTGAGATTCGTCATCTTCTCTTGATGGTTTTATTTTGTATAACTCACTTCTATCACCCTTCTTTGAAGTAATTTTTTTATATAATTCCGTGTCTTTATATTCATTTATATTTGCTTTTATTTTATTAAAAGATACATCGTAAGTACCATTACGATTAGCATTCACTATGGTGCCCTTGTACCATTTATCCAATCCTCTGAAATTACATTCAACTTGTTCACCTTTTACAAAATTGTTATTACTTTCATCCAGGTCGTCTTTTGCTTTTCGGATTCGTTCAAAAGACACTTGTTTTTCCATATTTAGATCCGGATTCGCAAATGACGTAACCAAGTCACCATTCTGATATGTTATGAACCTATCAAGGTCAATTGCGTCTATTATAAGTAGTTTCATTTGCTCTATTGTAGGCACTTCCGATTTAGCATTTGGAATAAATCTCTTAACCAGAGGCACACTTTTATTTTTCCCGGGTTTATCCGGATCCGGTACCATATACGTCTGTCCAAAAAACATTGTTGTTGCTATACACGCAATGAATGATTGTTTCGGACTTCGTTCAACACCGTGACGCAGTAAACACGTGTGATCTGGTTTCAAATTCATATTTGTTTTGCTAACCTGGCAATCCGCATTTACCTCGTGTAAAAATTTCTGAACAATAATCGGCATATATCCCCATCTATGCTCACCCAATGGATATTTTTCTGGCCCCTTGACATAGCCTTCAATTTCTTTCAAGTCATTCTCAATTTCTTCTTCAATTGCTTTTTCAGACGCACTAACATCCATCTTAGGATTATTGGACCCTTGACAAGTATCTCTGCGGTTTTTCATTTCAGGAGTATTCCAATTATTATAACAACACGGAATACAAGTGCCATCGGTTAATTTTTCTTTATGAAACCCAGGATAAACCTCTTCATCATCACCGTAAAATTGATACACATATTTGCCTTTGGGTACAACACTGTCTTTTTGGGGTATAATTGCTTGTTCTACATTAGCAACCTTGGGACCACATTTGCCGTCTAAAATGTCTTGCTTAGTGACCATTGTGTTTGTTAGAAGGCACCAGTAACGCGGGCAAGTGAAAAAGTATTTTTTTGATGGGTCTTTGGGATTGGCGCCGTATTCAATGAATTCAGATTCTTTGACTTGACCCTTATCATTCAAATAATGATATGGATGTTCTTCAACAAGCTTATCTTTTTCAGTCTTTGTTAGAATAACAGGATGACGTCTTGCTTGTAAATTCATACGACACATACGGGTATATAAATCCATTTTATCGTCTTTGGATTTAACAAACAATTGCGGCATTTTGTCTTCTATTTTCTTTGAAAATGGGTTTGGAAATCTGAGTTTCATTCCAGTAATATCATGAACTCTATTTTCTACTACCTTGTCGGAAATTGAAGGCTTAGCTTTTTGTAAAGCTGATTTTTCTATTGGGATTCTTGTTTCTGGATTATTTTTTGAGGCTTTCCCCTTTCTTTTAGGTTTTACAGCAATCTCTAACTCTTCTACTTCTTCTGGTATTACGTCTAGTGCTACTTCTTCTTTTTCTTCAAATTCTATTGGGATTCTTGTTTCTGGATTGATTTTTGCTGCTTTTCCCTTTCTTTTAGGTTTGGCAACATCAATTTCTAATTCTTCTACTTCTTCTATTTCAGGTTGTTTAATTACTTCTCCAATTTTTATTGGTGGTTTAACCTCTACTAATTCTTTTAAAGGAGCAATCGGAGGCGGTGTATCGGATTTTACTTCTTCTTCCAATGAAAGAGACGGTTGTGGCGTAGTAGGTTGTGGCGTAGTAGGTTGTTGCGTAGTAGGTGGTGGCGTATCGGATTTAACTTCTTCAGATTCGGGTGATGGATCAGGAACTGGTTCAGGAGATGGTGGTGTATCTGATTTTACTTCTTCTTCTTTATCTTCTTCTTTTGAAGAAGGAGGAGGTGTATCCGATTTTACCTCTTCTTCAGACGATGACGAAATTGGTTGAGGAACTGGATCTGAAGGTGGTGGCGTATCGGATTTAACTTCTTCGTCAGATGATCCATCTGGGCCACCTCCGCCTAAATCGCCTTCTAAGTCTTCACCTTCTAAGTCTTCGCCTTCTATGTCTTCTCCTTCTAGACCCAACATTCTTAGCAGTTCATTATCATTCTCATCTGCTAAATCAATACTAACACTTTCCGAATAAACTGGACTTTCCTCATAAATATCAGGTACTTGATTATGTTCGCTCAAAGATTTCTCAGATTGTGCTACAAATTCATCGTCAAAATTCAAGTCTTCTATTTCACCTCCAGAACACAAATCTGTAATTGTTTTCTTATTGATAGACGTACTCTTTTGATCCTGTGTGATCCGAATAAAAGTATCAACGTACACTGGAAATGTATCTAAATAATACAGGTCTTTTAAATCACTTACTACAATAGAAATTTCACTAGTAACAGCGTCCAAAGACATAACCGTTTTGAAACCAGGATTTTTTTTGATCATAATAGATCTCTTTTTATTAACGCCTCGTGTTGCTTCCAAGTCACGTAATGTGTTTTGTAAAATGTCACGCGCCTTCTCTTCATTAATGTCATAATTTTGCTGTAATTCAAATAAAATATCGGTTTGATTAAAGCCGTGGTCTATTTTCTCAATAATAAATGCGGTCTGACTATCTAACAATGTGAAATTTGAAACACGTTTGAACCGCAAGTAAGCACCTTTATCTTTATTTTTAACGTGAATCTCGGTTAGATTCGTACTTTCCACAACAAAAGCAGAAGACAAACAGCCAGTATATTGTTTCAAATTAATTGGCTTCTTAATAGAATATACCATTTGATAAGTAATATCTCTTATTTCAATGTTATCATCAGTAACAGATTTGAATAAAGGAATATAAAGACCACTTTGCTCAAAAAACGGTTTTATTTGTTCTAATAATTGATTCACTGAGAGGTCAATAATTTTATTAATATTTGTAAATTTGGTCTCTTGAGTCGATCCAAGTAAGACAGGTTTTACAAAAGACTTGAATGAATAAACCGTAATAGAACCGGTCTCATCAAATTCGCAAATAATATAATAATCATTTTCATCTTTTTCCGTTTCATATGTGTCGTCTACTTGATAAAATACCTTGGTATAAACAGCAACAGAACGTCTCCTACCAATTGTTTTGGATAGTTTCATTATTGCCGACTTATTTAAATAAGGTATTTTGCGTCCATCTGTTGATATTTTGTCAGTGTATAACCTGTAAATATTCTCTTGCCTGGTTTCAGGGTTGTATTTAATAAGGGGGTAATCAAATGTCGCGTGTAGTATTTTGAATACCACATCCATTGGTATTTTTATCTTGGAATCCGGATGTATAACAACTTTGAAACTATTTATTCCGGTTTTGCTTTCTACCTGTGAAAATACTTTTGATGGCTGCTTATATTTGTAAACATCATAAAACATATCAATATTTTCAAATAGGCGCTCAACATTTGTTGATAAAATGGCTGTCGTATTTTGAACCAATTGCTCGCGTTTGACTTCTAATTTAGCAACAGTATCAATACCAGCTTTAAATAGGAATGGAAAATATATTTTGCTGGCATATTCTGCTTTTGTATCCATTTCCTTGAAAACGTCTTCAGCAAGGCATAAATACAATGTATTATCATAAATTACTTCATTTTCAAGGAGTAAATTATTATTTAGTGATGTGAGCTCCTTACGAGATCGTTCTAACAAATGGTCGTATTCAGAAACATAAAATGGGTCAGAAATAAATGGGTATTCGGACGAAAACACAAATTTCTGTCCAAGCGCCCTGGCCACCAAATAATTAAGATCTAACAAATTTAATCGCAATATATCATCATATGAATACTTCTCTTTTTCAGGCAATTCAAAGTCAATTGGTTTGCCATCTTCGCTGTAAATATTGTAAAGCATTTGATCAAGACGTGATTTGGTTAAAGGCACGCGATCATTCTGTGTCAAATTCTGATAAAATGTGATTGGATTCAGCTTTTCGGAACGTAGACAAAACAGATAAATTTCATCTAGTCCAACGTTCTTACCAATTGCTTGAAAAATCTTGAGTTTAATTGTGCCAATATTGTCGTCAATGTGAATGGCTTGGTTAGTAAATGTAACTGGAATGCGATTGGTTGAAATATTTGTTAGTTCATTCTTTGAAAAAATGTCTTTTATTGGATTATATTTTGGATCTTCACTATTTGCTCCTGATTCTATGAATTCATTAAATAATGTAGTTGGGTTTGATATTTCTAAATTAGTCCCCCAAAAGACAATGATACTTTCTATTCTGTCCTTACTTATTATTTTGTTTACTTTAATTGGACTAGACAATGACATATTAATATATTAATATGTTATTATTTTATATATTTTTTCCGGTAAAGGCTTATTCTATTAGCGAAGCATTTAGTAAACCCTTATTCTGTATTACATTTAACCCAAGTCATACAAAGGATTATCAGTAATATTCATTCCACAATATGGCTGCGGGTTATTCTTATAATCAACTGGCTTATAAATTTTAGCTGCTTTTGCTTGTTCTAACAAGAACTTGAAATTTTGCCAAAAGATCTGTTTATGTCCTTCTGATTTTGTCATAATATGTGCCAATTCGTGAATCGCAACAAATGTGAGTGTATTAATATCAATCAACTTACCTTCGTTTTCTTTCTTATTCTTATTCAAGCAAAATGCTAGTTTCTCTCCCTTGTTTTCACTATATGCGGTGAATTCACTAGTGGGTAGCGTTTCCGAAATCTTGGTGGGATTAAATTTCTGTACTAGGCGCTGTACGTCCTCATCATCGGGGTATTTTTTGCCGACATATGCGACTAAATCCTTACAATTTTGAGTTACTTTAGCAAGCAAATCAGCGGCAATCTGTAGCTTAGCGCGCTCTCTAACACAATACTTCTCACCATCAACGTCGGATATGATACATTTTAAATTAAACGCATCCGATTCATTGTATATTTTGAAACAAATCACCAAAACAAATCCTAAAACTATACAGAAAAATATATTTTGTTTATCTATGCCAAACATCTATATACTGTTGAGATTATACTTATTAATTAAATAACAAAAGTATTTAATTAATATTTTCTGAGACGGTTATTCGGCGAACTTTATTGAGCACCTTGACCGATCTCAAGAGGAGGTCTAGTGTAATCGGGAGTGATGGTAGAAATATTCCAGGGACCAACAGACAGCTGAGGAATAACCGGGTCAGAACGCTCTTGTAAGTTGGCGTTTCTCAAACTCTGTCCAACAGTGTCAATTCCAATTTGATAACCGGCCTTCAAGAAGTTAAGATTGGCCAACTCACCTTGTCCAACGGGGTTCAATTGAGCCCATTGACTGTTAGTATCCTTGGGTAGCAAATCAGCAGGATTAGACGACGCGCAAGAACTAGCAGGAGCCATTGATTGAGACGATCCACCTACAGCAGCATAGACCTCATTGCCTCCAACCGACTCCTGTGAGTCCTGGACGGGACCCATTTGTTGAGCACCTCCCATTTGTTGAGCACCTCCCATTTGTTGAGCACCTCCGGTATTACTACCATTCTTGTAAGCTTTGTTGTTATTATTGCTATTGCCTTCATATCCCCTAGATCGTCCCTTGGTCATAAAGTAATTATACAACATATACAGAACGTAGAAACCTATAATGGCAATTAGAATACCACCAACACCATAATCATTCCAGAGTTTTTTTAGTGAAACACTCATTATATAAAATTAGGGATAAAATATTTTTGTAATTATTAATTAATTAGGAATTAATTAGGAATTAATTATTTGTTAGTATATCTTGTAAAAATGAAATCTTACAAGTTTCCTAGATATTATTCTTCTTCATCATTTTCATATTCTTCCTCACATTCATAATCATCACTTTCAATTTCACTATCGCTATCATCATTATCTTCCAGCATATAAGTATTCTTAATATTCTTGGCTTCTAAATAGGCGGCAATGGCTGCTTTCTTACACTCTTTGGCTTTTTCTCTGGCCTTTTTATAAATTTCATAATATACTTGATTTGGTTTTTTAAGTGTAATACTCTCTAAACTATTTACTAAACTAGAACTAAGGTCTACTTCTTTTAAAGTATTGGGATCTTCTTTTTCTGGAAAATCTAATTCTTCTATTTCTAAAACTATATTATCATTTGGAACCTCCTTTTCAAATTCTTCTAAACCTTTTGAAACTGTTTGATTTGTTTTTGTTAGTTCGTTTGCTGTTTCATTTATAAATTCTTCTAAATTAGAAATATTAGATACTAAAGTGTTTGGTGTTTCTGTCTTGTTAAATTCGTGTTTTTCGTTACCATTATGATTATCGTTACCATTATCATTACCGTTACCATTATCATTACCATCTGTTTCTTCTAATATATCTAAATTAATTGTATCAATTGTATTAATTGTATCAATTGTAGCAGTATTAGAGACGCTTATTTTTTCTAAAGCCTGATTTGTAGTTTTTTTATTAGGTTTCTTAATAAAACACTCATCTAAAAATGGATCTGGACTAACAACCATTGCTTGTTTAAGTTCAATTTCAATTTGAAAGTTCCTAGATGTAAACTTAATTCCCTGGATTTCCAAAATAGAAATAATATTTTTTTCCGGTGTAATGTCTTCTATCTTAATGATCTCATCTGATTCATTATATATCTTAATATTAGGCTTCACATTTACTCTTAATAAATAGAATTTTCCTGACTTGTAGATTTTAAAAGGTGACGTAAATGAGGTCTCAATATCATCTTTCTCCAGCTTTGTCTGAAACCAAGAATCACCCTTACTATGTATTAGTTCCTGGCATTTAGACTCCAAATTCTCAATCCAATTGATGAATACAGTATCATTATTATCAAACATTAGGTCAACAAACATTTTTTTACCACTTTTTACAAAACCCTGCTTGGTTAAGCACTTAGGTGTTTGTAAATACATCAATTTATTGCTATTATACATCATTCGTGTAAAATATGCGCCTCCTGCTAAAGTAGATGGCGGTCCTAAATATAACTTGGAAAAATCGTAATCTATTGTTGGCTCAATAATGTCTTCCATTTTTATCTTATTGGAATAAGAGAAAAATTAAATTATATTAACACGCAAAAAATCAAAAATAATTGTATAACGTTCCTATAGACATAGAAATAATATGAAAGACTCTTTTATAAAGCAATGTTTAGACATTTTAAAAACCAATGATATGAGAAATGAAATCAAAGTGATTTTCTCACCAGTTACTGAACTTATCCTGTATGAAGTGTATCCCTATATTTACATAATTATTTTTTTGGTTTTATTGATTTTTATTCTAATTTTAGCAATATTAATTATACTAATTACAATATTGCGTAATAAATCATTTTTTACACCAAAAGTTATTTAATATATATTTTTTCTTGTATCAATATATATAATGGTTAAAAAAACTAGAAAGCAACAAGGTGGTATGGCTCCTCCTAGTGCCTGGGGATCTGTATTTAATACATATGGTAACGGCTGGACACAATTTATGAACGCACTTACTCTTCAACCCGGTGCTAATGCTGGTTCTAGTGGTAGTAATGATATAGTTCCTATTGGAAAGGCAAATGCTAATGATCCGGGAGTTTCAATACTTAAGCAAAGTGGTGGTAAAAAGGGAAGAAGTTGTAAATCCAAGAAGGGAGGATTTTTAGGCATTGGGGCTCTTTTGGAGCAGGCTGTTGTACCTTTTGGTCTCCTTGGATTACAGCAATCATATGGCAAGAGCAGGAGAAAGCACTCTGGAAGCAAGGGAACAAGACGTCGTCGTTAAAATCTTAATTGGCACAAACTAACAAAAATAAAGTTTAAAATCTTCATTATTTTTGTTTCATTATATTATATTTTTGAATGAGTTTTGAACAACAATTACAACAATGGGTCGCAATTGACAATCAGATGAAGACATTGAATGATCGGATGAAGGAACTACGTGATAAAAAGAATGTATTAAGCCAAAACATCAATACACATATTGAAACAAATAATATGTCAGAGTCTTCAGTTAAGTTGAGTGATGGTCAATTGAAATTTGTTAAGGTTAAGGATACACAGCAACTAACATTTAAATATTTAGAGACTTGTTTGCGTGAAATTATCAAGAATGAAGAACAGGTGACTAAAATAGTGGACTATGTTAAAAATAAAAGGGAAGTCAAATATGTGCCTGAAATAAAGCGATTATATACGAATTAATTTATATCAAATTAATGTATAACAATGACAACAAATTTTGGACTAGATACTAATGATTTATTATTTTATAGAGAACAACAAGGAGGCAATGATATAATTATGAGCGGTGGATATAGTGTTGATTCTTATCTTTTGAAGGAAGGATTAAGCCCGATGCAGACATTAAATTCATTAGAAGGTGGTAGCCAATTAGAAGGTGGTAGCCAATTAGAAGGTGGGCAAAAGGTTAGCAGTATTTTTGAAAATTTAGCAGTACCAGCTGGTTTATTTTTTAATAATCAGAAACCAGTTCAAGATATGAATGGTGGCGCAAGAAAATGTATGGATCACACAATGTTGCCGGATAATATATTTGACGAGTTTATGCGGATGATTGAAATTGATAAAACTAAAAAGCAAAACCGAAAATCTAGAAGACAGTATAGTATTCCTAATAAAAAAACCAGAAGATTAACAAAAACGTAAAATTAGCATTATAACTAACAAATATTTATAATATCAATTATTATAAATATATTAAATGCCAACTACTAGAAGTAAAAGCAAGGATATTAGTCAACAAGAATGTATTATTAATAAAAAACAAGAAGAAAAAACGGAAGATCTAGTTAAAGAGTCTGAAGTTAAAGAGTCCGAAGTTAAAGAGTCCGAAGTTAAAGAGTCCGAAGTTAGTGAAATCAAAAAACTAGAAGAACCAGTATGTTTTATTTGCTGGGATATATCTCAACCAACTAACAAAATAATTAAAATAAAAGAATTAATATTATTCAATTCTGGTTGTAATTGTAATAGTGAAATTCACATTAATTGTTTATTTAACTGGATAAATGTATCCAAAAGTTGCCCTATTTGTCGCATCAACATCACAGTAAATACGCGCATTTATGAAGAAATTGATTACTATTATCGTGCGACTATTATGATGAAAATTAAATACAATATATCAAATTTTGTTAATATGTGTTTAGCGGTTGTTATGATGCTTACTCAATATCTTGCGTTATTATTTGCATTAAATGCTTTTTTTAATTTATTTAGAGAGTTAATTAATATTATACTTTACTCCAATTAGTGTGATTAAAAGGTGACACCAATACACTTGACAATTTATCCTTCCAATATTTTACACGTTTCTCCATCGCAATGTCCTTCTCTGTTTTAGGATAGATCGGATTATTTGCCATTAAATCTTCCTCATCCGGTGTCATTTTCGGTTTATATCCGTAGCAATTGACTCCAAATCTGACTGCTGGATTCTGAATAAACCCACCATTTACTCCCGGTCTTCCGCAATCATTCTCGTGTCCTTCTATTTTCTGTAACTCATCCCAAGTTTTCTGTTGTGTCGGATACAAAGCCATCTGGCCTTCAGACCAACCATAATTACACCATTCAGCACCACCTTCATACGCATCTTCTATTTCTTTATATGTTGCCAATCTAGAACCATACGCGGTACATAAGGCTTTAGCATCAGGATATACATAGTCATTACCAGGAATATTAAAAACCTGAGGACTTCTCATTATTTCATCAGGTTCTAATGCCGCAACCGGATCAATTGTAATATCAACCTCGGGGTTTCCAGTAAACAAATTTTTGACTTTAGCAATAATATCAATGCCAAAGAAGTATTGAAGAGCGTTAATCAGTATAAGAACTATTACAATTGCCGCAATAATAACACCAAGTATTACAGAGCTAGAGCTAGAGCTAGATCCGGAATCTGTAGAAGCACTTGATCCAAATAAGTTAAAAGAACCACTATCAGACGAAGAAGAAGAATTTGAGCCGCCTAAAGAAAAAAAGATTGAGATATATACTACTAGAACAACCACAATAATTATTATAATACTTGGATTAGACAATATACTATTCATATAATCATACATATTGGTGGACAGAGCGCCTAAATTTGTAGTAACCGTGTTGTAAGATTCATCCATTATAATATATATAAATCAGATATTTAATTACTAGTGTTTTAATTACTAGTGTTTTAATTACTAGTGTTTTAATTACTAGTGTTTTAATTATCTAGTGTTTTAATTAGGTTTTATGGCTCTTTTTCTATAGAAAAAACAGTAGGCTTTTGGACTAACAATTTGGGTCGGCAATGCTACTTGGGAAACGCTAGTATCATTAAAGTGATACCATTTGTCATTCGCATTCTTTACAAATGCGGTATAATGTCCGCCCTGTGTAACGCCTCCGTGATTACACACTCCATACAAATCATACACATAACTGTCCTTATTATATCCAATCACATATTTTGACAAATCTAGTCCGTCTAAAGGAAAATCAACTAACACTTGGTTTTTACGATTTACCGCATTAAATCGCTTAATATCAATTACTAATATATTTGGAAAACTCCAAAACGTCAACTTCTTTTTAGCTCCCTCTTTTTTTCCCGTTTTTTCATTAAATATCGCATTATCGCCATCCATTGTTTCACCCTCTACATACAAATCAAAGCAATCAAGTATTGTAGGTGACTTATTATCAGCTGGAATTGGTAGATCCAAAATGAAAAAAGGCTCGGGTGTAATACTTAGAACATTATCAGGCTTTTCCAATGAACTAATTTGCGACACTTGAATGCCATAAAATAGATTCCATATTTCCGAATAATCCTTTGTATACATTTGCTTGACACGTTCTAGACATATTGAGGCAATTTTATCGCGCTCATTGGCTATTTCTCCGTGAATGCTCATATTTACTTCTCTTGCTAAAGAATTATGAAAGCAATCTATAACAAATATGAGAAATTCTGGCAGATCATTTTGAGAATAACCAGTAAACAATTCACGATCCTTCATTTGCGCCAATTTTTGAACTGTTTTTACAAATTTAAATGGTGAAACAATACAGTTCTCATTCCATAATAATTTTCGCAATTCATCCCATTCTATCAAAAGTGCCGAGTCAATTTTATTATTCATTTTCTTTTTATATGTTTCCAAATTTAGAAAATCATTTAATTCATATGTATGTGACAGTACTTGCATACACGAATTTAGAAAACATGTATTGCCTAAATTTGCTAATCCAGATAAACCTTTATTGTTATATTTTTCAAAACTCATTGAAGCTAATAATTAATTATATAACAATACATTTAAACATATTTATTATAATATATATTATAATTTATACAATGGTCCTTACATCAGATCAACACAGAATGCTGGATATATTAGTTAGTCAAGAACAACAAGTAAATGAACATATAAATCAGCTATATCGGTCATTAGATGATATTCGACAAAATATAAATATGGTTATGTTTTCAAATAATTTAAATACTAATAATATGAATTCAAATACAAGAAATTCTAATTCTAATTCTAATTCTAATTCTAATTCTAATTCTAATTCTAATTCTAATTCTAATTCTAACAGACGAAGACCAAGAGAATCTGGTCAACCTATATTTTATGATTATAACAATCCAATTAATCCTAATATTTATTTAGATAACTTAGCAAGCTATCGTAATCAAATTCAAACTCAAAATAGAAATAGAAATAGAAATAGAAATACAAATACCAATAGTTATCTTTTAGCATCCGATATGTCAGGACTTTTGTCTAGTTTTTTAAATTCTACTGTAATTGTTCGGCCAACTGTTCAACAAATTGAAAACGCATCTAGACTTGTTAGTTATAATGAAATTCAGAGCCCAAATTCAGAGGCTTGTCCCATTTCATTGGAACGTTTTAATCCTACAGATCAGGTTCGCCAAATTAATCATTGTGGTCATATATTTTTACCAAATGAGTTTACTGAATGGTTTCATAGTAATGTTCGTTGTCCAGTTTGCCGCTATGATATACGTAATGGTAATAATAATACAGAAGGCGTAAGAACAAATGCGACAACAAGTGAAGCGACAACAAGTGAAGCGACAACAAGTGAAGCGACAACAAGTGAAGCGACAACAATAAGAAGTGAAGACAATATCACTAACGTCAATGTATTAAGAAACCCCCAAACTAACATCGTTGATCAAGTATCATTTGATATTTCAGGTAATGCTATCGCTAATGATATTGTTAATACACTAACAAATCGTCTTTTTGAATCATTATTTAACCCATCAGCTAATACCAACTTTAATAATAACAATGATCATTTTGTTTATGATCCATCTAACAATATTTTAATGTATGAAACAATTATTAGAAATAATAACAATGATAATAATAATCGGTCACAACAATAATAATAAAAATAATAAAACAATATAAAGAAATGTGATGATAATAGTATATAAAATGAGTATGAACCACGAAGTTAGATCTGGATTTAAATGGACTGTTAATGAATGTTTGCGATTGGAGCGAGAGTATGATCTCCTCAAATTGTCTGTTGATGAAATTGCCTTGTTACATCAGAGAAGTCCTTTATCCATTATGTATAAGTTAGATTCAGAAGGAATTGCTGTTTTTAATGAACTTTATCAACAAACTTGTCCTAACAAAGTCTCTAACAAAGTATTCCAAGATGATGATGATGATGATGATGAGGCATTCCAAGATGATAAGAAAAATGATGATGCTTCAAAATCATCAGACAATGAATATGACAGATATGATCTTAAACAACAAATTGGCTTGCTCACCAAGCAATTGTCAAACTTGACTGCGATTGTTTACAAGTTTCTTATTAAAGACACAACCAAAGATGATGTGTTATTTCATTAAAAAAAATTATTAATTACACCTGTAAAATGCTAATATATATATATATATATATATTATATGAGTGAATACAAAATAATTAACGGAAATAAAACATTAATTGTTTGTTTTGGTGGAATGGCATTACAATTTGGAGGCATTCTACCATTTGAATTTTTAAATTATTTGTCTTCATTATATCTAGATATTTGTGATTTATATTTTTTTATAGATAAAAATCAATGTTGGTATCATAAAGGAATACAAGGTATTACAAATAATATTGATGAAACTGTTTTATATATAAATGATATTATTAAAAATGGCAATTATGAAATGGTGTTATTTATAGGTGTATCTGCTGGAGGCTATGGTGCTATTTTATTTGGTTCTTTATGTAATAATGTTAATAATATTGTTAGTTTTATTCCTCAAACAGTATTAACAAATCCAATAGATTCAAATTATTCAAATCTTAAAACTGTAATAAATAAAAATTCAAGTTATTTATTATATGCCGATAAAAGTGTTATAAATAATAATGATAACCATCATATTTCACATTGTGAAAATTTAGAACATTTCTCAAATGTAAAAATAATAAAGTGTGAGAATTGTATATTAAAAAATTTAAGAGACAGTGGGCATATAAAAGATCTAATAGACACTATAATTTCAAATGTCCAAAGGTGTAATTAAATTTATTAGATCCTTCTTTGAAAGAATTTAATAAATGTAAAATTTTTGTTATTGTTATTTTTATTTATTGTCTTGTATATTATTATTCAATTACTTTTTTTGAAAGAAGCTCATTACACTTTGATTACCTTCCTTCGCATTGTTAGTTTCTCTCAAATACTTATCAAAGATCAATGTCTTCACCTCCTTGTCTCTGAGTTTTGATAACTTCTCTTCAAATTTCTTATTGTCTTCTATTGTCTTTCTAACTTCAGCGATCTCCTTCTTGAACTTGGAAATCTTTGCGCTCTTATTTTGCATTTTCCATATATCATCCAGCACTAATCCAAACAACTGTAGCAGTGGTTTCATTATCTGATTCGTTATATAAAATGAATAGTCTATTTGTAATTTGTTGTCTCTGATAAAAGTTGGCGTCTCAATCTTCTCACCTTGAAGTGCCTTCTTATTTGGATTGACTACATACACAAATGGTATTCTGTCGCCGGATGTTGGTTTATTACCTGGTTCCCTAGCAGCAATACGATCTGCCAACACTTTGTGAGCAATTTGCCTAGGATTTTTGTAAAATGATCGCAAAGATTTGGTAATAATTAGCTTCTCAATTGGTACTGTACCGTCAACTAATTCCTGTAAACACTTGTCTACATATTCAATTGCTTTTTTGATGTCGCGCTCCTTCATCAAAATGTCTATTACACCGCCATATACATCCTTCACAATCGGCGCATTGTCACGGCGTTTTAACACGATACCCATCTCCTTACGCTTGCCTTTATTAGGATCGTGCTCATATAAGATGCCAACATAGCGCTTCTTTGATAACAAACAGAATGGCAAGAATGTCTTCTCGTATTCAAAATCGTGAGGTTGTTTCAAGAACTTTGACACGTTATGACACGCTTCTTTTGCGATTTCTATAGACAATTCTAGTGCCTTGGTACCAATAATTTTTTCTCCAGTTTCTTTGTCTTGTAGGTTGAATGTGAAGAATACTGAGTCCGTATTATGAACAATCATATTTCCTATTCCAGCGGCAAAGTGGTGATTATCTGTCGTTAAATCATATACGTAGCCTGAATATTCAAGTTCATGTATTTTTTTAATAGCAATAGAGTTTCTTTTCAATTTAGTCTTTGACATATTTATTCTAAAAACATTTGGTTTATCTGCTCGTGTATTAATAGATATATCATATCCAATACTCGATGCCAAGAATGCTATATGTGAAGCACTTATTTGGTTTTTCTGATCAACCCGAACATTTTTACTTTTGTCGCCATCAGCGTCATATAATCCATCCCAGAAAGAACGTTTTATTTCATCTGAACTATTCAATATAAAGTCAGGAATTATTTTTGCCTTGCTACTTTCATAATACATTTTTTTACGATACATTCTTACAAAATTGGCAATTTTTCCATATTCATTATTTGATTTTGGTACCAGTTTGTATACACCAGAGCTTTCTATCGTGTCCATAATTACCCAGGTAAACTCAGGATATACATTTTGACATAATAGTTGATATGATTCTAATAATAATAATGATGCGTTATTCAAGCCCCAACTAGCTTTTTTTCCAGATGGACAATTATACTCTCCACAACTCCCGTCTCCAAAGAAGAAACCTAATATTTTTGCCTCGGCAATAGATATAGTATTTATTTCAGTTTCATTTTTTGGGAACGGATAGTGTAGTAACTCGGCTCCTACTTTAACCTCTTTCGGCGATATTTCAGTTCCATCTGCTTTTACAAGTGAATGATCATCAGTTACATCAACACATCCAGTGTGTGTCAAAATTCGCATCATTTTCTTGTGGCACGCTAACTCGTGTCTAATTACACGAAATAATTTAGTCCAACCTTTTTCAGTCCATGTCTCCACAGCTTCAAGTTCACAAAATTCCTTGTCTTGTTTACCTACCTCAGAGCATTTAACCCAATTATTTTTGCCATATTTAACAGCCAATTCTTCAATTGTTAATATATCAATTAAATTATTGAATTTTACATAAACTGGTGTATAATTCACAACACTGTCTCCGTATACATACTCTGCCTTTGTATTTATGAGACCATACTTGCTATCAACTGTTGTATCTCCATAACATTCTTCTACAACACGCTTCGCATACGTCAGCAATAACCGTCCAGTCGCAGTTGTTGATGCGGCAATATCCGGCTCATAAAATGTGCTTGTTTTCGCTCCAAGCTGACCATATAATGAATTGGCAGTCACTTTATATGCCAATTGACGTTTATCTAGAACGTTCTTGATGAAATCGTCTTTTTCCAAAGGGATTAACTTACGCGTATCCTTACGTGCCTTCAAAAGTTCTTCTAAAATAGATGGCATAATGGCTTTTTCCAAGGCCCTTGGGGCCGAGTCCAAGGTTCCAGAATGAACCGAGTCCAAGGTTCCAGAATGAACCGAGTCCAAGGTTCCAGAATGAACCGAGTCCAAGGTTCCAGAATGAACCGAGTCCAAGGTTCCAGAATGAACCGAGTCTAAGGTTCCTTCAACAGGCTGTAATGGCTGCGCAAACCGACACAATTTGTAGCCATTTTTAATCTTTTCAGCACGCGCCTTCGGATTCTTTCGGTAATATCGGAATGTATCAAATCGGATATCAACATATTCGTAACCAGGCAAATTGTCGTATAGATATTCACTAGTATTTGTATTATCTTTCTTTGTACCAGTCTCCGTTACCAAATTGCCTGCTAAATCGTAAATCTTTGTCCACACTTTACTACTCGGGCACAAATTCTCCGACAACATTGAACTCGGATATAACGACGCAAAGTCACCCACAGCAATTGGAGTGTCTAGATATAAACCACATTTTGGCTCCAAAACAATCGCGCCTTCATAACCATCATCTTTGGATCCCTTATTAATAACTGGCATTAAGACCCCCTTTTCTCTACACTTCTTCGCTACATAACTCGTTAACTTAATACCTTGACCTCTGAAAATTAAGAAACTCATTGGAACACTACACAATTTGGACATTTCTACTAGATCCGTCACAACATCCACCTTTGAAAACAGATGCTGAACCAAGTTACAATCCTGAATACAGTATTTCGCAATGACAGCACGCGCAGTTGGTCCCTCATTGGTCATCCTGAAAATATCCTTTGGTGATACATCGTCCTTTGCTAGACCCCATTTGACGGCCTTTGCCTGAGGATTTTCGTGCCCTTCAATCTCAAACCAGCCTTCGGCTTTGTTCACATTTAAAACTACAAATTTTGTGCCATCTTTGTAATAATCCGATGAATGATTGATCTCCTCAAAATGTATGTAACTCTCCACTTGTAGACCAGTCATATTAATTGTTGATATACGTGTATTACCGTTTTCCTTATGTTCCAATTTCTTGACATAATCACCAATGAAGTGACCGCCGACATAATCCAACTTATAAGAAGTCAAGTTCTCTGTTCTTCTGAACCAATTCAACATATCTACTTGTAGACGGCCGTTCATCTTGATAATAGACAAATCGTAGGTACCAGATGCTAACGTGATGCTGCTCTTATCAATTTCCATCTTCTGCGTTTTGTAGTCAATTGTAGCACACAATTCGTCCTTGTTCCTGGACAATCGTAGGAATTCCTCAACACATCCAAGTTCTTGAGATCTGCGAAACATAAACTCATAATCAAAACTAAATATATTGTAACCAATAACAATGTCCGGGTTTTCACGCTGAACCAGTCTAGTCCAAGCATTAAGAACATCTCTTTCAGTATTGTAGGTCTCTATTTGCGAGTTTTCAACTTTGCCTTCTAAAGAGTCGCAAGAATTTAGAGCAATACAGTGGTTCAAATACGGCTCTTTTTGTCCATATCTTACAAAAGTAGAACCAATGAACGTGACCTTATCACCTTCTAATGCCGGAAAATTGTTACGCAAAGATAAGATGAGTTCGTTAATTTTGCCTTCAC
>Ga0209596_1001476_pt1 | contig 20247 bp, 47 predicted proteins | sample M_130807_MF_Meta_FD_187314 | JGI IMG/M metagenome (GOLD analysis project Ga0209596, IMG submission 187314) | Freshwater microbial communities from Lake Montjoie, Canada to study carbon cycling - M_130807_MF_MetaG (SPAdes) (version 2) | ecosystem: Environmental > Aquatic > Freshwater > Lake...
CCGTGTACACAATCCATCACCACCACCATCTCGCAAAATACCGATCTTCCCACCAACCCAACCCAACCAAATGCCAGTACGCGCATTTTAAGGCCCATTACAGCCACGACGAACGGAAAGTGATATCCAAGTATAGTTACACAAAAAAGGCGCCCTTAGAGAGCGCCTAATAACTTCACGTTAAATTGTGTATATCTCGTGGATAAGTTTACGGGCGGTTAGTTGGATTTATTCTTTTTACTGTAATATATCTCCCACAACTTTAAAGCGTGTTTTTTACGATCTTCAGCCTCGGCTTTATTCCCATCCTTAATAAAGGCTCTCATACTTCTTTCGGTATGTGCTATTTCACTTTCTAAATAATCTAAGCTACGATCTTTATAGTAGTTATAGTTCAAACCCCCGATTAATATATTTCCTGTTTTCATATTTCAAAGATATTAAAATTCCTCCTGATCTCCCATCTCAGAAAATAAATCTATCTGGCCTACCGGAGCTTTAACCATTTTAACCGGCGCTCCTTTCTTTACCTCAGGCGCTACAAATATCGCCATTTCACTAGGAGGCGCAAACCTACCGGTACTATGCGCTACACCTTGTATAACCTCTATAATAATATCGCAGTTGTGGGCGAACTGTTGGCTACCTCTAAATTTACCATCCTTAGTAGCTTGCTGAACAGTAATAAGGGCCATTTTTGGATTATCAGCTTTAAGCTCTTCGATCTGTTCTGGCTCAATTTTAATATAGTTAACTGAATCAATTACTACGAATCTATAATCATGCCCTGGTAGGGCGTTCTTGATAGTCTCGTAATCCCTAAAGTTAGCAAAATCTAAATTCTCATTATCGCCGCCCATGTCCTCCAGTTTTTTCTGTAAGGTAGCGCTAAATCCCTCCTCAGCAGCGATATATAATACCTTACCAAAATTACTAAGGTACTGCGCTAGATCAAAACAGAAATACGATTTACCCTGTTTAGGCCTACCGTATACCATCATATGAAATTTTTTCGCTGGCTTACCGATTAGATCCAGCCACTTACCAGAAAAATCGTAGTTATCGTATCTATAATCACGTAGATCGCGACTACTCATAATACCGTTAGATCCTGAATCTTCTATCTCCTCATCTCGCTGTAATCTCAGAAGCTCTTGGGCCTTAGATCTCATCTTATCTTGGATCATGGCTTTTTGCGTATCTGTTAGCTCCTTACCCCCTGCCATCTTATAACCCAGGATCCCTAGGGCCACAGTTCCTATAGCACCCATACCAAGGCCAGCACCAATAGCGGCGCCGCCTATAGTATTACGAATAGAGGCCGGAACATTTAGCTGCGCGCGCAAACTAGCCAGCTCTTTAGATAGCTGATTTATTCGCGCGCTTTTTACGGCGTCCTCGTCTATATCGATATCCTCGATATTAAACATTACTCAGCGCTAAAGAAGTTTGTAAGGAACTTTCCGATAGTACCCACAATCAAAGTAATAGAGGCGATAGCCGGATTAGTTACCATTAGCTCGTTTGTAATTAAACTAGAAGCCAGTAATAGGCCATCACCTAAACGGCGTAGCTTTTTAGGTGTAGGCTTGCTGTACTCAGCAATACCGAATTTTAAGGTTTTGTTTGTTTCCATTTTCTCAAGTAATTAATAATTCCAAAGATCACTATAATAATAGTAGCGCAGCTGGCAGCGATAGAAAACCATGGCTGGTTAGCACTCGCCCAGCTTGTAGCTGTCAGCAAAGTAGATCCGGTAATTAATGCGCCCTCGTTGTTATTCATGCTTTGCAAATATAATTAATTAACCGGAGGAAAAGGTGGTGTTACGACCTCAAACTCTGTGGGTGTTCCAAGCACAGGCAACAAACTATCATCGTAAACAATATAATAAAATTGCGGTGTATTTAATTCAGCAAACTGATAGTCAACCCAATTTTGTGTTACGTCATTGGGGTTTACAGGTATTCCGTAGTAAGAATCACAAGATTCCCTTGCGTTGATTGCTTCCTGTTCTGTGTTGTATTGGTAGCCGTTAATAGATTGCATAGTAAGTATTTGTGTTAGTATTTATTCCGTTAATGTTTGAATTTTGGTCACTTCCCCAAAAAATAATTTCTTGCATAGTTCCTCCAAATGATTCGCTAAAAGTATTTGTTCCAATTTTCAAACCTGTGCCTGTGGGAACTGTTGATGTAATTGCAACTCTTGATGATATTGCAGAGTTATTTTTATAACCTTTTGCATTGGTAGAAGATAAAACACCATTAAATAAAGTTTGCGTGTTGCTTACTGTTTGAACCCCATTGCTAATGAATCGCGGTGCTGAACCCGTATTATATCCGTTACCAAAATTTATTAAATCACCAGCAACATAATCAAATACACTTGCATTTGCGTAAGGAGTCAATAAATATCCACCGGTTGTACCAAATGTTCCAATTTCAAAAGCATAACTCCAATTTGATGTTGGAACAGTCATTGCCCCAACCCAACTATAAGTCATTGCTGAACTAGTAGCGAGTGTTGCGTTAATTAAATTATGATTATTGGCTTTTGTAAATTGTGCGGCTGGTTTACTATTTACATTTATAACACTACCACTACTAACTATTTGTGGTTGATTTACTGCCGTTGATTGCGTTCCATTTCTACCATTGCCACTTTGATCATACCAAGTTGTTACAAAACCATTAGTACCACTACAAAATGTAGTTAGTGATGAAGTATCAAGATTTCCACTAGTGAATCCAATATCTTGTTCCGCATTATCGCTAGACCTACGCACACGAATAGCTGATCCGGTATAAGCAGTACGCAATTTTCTAACCGAATAAGCAGCGGCGGCGCTTGGGTATAAATCCAATAAAGGCGGTACACCAAACCCAGCTTTATCAAACCCCATGAAACTAGGTATAATCATTATGCGGTATCTCCTCCTAGTACCGCTAGAACATTGGTTATTTTAATTACACTTACTACCGAATACTGGCCGTTGTTATTTGTCTGAGATTGGCGATTAGCAATTACCAGTCCACCAGTACCAGCGATAGTAGTTGTAGCTGCATCTAATTGAATTACGGTAATACTAAAACCATTGGGCAAAGAAGCATCCAAAGTAATAGTAATAGTTCCGGTAGTTGTAATTACACTACCATTGTAAGTAGCCGTATTGCCTGAGTTTAAAGTTAAACTTACAGAGGTACTAGCAAGGTTAGCAATAAAGTTTACCAAAGTACCGCCGTTTAGGTTTCCGGTATTTAGATCACCAGAACCTAGAATAGTAGTACCATTTACTGTCTTGATATTAGTAGCAGATACTAGCGCGGCCTGTTTAGCATTAAAGGTACTCCAGTCAGTAGAACTTACCGCGCCACGATTTGCAGCGCTCGCTGTAGGTACATTTAAAGTAATAACCGGCGTAGTAGTTCCAGTAGCTACAGTAGAGCTTAGATCGGTACCTGTAGTTCCTAAAGTCAAAGCAGCTACACTAGTTACCGTTCCTGATCCTTTAGAATTAAAGGTACTCCAGTCGGTATTAGTTAGCTTACCAGTATTGGTAGCACTAGCTACCGGTATATTCACCGTCAAAGTACCTGAGCTAGTTACAGTTCCTGTCGCGTTCACGTTAGTACCAGTGGTTCCTGTAGCGATAGAAACGCTAGTTACTGTTCCTGATCCACCGCCGCCCCCGGCTGTTCCTTTTATGTCTATTCTTGCCATAGTTTTATTTTTTAGTTTTCAAATTTATTATACCAGTACGCTAATTTGCTGTCGTAGTTATTGGCTTTATATCCTGATCCATTATACCTATAGGCAAAAGCGGCCCAGTTTTTATCTTTTAAGTAAGGTCCTAATTTATTTGCTTTACAAAATCCCACAAAGCTATTAAGTTGAGAGACCGCCGACGATTTTACAGCCCTATAGTAACTCTGGGGTGAACTGTACCCGGCTACTTTGTAATTGAATCCCATTATCTGAAATTCACCAAAGCTGGTAGATAGGATCGCCGAACTAGGATCGTAGGCGTAGGCGCTAGCAAAGGTTAAAAAACTCTTAGCTGGTTTGCCGGACGCGTTTTGATATTTGGCTAAAAACTGGCTTTCTAACCTAGTCTTTACTAGGCCTGTACTAGTAAATCCGTCGCCATTACTCTCAATCATTCCAACGGCCTTAATAGCGCTTGCTGAGCATCCTAACTGCATGGCCGCAATTTGGTAATCTAAGTTGCTTAAATTCTTTTTAAACGATCTATACAGCCCGTAAGCTATTACAGTTCCACCCACAGCGTAAACGATATTTTTTACCTTAAACTCCATGAATCTATAAGCTCCGCTAATTGTTTGTGGGTACTGGCTCCAAAATGTAAACCGTCTGGTACGTCTTTAGGATCTACTGTTCTAAGCACCGGTACTACCATTCCTGGTAAGTAGATCATTTTAGATTTTAGATCGTCGTATTTCAAAGATTCAGCGGTATTAGATACCTTAGAAGATAAGATACCAGGGATAACTATAGTTTTAGCTCCACCGTCCTTGGCTAGCCTAATAATCTGTTTAAAGTTATCAATGGTAGTAACTGGATTAATTCCGCCATATGTATCATTGGCGCCCAGGAATATAAATACCGTATCGTATTTTTTACTACTGGCTTTAAACCTTGCTAGGGCCTGCCCTGAAGTTTGTCCGATTTTAGAAAAATTATCTACGTTCCAGCCGTATCTTTTAGCTAGTATATTTTGCCATCCGGCATTAGATAAAGATAAACTATCCCCTACTACAGCTACCGCCTTTTTACCGGCCTTTGCTTTACGCAAATAAAAGGCTGCATAGATAGCAGCCAAGCCAGCGGCGATATAGTAGGCTTTATTCATTAAAACTCAGATTTGTAAGTAATTTGTCCTACGCCCCTGGTTAATAGATCAGCTACAGCAAAGAAAATAACGCCGTCAGTAGCGTACTCGCTGTAGGTGTTCTTAGGCGCGGCGGCCTTAGCTAGAATCCCTAAAGCTAGTACGCCTATATCCTTAGCAGTCGTTGCTGAAATTTTACCAGCGCCTAGTGGTGGTTTATTATTCAAGGCCTCAGCCTCAGCGATTTTACCGCTAGCTTTTAGGTCCTGTACCTTAGTACGCCAAGCTGTTACCCCTTTACGGATTGGATCAGCGATTATTTTCTCAGCTACAAACATAGCAGCAGCACCGGCAGCGGCGCCTACTGCGATCTGGGTAACGTCCTCAGGCAATTTATCTAAGTAACTAGCCATTATTCTAGGATTATTGTTCTAAATACATGACATACACTAGATCCTGGTGTAGTCTCGGTAATAATTACGCTATACTGCGTTTTATCAAAGTCTCCGACATTCTGAGAGATCGTCAAAGTCTCACCCTCAGCTAGTGGGTAACCAATTACGTTAACCGGATTAGATCCAGTAGGGCGCTTAAAAGCGATTGCTATACAGTCGCTAGTGATCATGGTAGATTCGCCTATCGTTTGGCAGTCTGTTATAGTTTTCATTTTGTTTCTTTATATAATATGTAAGCGACTAACAATATAATAGCCCATTTCATCCATTTTACCTCAGCCTGTAATTTTTTAATATCTTCTAAGCTGGTATCTTCCGGCGCAGCTCCGATATTTTTGGTTTCGCTAAATGGGGGCAAATTTCCTAACATCATAATTTTTCAAGTATTACAATTTCATCCGGCTTGGCAGCAGTAGCGGCCCTGGCCTTTTGATCTTCTTTATGTTTTCGGTAATAGTCTACAGCGATAGCGCCTACGATAGCGCCGCCCACTGTATATAAAAACCATTGTAACGTTCCCTGTTTCATTAGAATCTATAGGTTATGTTCTTAGCAGCTAAAATACTATTTAGTTTGGCTATCTCGGAACTGTCTAGATCTTCTGTTAGGTGCGCTCCCAGTTCGGCCATGGTAGTTGAAAATTCTAGTCTACGTTTTCCAAAGGCTTTAATTAACTGAGCTACATCTAAATTATTTTGCATTTTATTAAATACAGAATAGATCGCAGCTTCATCAGTTCCAAAAACTGTCAATACAGCCGCGTAGATCTGGTCCGCAAACTGAGTATAGTTACCCAAAGAGTAAGTAAGTTTTTCACCTGATTTTTCAGCGGCCCTAATATCAGCATCGGCGTTAGATAGTGTTAACTTTTTCTTTATTGCTGCACCTAACTTATACAAAGCGTAACCCCCTAACCCTATAATAGTCAACCATACCAAAGGCTTATTTAAAGTAGCTTCTTTTAAACTGGTAAATTTACTACCGTCATTTTCAGTAGATTTCTTGGCTTCTCTTGCTTTACCGGCGGCAAAAGCTCCGGCGGCTAATAGGGCTGTTTTGCTCATAATGAATTAAGTTGTTTTATTGCTTGTTGGTAGATAAATGGTTTCTTCTCGGCAAGCTCGGCTAGTTTGGTTAGATTTTCTCCAAGTGATGGATCTAGTTTGGCTAGCTTGTTAATCGCGTTTAGTATTTTCTCTTTGTCTGACATAATGTTAAAAATTATATTACTCACCTACGCCCATACGATTCATGAGCATCCCTAGGCCCTGGCTAAACATCTGGTTTGAATCTTTAGCAGCTTTTAAAGCTACATCGTGATCGGTGCGCAACCGTTCTAGGTCTTTTTCGTGGCGCTCTCTCATATATTGTATCTCTAGCTCCAGGCCTTTTATTTTCTCGCGCAAAGTTGCGTTTTCCTCGTGTTTATTTAGATACTGCTCAACACCAATAATACCCCCGGCGGAGGGATAACCAGGGTTTACACCGAATCCGGTTATTTCTTTTACCTCCGCTTTAGGCTCATCAAATTCTTTACCCGTTATAGATACCTCGAATACTTGCGGCTCCTGGCGCGGTACACCGTTTGCTTTTAGATCGTTGTTGGTATAGAGTTTAATACGATGGAATCCTGTATTTTTAGAAAGGAATTTTCGCATTTTCTCTACGCCGTCCTCCAGCGATCTATCGTTAAAGCTTACAACCACATCGCGGTTAAATTGGTTTGCAACCTGAAAATAACGAAGATCGTTATCTTGCATGTATTCTAGTATGTAATGGGGATCAGTCATATTAATTAATTTTCTACTGGTGAATAAGTAACTCTAAGCCATACACTATTAGCAGTTGTAATAGCAGTAGTTAAGCTATTGAACTGGATAAAGCAATTTTGCCATGAGATAGGATCTGGTGAATCTAAAAACTGAACCTTACCGGCGTTTAGTCTACGTATCAAGCTATACAAAGGAACATAAGATATAATCTCACGTTTTGCGTTACAGAAATAAAAGAATCCCTGTGCAGCTTGAGTAGGTGATAAAGGATCTGTAGCTGGTACTGTTGGGGCTATGGTATTGGTAACGTTATCTACAACCTCAATAGCGGTAATGGTATTGTTTTTAGAATTTAAGATCGTGTCCGGCGCCATATAGTAAGAAGTTCCTATCAAGGCGTTAGAAGTAAAGGGCATATATACAGACTTTGTATAGCTACCCTCATAGCTACCCACTTGTTTCATTTTTCCTGAAACTTGTAGATATTCGATTAAAGGGCTTACTAGTCTCATATATTAGTCGATTAGATCGTAGTAAATGTTAGCAGCTACTGAATCATTCAACGTAATACCGGTAGTATTGGTTAACTGTACGTAGCAATCGGTCAAGTTAATGATACGGGGTTTCATCAATACGATCAATCCGGCGTTATTGGCCCTGATCAAAGTATACATAGGAACCTGGTACATAAATTCCTGTTTTTTGTTATCGCGTAAAGTAACTACAACTCCGGTAGTAGTACCTACAACTGGGTTACCAGATGGGGTGGTAGCTTCCTGGGCTGAGCTAAAAAATTCGATGCCGTAGACGACGCAGTTAAGCGCTGAAAGGTTTGGAATGTCAGTCGCATTATAGCGTTTTCCTGTTGCAATAGATCCAGTTAAGCGAAACTCGATCTGTTGGCTGCGTTTAATTACTAAGTTGTTCATTTTGTTTAAAGTCTATATGTGTGATACAAATATAAATAGAAAAAGGCGAAGTTTTTACACTCCGCCTTTCTATGAGAAAAACTAGACCGCGACAGCCTAGAGATTTTTTAAGATTTAACGTTTACCAACAAGTAACCGCGTAGTTCCAATACAGCGTAGTAAGTGGCTGATGAATCATCCATGATTACTGAAGCTCCCAAGTCAATAGAGATATCCAAAGTCTGGCGACCTGTGATCTTTACTGGCTCAGTTTGGTAGAAACCATACAATCCGTTATCGAAACCGTTTACAGTCTTGATAGCTGAAGCTGTAAAGTAAGCGTTAGCAGCAGTCTGTGTAGTAGGTACACGGTAGAAAGAACGGACCGGCCAGGCAGGTATGAAATCTTTTCTGTCTATTGTGAACGTCAACGTACCATTGTAGATAGCGCCCACGTTAGCGGCGTTAGTACCTGTAAATACGTTTAAATCGCAATAAGTGATAGGTAAAGCGTTCAATAGCTGGGTGTTAGATGGGGTGTCAGATGCTACAGAGCGCAAAAATACTGTGTAGTGAGTTACACAAAATTCATCGTTGAGGTTAAGCAACTGATCGGTAACTAATGGGCTAGCGACCTGTGAAGTTTGAACGGGGAAGTTAATCACCGATTGAGTTCCCAAAGCTACCGCCTTCTGGAGGTAAGACTGTGATAAGTTTTCAAACGGTACACTTAGTACGTTTGAGATGTACTGTTTTTCCTTTACAATAGAGTTCATGATAAGTATATTTTATATATTGTTTGTTACAAATGTAAGATTAATAATCCATTTCACCGCTGTCGCCAGAGGTATCGTCAGACAAGTAGCTAGAAGGTACAGCGCTGATCATTGGGTTATCTACGCCAGTATCTAAAGTACCAGACATCATAACTGAATCAGAGTAACCGTCACCAGTAATACCCAAGCTAGGGAAATTAGATTTGATCAAAGTACCGGCGGCCTGAGCGATCATACCTTTACCAGCTTCCTTTGCAAATAAGTTAGATTGGCCTTGCAATAACAAACCCACAGCGATAGGGGCTACGTCAGAGATAAGCTTACCGGTTGCACCAGCACCGATTAAAAAAGTTCCGTCGGCTTTAGTAAGTACCTTTTGGCTTACGTAAGCACCAGCTACAGCACCAGCACCAAGACCAGCGATTTCTGTAAGAGTTGATTTGTTGAATTTAAACATGATATTTTTTTTTTAGTTTGTTGTTTATTTTTTTAAGTAATATCCTACTACTGCACCACCGGCGGCGTAATACCACCAGGGCAAAGTTTTACAAAGCGCCTTTTTAAAGTCGGCGTAACTTAAATAGTTTTCTGGGGTATCTTGACGATACAACTCATAGGCGGCTTGACAGTATTTTTCCATGATTATTTTTTCTTAAATAGTAATACGTAAGCCATGATACCTATGCCTAGGTACATGATCCAGTTGTTGGAACTAGTTACAGTTTCCTCAACTACTTCCTCTTTTACTGGTAGATCAGGGTTAACGCCTGAGCTATCGTAACCAGCCGGAGGCGTTCCGGTATTGGTGTCCTGTGGCAATTCGCCTAAAAATATATCTTCCATCTTATTATTTTTTACTAGATTTAAAAATGAAATAAGCTGCAGCAGCGCCGCCTACCAAAAGGATAGGGAGTAAAAAGGATTTCTTTTCTTCTACTGGAGGAGGAGTAGGAGGAGGAGTTCCACCGTTTGTATCCTCACCTGGAGCGTTACCTACTTTAGCCATAATATAAGCAGTACCCAATGTACCGATAATACCAGAAATAGTAACAGCCCACCATGGAGCTGAACTAACTACAGCAGCAGTATCAGTAACCGGCTCACCACCGATAGCCAAATCATTACCTGTGATTTGTCCTGTAGATTCATTATATTTTTTACCAAATAAAACAGATATACAAGCTGCGATCCATTGAGCTACGTTAGGGTTATATCCACCGGCTTTCATTTGCATTAACTTATTAAAGTAAGCGCCTGTAGGGGTTTTAGTATTTCCCTCTTTGATAGATTCTAGTAGCTCGTTAGGGTTTCCGCCTTTTTCAAACCAATCGATTTCAATAGATCTGTACTTTTTAAATTCATCGCTATTGTTATTAGCCCTGGCGATTTCATAAACTTTAGATAAGCTATTTGCGAATCCACCGGCATTTTTTTCGATTAGTTTTCTTACAATACCTCTACCAAGAATAGCTGGTAATAGGATTTTTTGAGCTGCGTATTTTCTGTAAGCTGGGCTAATCGTAGCTAGAACAACTTCAGATCTATCAGGAACCACGCCAAACTGTTTAGCCCAATCTAAACCACTATTTACCGCACCAATACCACAAGCTCCGCCTGTGCCATATTTACCCATAGATCCTATTCTACGATTTTTGCCCATTCCGGCGATGTAACTTATATTCATGTCTTTATATTTTTTATTGCTTGCTTTTTTCTCAGCGTTAAACTTTCCGTATACCGCATCAATGATACAGCCTTTATTAGTTACTACGTATATATGGGTAGGGGTAGAATCGTTAGGATCATAGCTAGCGTACACTAGCTTATGGGGGATTCCTAAATTGGTTAATACAGCACTAGTAAAAACTGAATAGCTCTTGCAGTCTCCCTGGCGCGTTCTGATTAATCCGCTAGGTACTCTTACCTGTTGCTCGGATCCATCGGCCTTATAATTGATCTGATTTTTAAGATAGTCGAATATCTTTTTACAGGTTTCGGCTTCAGTCTTACCTTTAAACTCTCCAGATCTTTGTTTCATTTGCGCTACAGCAGTAGGAATAGCAGCTTCAATGGCCTTTTGCAAGTCCATGTTACTGGCGTTTCTTTTTACTACTGTAGTACCCATTACGCAAAAGATGGCTTTAAGTCTTTGGTATTGATTTTATAGCTACTAGGAATAGGAATAGATTTATAGTTAATGATGGTTTTAAAAGTCAACACCGGCCATACACCCTTTACCATATTACTTACCAATCCTACCAATGTTACAGTAGATCTACCACCCCAAGATATACGCACGTTATTAGATCCTGGCTTTAATTCAGTACGTCCTAGTTTATAATCACCGATCATAGTACCATCGGCAGTATAAACCCCACCTGATAAACCATCGATAGTAATCGTCTGTGGCGTAGAGTTAATAATATCTACAAACAAAGTACCACCCAAAGTAAAGCGGTCTTTAATCCAGGTAAACTTAATACCAGTAGGCGCCCATCTTAGGCTGTTTACAGCTTGGTATATACGGTAGGCTTTATAGCCCACGTAACCTAATCCGGCTACCAGTAATAGTTTTACCTCTTGTTTCATTATTACAAAATTGAGCAAAAGCAAGTAGATAAAGAGGTGTTTACTAAGAAAAATACCACTTTCCCTAAAAAATGACTAAAAAATACCTAAAGTTTATTATACTTGCACCATGCCTACCGCGACAAAAACCCTTAAGTACAATAATTACTTATCCGTTTCCTTTCCGCCGTACATGATGGATATTATAAATCGTCATTGCTGGGAGAAAGGAATATCTAAGCAAGATTTTATTAGATCTTGCGTTAGGTTTGTTTTGAATGATAACGGATCACATGATATTGACATAGAACAAATAATTAATAAAAATGAGAAAATTACTAACCAGGATCCTAAGCTTGTTTAAGTTTAGACCTACCGCGACAAACCCTGTTATCCAGGATCTATTAGACAATGATCACCATTACTGCAAAGTGTGTGGCGATTTATTCTACAGCACTAACCCTAAAAAAGTGTATTGCTCTACCGCTTGTAAAAATCATTTTAACAATTCTAAAAGGGTTAAGAAATGAGCTACGACAATTCAGCATTCCCTAGAAAGATTGGCGAACAGGCGCCAGGATTAACTAAGCGCGAATATTTTGCAGCTAAGGCCTTGCAAGGTTTACTAGCAGATCCTACTACGATTATAAGTAAAACTGTTGCAGAAGATGCAGTTAAACTAGCTGATCACCTAATTAAAGCACTAAACAATGACAAACAATAAACAACAAACGGCAGAAATACTTTTATTAGTTTCTATATTAACTGCATTTATGACTTTTATTTATATGTGGATTTTAATGATTGAAAAATTATGATAGAAAATAAACAGCAAACGGCATTGGAGTGGTACGATAATGAAATTGAAAAATTATTTAATCAATTTACTATTGACAAAATAAACATTTATGAATTTCGAACTAAAAGATTTAAATTGATTGAACAAGCCAAAGAAATGGAAAAGGAAAAAACAATTAACTTCACCGAGGATTGGTATTTTAACGGCCCTTTATTGGGTGAAGGGATTGATGTTAAAAATACCATTGAACAACATTTTAATAAAACCTACGGAGGAGGTGAGCAATGAGCCTTGACTTAAACAAACTTGAAAACAAACTTGATGAAGCGTTAAGCAATGAAACAACAGAAACATTAAACAAATTTTTAAAAGATAAAAGAATGAAAAACGAAACAAACAAAATCACTTTAACAAGCACGACTAACACAACAGCAACTGTAACATCAACAACGTTCTTATGTACTAAATTTATGCTACCCGCAATTTCAGGAGCAACTGAACCCCGTTGTACAAGATGCGGTAAATTCTCATATCAACATCCAATAATATCAAACACACTATGAGACTATACACAGAAGAACAATTACTAAAATATGTTTTAGAACATGGTTCTATTGATATTGATGTAATACTTTTAGCGCTTACACCACTCGAACTACCAAGTAATGAGGATTTAGAGAAAGAATTGGATATAGATAAATCTGACCCTTATGATTTAGCATACTTGGGTGGTGCAATACGGATGCGTAATAAAATACAAGGAGGTAAAAAATGACAAACAATAAACAACAAACAACACTGCAAATTTTAATCAATGGACTTATTGATAGAAAGGAAAACATAATTGAAAATGCAGACAGTATGCCTAATGATATGCTTGAAGGTGGTGTTATGGCATTTGAAAGTGCTATTGACTTAGCGCAATCTTTGCTTGACCTGGAGAGGCAGCAAATCATTTTGTCCATTGCAAAGAATCTTCCAATCGAATATGCGGTACAAAAAGCCGAACTATACTACGAAAAAACATACGGAGGTAACAATGAGCAACAATAAACAACAGACGGCGGTTGAGTGGTATATAATTCAAAGAGATGAGCTAGAAATTAAAATTCGTTATCTGGAAATTAAGCCAGATAAATATCGCAAAGAACTAATAGCTTTAGAAAGCAAAGCGCGCGAAATGTACCAGGACGAAATAGAAGCGGCGATCATTAAAAACTGCGCTACAGAATCTACCAGCGCAGCTCACAAAAATGAAGTTCACCGCCAGCAAATCATGGAGGCTTACATAGCAGCCAAAATGGAGCGAAATAAAGTAAAAAAGCATTTCGCGTATTTTCTTAAATTAGAAAGAGTACAGATTGCAGCTCAGGAGTATTATAACCAAACCTACGGCGATGGCATACAATAAACATACCTTGCGTAAACCTTGGGCCTGGCGCGACTGTCCTATATACTATGGATCTAGTTTAGAGTGGATTAAGGACAAGTACGAATTTCCTTTTTACTGGTATCGCCAGCAAGATAAAAACATTGAGCTAGTAAAACAGATCAATAGATTTTGTGGCGTAGTTCAAGACTGGAACGAGTGGGTAGAAGTGATCCCTAAGCCTGAGAATGATATACCAGAAGTTAGGCCGCCGGATGAGAATTACCTAGACGCCAGGGAGTGGAATACCTTGGGCGCTTACGTCAAAGATCCGTTACCCAGGGAGATCGTTATAGAACATGGTACGACTAAAAAACTGTATGAGCTTACAGAGGATGGGCGCTATAAGTCTATTACCTATTTCAAGGACGGAAAAATTGTCTACCAGTGTAATATGGAATACAAAAAGTTTGATAATCATTTGTACCCAGTTCATTATTACAGTAGTGAAAAAAGAGAAGTTAAAAGAGTGGGCGCTCACTGGCAATGGATCAGCGGACGCCCTTACACAGAAAAAAAACAATTTTATGGAGAACGTAAATGAAAAAATACTAGAAGATTATAGGCTGGTAGTTACTCGCCTAGATCTTATGAAAGCTGAAGTAGACGAAGTAAATCGCGCTAACTTTAAACTCAGAAAGGCTTTTAGTGAGCTACTGGATATTTACCAGGAGGAGTTATTACGTAGGGAATCTACTGAGGATTTTAATGACGTGGCTTATTACTGGTGTGATAAAGCCGGGATTTTGGATTAAGTTTGTAAAGGGATAGTGGATTGTTTTAATTTCATCTTAAATAGCTCGGTGTGGTGCCGGGCTATTTTTGTTAGAAGCTTTTAATATCTTTAGCCTCAATCAAAGTATAGCTAAAGCTATTGGAATAAAGTATAGCGCTTACCCGTGCTAAATACATTAAATTAGCGAAGTCGGCTTTATCAGCTAGTACCTGGCATCCGGCGCTCCACTTATCTACCTTTACAGATATACCAGTAGCGCTGGCCCTATGTATATTAATACCATAGATTCCGTCTGTTATGCTGTCGGGGTTATGGTTGTATACGTGATCCTTATTACTGTCTCTATATACCGGTACAGCTTTAAATTGTTTAAGCGCATCGTATAGGCCCTGGTGTTTATCTATTCGCCAGGTGCTACGATATTGACCTGGTACTAAAATCGCCGTTCCCTGTTTACTCAAAGGATTTTCTAGGTAGTCATCGCCTGGATCTGTAGTACACGCGTACTGGTGTGTTTTCCATTTCTCGGCATCCTTATAGGCGATAAAAAAAGTATCGTCGAAAGTGTTAGTTACTCCGGTAGAGTTGCGTATACCGATTAGGTTTAGATTAAAGTTACCAGTCTCAAACCATGTGTAGCCCTTGGCTATTACGGTTGATTTAATCTGATCTAGTGAATATTGTTTTTGTGGTTTCATCGTGCTAAATTAGTGAATATATATCTTACTCCGCTAGGTGTTATGCCTAGTATTTCAGCGATTTTACGGCATGAATAACCGAAGTCGTCGCGTAATAATATCGCGGCATATTGCCTGGGCGTATAGTGTTTTAGATCTAGTTTCATTACCATAAAATATACCAGGCATAGTACCCCGGTGATCCTATTTTATTTTGTTCTCCTTTGTGGCGCGCCCTGTAGTGATCTCTTTTTATTCTAGCTACGAATGGATCAGCGGCGTAGTATGTCCAAAAGTCTGAATAACCTATAGCGCCTATGTCGGCTACTTTCTCGCCGTTCTTAAATACTGCGATCTTTTTGCCTTTTACCTCGCTGGGCTTAATTGTTACGCCTATATCTTTGGCGGCCTTAATCTGATTGCGTTTAATTTTGTAGCTCATAATAGTTTAATTTGCGTTTCTGGTGTCTCTTTAGCCAGGTGATACTCTATGGTAAATTTCTCGGGGTTATCAATAAACTGGTTAATCGTACTCCAGAGCGCCATATAGTAACGCTCTTTGCACCAGTAAAAGTGGTATTTATGGTACTCCATGCGAAGTACAAGTTTACGAAACTCATCGGGATAGTTGTAGATCTCATGTAGTAATTCAGGATAGGTGTAAGGTATCTTATTAGGCATTTTCTAGCTGTTGTAATACTTTGGTAAAGTTACGCGCTAGATTCTTATCATACATCTGGTAGGGTTTCTCCTCGCCGTTTTTGATCATGTTGATTAGTAGCTTATCACCGTCGCGTACTATATTACAGTTCTCTACTTTCTCGTACTTGAAATAATAACCCTGTTCGGCAAAGATTCCGGTAATTTCGGCTAGCTTCTTTTTAGATATAGTGGGTTTTAAAAAGATACCGTCCACCCAGTAGAATAAAAAACTGTCTCCGGCGATCTCAGCGGCCCAGGCCATTAGATCTGTGATCTGTTGGATGACATAAAAAAATATATTGGTGTAAAATCCCTCTTTGAGTTCCCAGTTCTCGGCCTTGCCATTGGTATAGGTGATCCATACTGATTTTTTAGCGATCATCCCTATAGCTGGTAAGCGCTCAGTCTTGGGCATATTCATCAGGTAATTAAAAGTATCTTGAGTGATTAGCTTATTAATCCATAGGCAATATGGATAGGCGCTAGATATATCTAGGTTTAGAATCTTTTTGTAAAAGGCTGGCTTTAATCCATTACGACTATCAAAGTTATCGGTACTCCACTCACCCTGTAGGATCTCTACAGTTTTTGGGGATTCCTTTAGATCTTTTACTATTTTGTTATAAGCTACGAATACCCGGATTGGGTGTTCGGTCTGGATGAATTTTAATGTAGCCTCAGTACCTATAATTTGGGTATTGTAGTTAGAGTGCTTTACTACAAAATTTAATTGTTTCTCTTTGTAGTAACGGATAATTGATTCCTGTAAGGCGGGGTTTTTGTAATAGGTCGCGGCGTTTGTTTTTTTTCTCATGGTGTATCTTTTAAATTGTTAACCTGTACGTTGTTTAGGTTATAGGTAACGGTGTTAGTAAATGGGTTATAATCTGTGGATAAATAAACTATTTGTAACTGAATCTGTTGGCCATCCTTGGCGGTTTCTATAGCTTTTTGTAATTGATCTGATTCAAACTGTCGCATAGTGTCGATAGCCTGGGTTCCGGTATAAATTTTACCATCGGTATCTATTACTCGGATATTACGACCTGATCTCTTTATCTTGTTTAGCTTGGTTACTATGTCTAGTAGTGTGCCTGATTCATCGCGGTAAAATTGTTTCTTATCGCCTTTTTTAAAGTCATAAAAACTACTATTAGTACCATCGGCATATTTGGTGGGATTAAGTCTCTGATCAAACAAGTTCTTAAAATCCTCCGGCTTTAAAAAATTGGTTAGATCTCTTTTGCCTTTTAGTTCTGGGTTGTTGTCTAGGATCTTACGTAGGCTCCTAGTAGGATCGTAGTAGGATTTATCGCCATAGCGATATAAGTTCTCAAACGTGGGGTTATTCTTACCCCGGTATACTCTTTTTTCTCGTTGCGTTAGGCTATCAAATGGGATAGCTCCGCTTTTAATCTTATCAAAGTTATTTGTAACGAAAGTTCTGGCGCCCTGTGCGGCTGGCATAAAACCCGTTTTAGATTTACCATACTTAGTAAAGCCTTTGGGATAGTTATATTTTCTATCCTGGTACTGTGGGGTTTTTTTCTTTGCCATTTTCGTTTAGGGGTTAAAAAAGGGGTAGCTACAAAATAACTACCCCGATCTTAGAAAAATACGTTACTCTTACGCTAACAAAGTTAGTGAGTAAATTTTGAGATTTCCTTTTTTCTCTTTGAACGTTACCTCTACTGGCGTTCCTTTGTCGATTCCGGATTTCTTACACTCACCTACTAAAGCTACTCCGGCATTAATTCTGATACACTTGTCTACCAAAAAAGCGGCGGCCGGGATCGTGCGCTGCTCTCCAGTTACCTGATCGTTAACTTGGATTTCGCTAAATCCCCAGAAGATACCGCGGAAAGATTCACCTGGCTTCACTAGCTCGATGTACTCAGGGCTTAAATTGATTGCAGCTTTAAGCTGTTTAAGGTTGGCGCTAGCTTCTAGCATTTCGGGGGTGATAGTAGCGTTAACATCGTTAGCGCGTACTAATTGGTTGTTTGTTTCCATTATTTTTTTGTTAAATGTTTTTTTAGTTTATGTCGATATTTTTTACTGGTGGTTTAGGATCTAGCTTGTAGGTATCTTCGATTAGTTGTACCATTTGCATCCAGCTAGATAAGATCTGTAGTTGAAACTGTGGATCCGGTAGGTTCTTTGGGTTGCCCTCATTGATCGCCCTGGTTAGATCTTCAAAGGTGTTCATCATGAGCTGCTTTACAGCGTCATAACACTGTACTATTTTTTTATCTCTGTTCATGGCTTTTGATAGTGAATTAACCAATACTCGGCGCCGTTAAACGCGTGATCTATATCCTGTGTAGCGTCGTCTATTGCCTCGTCCCAAGTTTCGATGATCAATTGTTTCTCATCGTTCTCTATTCTTAATTTGTTTTGGGCGTACCATTGCGAAAATTGTACAGGGTCGATAGCATCACACCAGGCTTGGGATACTTCCTCTAAAGGGGTTGTTTTCTTTTTTGGGTTCATGGGTTTATAGCTTGGATTATAAAGGTTGCTAGTCGCTGGATTACCGTTTGCTTCGCGCACTGTGAGGTACTAAACTGTACCAATACGTTTGGGCTGTCCGGGTTTAGGTCCTGGATAATTTTACAGCTAGATTCTAATAGGCCGCCGTCGTAGGCTTCGAGCTGTTTAGCTACCTTGCGCGGACAGCTAAAGCGGTGCCGGTGGTAGGTTTGGTTATTGGTGGTTTCTGAGGTCATAGTTTTAGTTTAATTGATGTTTGATACCATTTATGATCTATTAAATTTTCTTCAGCTTCTTCCTTTGTCTTGTAACGATTAACACCTAACCATGGCATGTCTCTATCTTTATCATAAAATACATTTATCCAGCATTCAGGCCCAGCCATACATAGTATGAAAAGAGGATCTAACGAGCCACAAGGAAAACCAAGTTCACTGTATTGCCATTGTGTAGTAAGGCCATTTCTCTTAAGTATAACTTTCAAAGGAAATAAATCACCGTTAGAATTATCATACTTAAAATCAACTACTTTGTGTCCTCCGATAGTAGTAATTGGTTCTCCAGCTAGGAATTTTTGTAAGTCAAAGATTTTCATATTATTGGTGGTTTCTTAAATCGTAATACTGTATAGAAAAATATAGATCGCGTGCTAGTTTTTTTCTGGCGCGTATTTCGTGATCGGTGAGTTTTAGTAGTTCTTCTTTATCAGTTACAGTCTGTAGGATCTTGTCGATCTGATCTTCTACGTCCATGATTACTTTTTGTATACAGTGTTCGGTCATAGTGGGTATGATATATCTAGTTTAGAAATTTCTGATACGATTGCCATAGTTTCTACGATTACCTCCGGCTCCATTTCAGGATTAGTAATTTCGGTTAGGTGCTGGATCGCGGCGAACTTTGCAAAAGCTACCATCTGATCGCTGGTTAGTTCGTCCTTAATAAATCCGTTCATGGTGAAATGGTTTACTAGGCGGATCGCTTCGTTCTTAGTGTTTTTCATTTGTCAAAGTTTTTAAGCTTGTTTTCAATTAGCCAGGCAATGGCTGTGAGTGGGATCATAGCTACTAAAAAGTAGGTAAGGATAATTAGTTCGTTCATTTTGTCGCGGTTTAGTGATGCAATGTTAGGGGGTATTTTTGTTATAATCAAACTTTGTGCAAAAAAAGTGCAAAAGGTATGCAATGTAATTGGTGAGTGATACGGTTTCTTTGGTGAATATGCAAGATTCTTAAAAATAAATATAATACCTTTGAATTATGAGTAACAAAGCATTCTTTATTCAGATCCCGGTAACTATGTCAGCCTGGAAAAAATTTGGCGATTGGATCCAAACAGAACCAGCCGGTATTAATTCTATCTTCTATTCTGATATGAAGCCTAGTGGATTAAAAAAGGAAAAAGCCCTTACTATAGCCTTTACTATAGATAGATCAGATCCAACCGGAGGATGGGAGCCTGGTAATAAGCCAGTAAGATTAGAAAGTATTAGAGACTTTAAGCTATGGAGTAATCAGGCGTATTACTCAAAGTGGATTAAAGAAAATGCTAAGATGTTAAATTCTGAAAAAGCCGTAGAGGATTTTATTAAAAAGTATGATAAGCCTAAAGCTACTACTACTGCAAAGACTACTACAGTAAAGAAAACTGTAAAGTGTACTACAGCCGGTAGGGATCTAAAAACTAAAAAGAGTAGCGCGGCTGGTAGAACATTGGTAACAAGTTGTAAAAAGAAAAAATAAGTATATGAAAACAGGAAATGTATTGATAGGAGCCGTAAAGGCTAAAACAAAAAGTAAAGCAGCCTCCAGAGTTTTGAGCCTTATGGATTCTGAAGATCAAAGAGGAAATGTCTATAGCTACCAGAGAGCCTTAGCTATTGCGCTTAGAGAAAATAAAGGAGTAGGTAAAAGGTCTTTAGAGAAAGAATTGAATAAATACGTATAACCGCCCCTAAACTTATCCACGAGATATACACAATTTAACGTGAAGTTATTAGGCGCTCTCTAAGGGCGCCTTTTTTGTGTAACTATACTTGGATATCACTTTCCGTTCGTCGTGGCTGTAATGGGCCTTAAAA